>Ga0181612_167477_pt1 | contig 10046 bp, 6 predicted proteins | sample HoacroProtozoa21_FD_119630 | JGI IMG/M metagenome (GOLD analysis project Ga0181612, IMG submission 119630) | Hoatzin crop microbial communities from Cojedes, Venezuel. Combined Assembly of Gp0051906, Gp0051904, Gp0051908
CTCTTAATCCATTCATCCCCCAGCCTGTATTGATACCAGAGGTTGCCCCGACCCAGGTGGCAGGACCTTGCACTTGGCCTTGTTGAATTTCATGAAGTTCACATGGGCCCAGTCCTCAAGCCTGTCAAGGTCCCTCCTGGATGGCATTCCTTCCCTCGAAAGTATCAGCTGCACCACTCCATTTGGAATCAACCACAAGCTTACTGAAGGTGCACTCAGTCCCACTGTCTATGTCATTAATAAAGTTGTTGAGTAGTATTGGTCCAAGTATGGGCCACTGAAGGACACCACTTGTTACTGATCTCTTCTTTTTATTATTTCTTCCATGAAATATGTGCCATGGTTTATACTTACATGAACACAAAATGTTTGAGACTCGTGCCTGTGGTGTAGCTGGAACACTTGTCATGGCTCTTTGAGACAAACAAAGGACAAAATCATTTTTTTCTGAGGTACTGGTTTTTATTTCAATTGATTCAGAAGGACGTCTTCATGAGCAAAAAGCACTCAGCATCATGCAGCCCTGGGTCCTTGACGCATGGATCACCCATTTATTGTTTTGCTACATAGATACCATTTCAAAAGAAAGTTTAGAACATCAAAATTCAAGTTTAAAGTACTATTTGGTTTTAAACAGGAAGATGTGAAAACTAAAAAGCAAAACACAATTTAGCAATACAAAGGCAAATTCCTTTTTTCTTTCCCTGGGTGAAACCTCCGCCCTTGAACAACATCGGGTAGACAATGGACCGGCTGTGCAGAAAAAGAAGGTAGAGGATAGATACTGAGTTGTCACAACTGTTGGTAATAGGGTAAAATAAGTATGATTTGAGCTGAGTTAAAGATTCAAACAAGACTGGTTAAATTTTAGGTCAAAAGCTAAATGAGAAACACGCAAAGTCTTTCCTGGAGAGACCCATCTTGTTTTACCATTGTGAGACCTGGAACCAAGGTGGTTTCTGATTAGGACTTAATCAACATACAAACAGGTGAAAATCAAGAAAGGAAAAAAAAATGTGGTCAGTTACAAAGCTATAAAGTTTACCCCCAAACCAAGGCTTTTCTTTTCAACTCACCTTTTAAGCCTACTCTCATTCTACAGTCTCAGCTGGAACGTCAGCGTTCGTGCGCAGCAGAACAGGTACAAGCACCCATGTCTCACTCGGGGACAATGACTGCTTGCCAGCTGATGCACGGTAACGTGCTGCTGTGCGAGGTTGTAGAGACCAGCTGCCACATCGACCCACTTCGACTCCATCTGATTGCTGCCCCAGATAACCTTCTTCTATGTTCCGAACACCTGATGTTTTACAAAGTCAGGAGATGCTCCAGGTAGGAGGAAGTAACCTGCACCCTAGCTGCTTGTAGCACTATGCACTTTATTGGCTGCTCTTTTTGCTGTTGCTGGTGTATGCAGACGGAGTGCCTGGAAATCACTTTCGTTACCAGCTGATGGTGTAGCCATTGGAGATGTCTGCTGTGATACCCATTTTTGGCGACTGCAAAAGCATCATGGCACTTGAACTACCCTCAAACTCACCCTTGAGATGGACTGTCCAACGTATTTCTGGGATAGCTCACACTCTCTCTGCCAGATGTAGCACGTGGATAGGCTTCAGCGTTCAGGCTTGTCACTTTTCAAACTCTACCATCCTTTGCAACGTTCACTTGAATGGGGGCTACCCTTGCTTTACGTATTTTTCAGTGTAGGAAAGCCACGTCTGTGTCTTGTTTAGTTGGGAGCAGCAGTGCATGAGCTGTTCTCACTTGTTTAAGACTATACCTCACAAACAAATTATTTTTTGCTGTTTCTAAAATGGAGTGCTCCATAAAGGCAACATATAGCATGTGCCAAATCTGGAGTCTTTCCCGAAGTAGTGCCTGAGTTGTCACATGGCAGAAAAACATTTGAACTTCTTTTGTGCCCTAAAACAAAACAAGAACAACATTGTCTTATTTAAATAATCAGAAGCAGCTAGGAAAATGGTCTTCAGATTCTTTCAGAAATTTTACCTCTGGGCTGAGAAGTCCTGTCATCCTATAAGGCAATTGTTTTGGAAAGTTAGAAGCCACTAAGTGGGCGGACTTGACTAATGGCCATCAACTATGTGCTGGAGGACCTCCCACTGACAGCAATGGGAGTTGCACGCAGAAAGACAGAGCAGAACACGGCCACTGAAGTAAAGGGATCATCTCATTCCTGACTTGGGCTACACAGGACCTCAGTAACATCAGCGAAACTTGGATTTAGGGATAGGGAAAAAAGGCGTGCTCATAAAAGGAAACAGAAAAACTTCTTTGGAAACTAACCAAACAGCAGGCAAACCCACAGGAAATCTCTGTCACAGTGAGGGTTTTTCTACCGTCTTCCTAGCACAAGAATAAATGTTTGAACTTTGTGCAAATTTTTAATCTAGGTGATGTTGAGAAGAGTTGAAGGAGTCACAATGTCAAAGTCCAAGCACATTGATTGCATCCTTCTTTCAGTGTAAGTGGGGGCACAGAGAAAACCTGGTGCTGCTCCCAATGGCTTTTCAAAGTTCAGCCACAACTCAGCTGTCTCTCTGATGTGGCAGGTACCAAAGCATCTTAGAAGTACTTATACCTTACGTAGCCATCCTTACCGCCCTAGCATTTTGAAGAAACACCTTTGTGGTCTTCAGAGTGGCTGTTCAAATCACCAAGTGTTTCAAAACATGCCTATGGTTTAACCAGTCTAACCTAAAACATCTTGAAGTTGTTCTGGGTGTGAATTGCTTGTTAAATCTCCAAGAAAATACAGAGTGTGTAGAGTATTGATTCTTTGATGTTGTCAGTATGATGGAATTTTCAGTTTTCTATTAAAAACAAAGCAAACCAGAAAGAAGAGGGATCAGAACTCCTTTGGCATGGCGTACCTAAACCCTTTTGCCAGTTATGACAATGACATTTTATAGGTAGGAAGGAGAGAGGTAACAGAACAGAAGTTAATGCACAACCCTCCGGATTTTTTTCATGAAGTAAGCCAATATGCAGAAAACAGTGATCAGCATAATTGTACTTAAATGTAAAAACACATTTATTGGCTGTTTATAATATCTACCAAACACAAATAGGACAAAGAGCAGCAGTTTTATGCTTTGCACTTTGATATCCCCAAGAAGTGTAGAAACCTAAGAGAAAAAAAGCCAATTTAGACTGTGAAATTATGAGTGAGTGTAGGCTGCCTGAAGATGAAGAAAAATTTTCAACATATCCCAGTCCTTCAGGGGACCTACCCATCTAGAGGCTGGTAAAGCATCTGGGAATAGCATGGACGCTCCTGAAGGGATGTGCCAGGCTTTTGAGTGACGAGGGGATGCAGCTATCCCACAACTGTCTATGAACAGGGAGGCAGAGAAGTGTGTTACGTACACGAGAGCGTGTGCAATGCGTAGGAAGGGCCCAGCAGTCGAGGCCGATTTCAGGAGTGTGACAGAGCACCAAGTACAGCTCCTCTGCGTGAAGGGATACTGGTAGAAACTGTTGACTGCAATAACAGTACTTTAAACTCTATGTTGGTATCGGCATGGAGCGTGGGATGGTGGGATCAAAGCAGTATCAAACGGTGTCATCAGATTCAAATCCACTAAGATGGCTTTGTAGGAGGAAGGAGAATAAGCTTCATTTTTGAAAATGTCTTCTCATGTAATAATTTTGGTTTGGTTTATTTGTTTCTTTTTATTAGTTGGTTAGTAATTTACTTGAAAGAATCCTGAGTATAAGCATTTCCTGCTCCTACAGGAATTACAGTAAATGGAAGCACTATTTGAACAGAACAGGCTGTACTGAGTTTGCAGCCCTTTGAGGTACGGACTATGCACGCTTCTGATCCATCTCAAACAGATCTGCAATTTATTTCTTTATGATTGTTTGCAGTGGTTATAAAATTTGGGCTTTCTACCTGTCTTACTGTACAATACCGCAAACCAGTTCGGTTCACGCCAGTCTATATTCACACATCTTTTGTTTGCTCAGAAGGATAAAACAACAACATGAGAACGAGAAGCTACAGCATTTATTACACTCTCCGGGTGTTTAAAGGCAATCAGCTTTTGGCCTCATGCCGTAACGTAACTGGTCACCTTCAGAAAGAGCCACCCAAGTGCACCGGTTGTCGTCATATCGTGGTGGCTAATGATTCCGTTACATGGGTGGTGCACAGCTGAGACCGTAGGAGATGTCACTGGTAAAACAGAAGAGTGCACAGTAGTTTTAGGTAAAGTGTGTTGAAAAGCATAACAAACTGGATGGATTTTTTTACAGTTACTTTGTTTTACTCCTCTCTGTTTCATAACACAAGAGCGTTGTGCAGACAAAAAAATTAGCTCCAAAAATGCATAGAATTAGGCACCATAGTTGAAAGAGTGATGATGGGAAATCTCTATCTCCTACTCTGTTAACTGGCAATGCCAATATGTGACTAATAATGCAATCTGATTTAACGTTACTAAAATAGAGGAGATAATGTGGTTAGCTTTGTTGTCTTTTCCAGCTGTTCACTACCACTATATGACATAGTAAGTTTTAAAAGTGTGTGTATATAATCTTCCAGCCAGAACCTTCCAATAAACAAAACAGCTTTCCTATCAAACATTTTTGTAATCAAAAAGCTATTGACTGGAAAGTTAAAAACCGAGCTAATTGAAACATTTTTGCTTTGGCATCCTCGAAACTTGCCAGTTCTATTTGATAAGCTGTTGTTGCCCTCTAGTGTTCGCACACAGCTTGTAGAGGCCCTTCCAGAAAGATCCAAACCAGTGCCGAACAATTCCATTTCTTCTTAATCCAAGACGACAAATGGATGGCAAAAACATGAGAAGTGTTTCAGTACACCTGCCTAATACCTACTTTTCTTTGCTCAAGCAAAAAAAAAAAAGGATTTTTAACGTAAGAATATTTAAAGATGTTTGTTTCACTCAAAAATTGTGCAAGGCCACTCAGCTCGGCATCCTCACCAAACTAGTCATGGTACCTCTCTCCTTTACTTCTGCCATTCGCCATGCCTGATATACATTGCTGTTTGGGTTGGGGGGCAATGTTTCTAATTAAATCAGCTCAATACATGCCCAGTGCTGTGAACGACCCTGAGATACGTCTGCCTGCCTTCTCTTGAATGTATCTCTACTGTACTGTACCGTATCAATTAATACCAACCATCTCTCCCCCCAACAAATCAGTTATTACAGCAGAAACGCAGTGAGGATTCAGGGACTGTTCTCAGCACCTCTCCTGCAATAACTGCCGTGATGGCGTCAGCGACGTAGAAGGCTTCTCACAAAGCTGCAGTTCTTTTGGAAGAAAATTATGGTCAGCCTCAGATCTGTGCCTACATTTTTACAGCCCACAACTGGGCCTAGTATTTATCATTTAATTAACTAATTTCCCAGAAACGTTGTCCCCCCCTTGTCACGTTGCTTGACCAGAAACCTTTGAAAATAGCTATGTAGAAAAATAAAAAATAGAAAGAAACTTAGGTTACAAGCTGATGAACTTGAGATACTTTTCTTTTGTAATTTTGTTCACTTTTAAGAGGTTATCCAGAATGTTTTTCATTTAAGCATTGCCAGGCTTAAGCAATGTAGAAGACCAGCTGGTTTTGTATCTGTAAAGCAATTTGCAGCCCCACGATAACAAGAATTCAACTTCTTGACATAAGCAACACTGACTTTTCTTTGATCTTCGAATAATGGAATTTTCAGAGAATTTTCTGCATAAAGTCATTGTTAGAGCTCTCAGAAAACTTGCCTTGAGGCCATTTTTGGACCACGCCTGCTTTTCACCGCACTGAGCTTGACAGATCCAAGAACCTCTTGGACCTGAGTCATGTTTCATATTTTGTAATGGAATTATTTCCTTGTATTCATGAGGCACCCTTCCTTCTCTGTCTTGATGTTTGTTGTTGATTATGCTGCCTGCCACACAGATACTTTGAAATATAGTCTCTCATCCTAGAAACAGGTTTAGACTGGGTGTATGTGAAGGGAAATGTGAATAATACAAACTGGAAGTTGTGTAGCAAGCAGTAGATGCTCACACGTACTCTCACTTGCCTCTTGTTGCAGAGTTGGGGACACACACGGAGCAGCTATGCTTATTGCCAGCCACATGAAGGTGACCCTAGAGATGAAGAGGGTGTGCTCTGACAGACAGTAACAGCTCCGTGTTCAGGAGGGACAGCAAGTCCAGCACTGTTGCAAGTAGCTTTTTTGAGAGCCACCAGCCTCGTGACGGAAGCAGGAGAACACCGGAAGCATGAAGATAATGCCACCTTGTTCCTCCGCTCCTGCTGACTGTAGGTAACTTCTTTGAGGTTGGCACCTTCCTACGACACAGCCACCATTTTCCTTTATAACTTTTTTACCTCCCTTTAGAAGTTTAGCAGATGGACTCCACACCTTTCCAAGTGTCTTCTGACAATAATATAGCTGTCGTTTTTGCTAAGCCCCCTCCCAAGTTTCTGCCTGCTCTGCGATCAGGTGTTGAGTCTCAGCTGTTAAGGACTTTGGTGTGTTAGAACAGATTCTCCCTCGTGCATACGCCAAGTCACTTGGTCATGCAGTTTTCCACAAAAGAGCTTGATGGCAGCTTACTTTACTCTGATATGAGAAAACTTTTTCTCTCTGATACATATTACAAAAAACCAATGTGCTGCAGGGTGGCAAGCTCTTTGGAAAGGCAAAGGTTTTCAGCATAGCTTGTGATGAAGAAAAAAGCATTAAAGCCAACTTTCCTTAGCTGCATGTAGTTTGTGGATATGTGAGCCAACTGTGTTATGCGTGCTACAGTTTTTACTGCTTGTACCTAAAACCATTCGGATGCAAAACTCTACTACCAAGCACCCCTTCAAGGCTACAGACAGAGCAAACAGGATTGTCAGACCTAACACTGTGGCATTTGGGGGCAAACAGCACTGAAAACGCTCATGCACTGCATAGGTACTCAATTTATTAGATTTACTTCTATTCCAATAATCTTGTCACAGTACAGATTAAGCTCTTCAAATGCTTTTTCTCCTTAAATATAAGACCTTCTGAGCTTAACTTGGATTTTAGTATTTATTTTCCAGATTTAGTAATAAATCAAAAATGATAGACATTACAGTTCAGCGTAGAAAAAGCAGTTCTCTTCCCCACGGAAGCCATCTGCCACTTTCCCATCAGTGGCCAAAAAAGGAATCCATCCTCTTCCGAGATGTCAGTATCCACTGTTCCATTTCATAGTCATCCTCTCAAAGATGAGAGATGCTCCTCACAGTCTTATTCCCTCTCCCCATCATACATCAGCATACATTCCATTGATCAAGTAATCCAGCCTGGTATAATGCCTCTTCTGAAGGGATTCATGTATTTTCTTCCCTGCCAGCGCAATAACTAGCAACAAGAATATCACCCCAAAAAGCAAAGCTGCTACCAGGCTGCTTTTTTCTCCCAGCTGAACACCACCCTTCCTTCTCAGAACACCCTCTGGCAGGTAGCTTTCCGAATCAGACAGGTCATAACCCCGAGGGTCGTTTTGAGAAGACACTGGGGAATCACTAGCAGGCAGGGCGGAAGCTGAAAAAGAGAGGAGAGTTACATGGCTGGTATCGTTGGAAGAGACAACTGTTGGCTCAGGAGGGATGGCTGGAGTTCTCAGCCCCGACGGGGCAGTAGCAGAGCTGGAGCTCGCGGTCACCCGCTTGGTTGTAGAAGTAGAAGCAGAAGTGGTGGGACTGGAAAGAGGAACACGAGGAACAGCGGTGCTGGTGGCAGGGATACCAGGCTTAGCTTCAGCGGTCGCAGCAGGTGGAAAGGTGGCTGTGGTGGTGGTGGTGGTGGTGGCAGCAGTAGGTTTAGCACCGCCGGGATGCAGAGACGTTGTATGAGATGCCAATCGAGTGGTACTTGTAGGCAGAGCAGTAAGAGTAGTACTGCTGGGCTCAGGAGCGCTGGACTGAGTAGTGGGGAATGAAGCAGAGGGGTTTCCAATTCGCACAGCAGAAGATGTATTTGGTGGCAGGTTAATTACTTGCTGCCTTGGGACGGGATCTAAGCTCTCAGGATGTGTTGCCCGCTGAGATTCAGGAAAAACTGTATGAAATTCAGTGTTGCCCAAATGCTTGCCCACGTGGCTGGGGAGTTCAGATGCCTGATGAAAGACAGACTGCTGCAAAGCAGCGGTACGATTCTGATGGCTAGTCCGACTGCGAGAAATAAAGGCTCCAGCATCTGAAGATGCAGAATATCCATTTGAAGAAAAGTCCTCACTTTTGACGGATGTATCCTCTGGGCCATGGGTATCTGGAAACAGAAAGGAAATACCAGTATTTAATTATTAAATCTATTTTTGACTACCACGGGCTTATTCTGTTTGTATTTCTTAGTAAGTAAGATATAAGGGGAGAAAGTAATGACTAATGAAACAGAGGCATCAAGATCTTCCTTTCTTTAAAATACGCCGACTGATTTTTAAATTCTCTCTGTGTCTTCAAGACCTGTCAGCCTCAAGCCTGGGCACATCAGACCCTGACTGCAACTTCTTACAGAATTTACCTGTGCCGAGCGATCATCCCAATCCGATTGTTTTGTGCTCATATTGCATGCACGTAAGCATTTATTTACCAGTGAAAAGCAGAGTGAGGAGGCCCATTGCCTTCAAACCACTCTCAGCCTCCGTCAGTTAAGAAGTAGGTATTATCAGCCTTACTTTTATTTGTCAGATGTACACATTTCCACCCAGCCAAGATGATTATAGGCTCCCTTTCCTCGTAACAATGAGGCACCCTGTGATTGCCTGACACGATTCAATTCACATACAAAACTTCTCTTCTAATACAGGTGGCAACAATATCCCCATTTTACAGGCCACTTTATACACGTGCTGATTTGCAGGGAAGAGCTGAGCTCCTACTGCCGCGCTAGAAGACAGACACTGCTCCAAGAATCTCCAAGGTATTTGCAGTGGAGACCTCCACAAGAAGCAGACTACACTTTGTACTTTCTCCAGAAGTCGATACGTATTCCTTGCAAAACATGGGGGTGAATACCATTAAACGGATTTTGGAAGCAGGGCAACAGTGTTATGTGACAGAAATCCCATGCAAGCGATAACCCTAGCAGCTACCTGATTCTAGACAGGTATTACAGAGAGACTTTGGGTGGGCACGAGGTCATGGAAAGACTGTCTAATCGCTATCATTCAGATTTTAATGTATAAATATGTAATTTTATAATTATATTTATAATTATTATATGTATATATTATCATTCAGCTGCCACACAGAACATTTAAAAGGGAATACGCTCTCAAGTAGTTCTGACTCTCACTCATCTCTTTTTTTGTAGAAACAAAGAGGTTTGTTAACAGCACTGGAATTGAAATAAGTAACAGAAAGTCCATGACATTTTCGTTATCACTTTTTTCTCAAGTAGGAACTCTTATCTAGAGGGATGGATATATTTCAGCTCTATTATACATGCAAAGAAGCCTACTTGGCTGCTGTTATAATACATATCTCCAAGCCTTAAGACTCCACAAAGAAATGAAGCACAAAAAAGAAAAAACAAACCAAAAGCAATAGACCAAAAAACTGGCAATGCTTTAAACAGGAGCACAGCAGATACTTCACTTGAATCACAGACATCAATTTTTATCCTAACCTTCCAGTCAAGCACCAGCTTGTTAGCAAAGTAAGATCCGAAACAGAGATAACAGGCTCCGACCACAAGGTTTGACAAAAGCCATACTCCGAGAGAGCGGCTTTAAATAACAAAATGTTCAGATATTGCATAACATAGAAATATATTATATACATAATCAGAAACTGTGTGGTCGGAGACAGCCAAACTGCTGCTGCAGCTCTGGACACGTTTCCACACCGGCGAGGAGATGGCCCGGCACCACCACGGAGTCAGCCCCAGCTGGCTTTCTCCCTGCTCCCGACGCTCACAGAATCACAGAATGGTCAGGGTTGGAAGGGACCTCTGTGGGTCCCCCAGTCCACCCCCCCTGCCGAAGCAGGGTCACCCAGAGCAGGCTGCACAGGA
>Ga0181612_116870_pt1 | contig 10045 bp, 15 predicted proteins | sample HoacroProtozoa21_FD_119630 | JGI IMG/M metagenome (GOLD analysis project Ga0181612, IMG submission 119630) | Hoatzin crop microbial communities from Cojedes, Venezuel. Combined Assembly of Gp0051906, Gp0051904, Gp0051908
CCGCTACCCTCATCACCCTGGCCCGTGACAAGCACAGCCGTTGACAGTTTAGCACAGGAGTGGGGCACGGGACACTCAGGCATTTGGCCAGCACCTCTAAAATTTAGCAAACAGCTGCTCCAGAAAGAAACCTGGTTTCTCACTTGCATTCCACAGGCCCACCATCTTGCTTCACAACACAGGAAAGCCACGGGGTTCCAGCCTGCCCTCACTCCTCCTTTTGAGACTCACCAGGGGCTCTGGCACCGTTCTGGCCCTGTAGAGCTGGGCTGCCTTTGACCTGCTTACCAAAGGAACAGCACAGCCACCCCGGGTGCACAGATCGCCCTGCAGGCACCAAGCTTCCCCAACCACTCTGGACAGATTGTTCTACTGTTTAGCCACCCTCGCTGTAAAAAAGTGGCCATTTTTAATGTTTAAATATAATAATCTGTATTTCACTTTGCTCCTGTTGTCTCTTGTCTGTTCACTGGATACCACTAAGAACTTGTGACAGAGTCTGCCTCCATGTTTACTCCCTACAACAGGTGTTAATAAACATAGATAAGATCCCCCTGAGCTTTCTGTTCTCCAGAATGAACAGCCTCAGCTCTCTGCGCCCTCCATCAAAGATGTTCCGGTCACTTCATCATCTTCACAGCCATTCACTGAATTTGCTTCAGTGCATCCATATCCCTCTTGTTCTGGGGAGCATGGAACTGGATACAGAACTCACTCAGGCTGAGTAGCAGGTAATAATCACCTCTGTCAGTGTACTGGCAACACTCTTCCTAATGCAACCCAGTATGCTGTTAGTCTCCTTTGCTGCAATAGCTCACTGCCACTCGGTGTGAACTTTGTGTCCACCAGAAACCCCAGGAATTTCCCTACTAAGCAACTTTCCAGCTGGTCAGCCCCCAGATACTGCCAGGTTATTCTTCTCCAGGTGCAGGTCTTGGCATTTTCCTGCACTGAACTTCATAGGGTTTCCACTGTTCCATTTCTCCAGCTTGTGGAGGTCCCTCTGAATGCCAGCATATACACCTCCTCTATCAATCCCTCCCATCATACACAGACTTGCTGAGGATGACGTCTGTCCCACCATCTAGGTTACTCACGACCATGTTAGACAGCATTTCCTTGGCACTGACCCCTGGGGCACGCCACTCGTGACTAGCCTCCCAGTGCGGTTTGTGCCACTGTTATGGGAGAGACTGTTAAATGCATTACTAAAATTCTACATCCAATCCACTCCCCTCATCTACCCAACCAGTCATCTCATTTTGGAAGGGTATCGGTTTGGCCACATATGACTTTCACTTCATAAATCCATACTTGCTCCTATTTGCCTTTCACACGCCTGGAAGGGCTTTTCAGGATTAGCTACTCAATCACCTTCGCAGAGATCGAGGTCAGGCTGATCAGCCTGCAGTTCCTCATATCCTGCTTCCCACCCTTCCTGAAGGTGTGGGTGATAGCTGCTTTCTTCCAGTGCTCAGGAACCTCCCACAAACCACCACGCCCTTTCCAAGATAATCGAGAGTGGTCTTGCAACAACATCAGCCAGCTCCCTCAGAGCCCGTGGGTGCATTGCAACAGACCCACGGACTTGTTCATGTCCAGGTTGTTTAAACGTTCCCTAGCCTAATCCTCCCCCTCTGAGGGTAAGTCTTGCCTGCCCTGCACTTTCCCACTGGTCTCAGGAGCTGTAGGATTGCTGATGGGCTAGTCTCACCAGTTATAAAGACAAAGGCAAAGAAGGCAATCAGTGCCTCAGCCTTCCCCACATCCGTTAAGACGGGTCCCCATTCCCATTCATCAGCAGACCCACATCTTCCTTAGTCATCCTTTTGCCGATGACGTGCCTGTAGAAATCTTTCTTGTTGCCCTTCAGGTCCCTTGCCACGTTCAGCACCATGTGGGCTTGAGCTTTCCAGAGCCCATCCCGGCATGTTTGCACAGTGTCTCTATACTTCTTCCACCTCAGCCCGTTCTGCTTCTGCCTCTTATGCACATGCTTTTACTGGTAGAGTTAAGTCAGGAGCTCCTTGATCATCCCTGTTTGCCTCCTGCAACCTCGCTTTTAAAGTAGTCACTTCAGTAAGAGAGAAACTTTGTCACAGAGTGGACAGCACCTGACGGAGTCATAGCATCCTTGTGGAAGGTGAACCTGAAATCCTTAACTCTCCACCCTCGCAGCGCCGTCTGTGCAACAACCTGTGCTCCACAGTGTGAGCATGGGTTGATCTGATGAAGCACTTGTGAAATGAAACACAGCAGAGGGTTGTAGTTCTTCATTTGCAGTACCTTCTTTCTCCTAGTTTTTCTGTTGTTCCTGTATTTTCTCCTGTTGTCTGTCATGTTAAGCAGGTATTTCAGGGACTTTCTTTGGAAGGATGCTCTCAGAACTGGCAGTGCTTTGAGAGCTGTTAGGAAGGTCATTGTGTTCTGTCTTGCTTTTCATGTTGTTGAACTTAACAATAATAAACACAGCCTTTCTTAAGCCCATGCATGCTTGTTTGGGCAGCATCTCTGTATTCCTCCCAGGTCGCTTCACCCTGCTCCCACCTCACGCACGCTTCCTCCTTATTGTTGAGTTTTGTCAGGAGCTCCTTGTTCATCCTTGCGGTGCTCCTGCCACCTCTGCTTTTTTCCCCTGATTGTTGGGATGGGCCATTCTTGAGATCGGAGGAGGCAGTCCTCGAAAATCCACTACCTCTCCTGGACCACGCTTCTCTCCAGGACTGTATGCCATGCAAGTCTTCCAAGCAGATCCCTGCACAAGCCAAAGTCTGCGCTCCTGAAGTGCTAGCTGGTGGATACTGCTATTTGCTTTATTCCCCTCCTTTCAGGCTCCTGAACACCACCATGGTCACTGCAGCCAGGGCTGTCCCCAGCCTTTACATCCCCAACCAGTTCTTGCTTGTCTGTACCAATCAGGTGCAGGGGAGCATCTCCCCTCACCAGCTCATCACCTGAGTCAGGAAGTTGTCATCAGCACAACCCAGAAGCCTCCTGGATTGTCCGTGCTTGGCTGTCTTATCCCTCCAGCAGGTATGGCAGTGGCTCGAGCCCTCCGTGAGAACCAGGGCCTGCAGATGTGAGGCTTCTTGCAGCTGTCAGAAGAAGGCATCATCTGCTTCATCTACCACATCCTCTCGATTAGGGTGTTTATAACAGACAGCCACGGTAACATTGCCCATACACTGGTCTGTCCACTATCCATAAGCTCTTGTAGTCTCATCCTCCGTTCCAAGGCAGGGCTCGGAGTGTCCCCACTTGTATCCCACTGGAGGAGCTCACAGAAAGTGTCCCATCTCGCTGTTCCAGCCCGTCATTCCTCAGTAGCTTGTGTCTATCCACAGAAGCACGCCAGTTCTGTGAGGTGTCGCAGCAGCTCTCCATGACCCTAAGGAGACTGTGGCCTTGAACAGCACGCAGACCTCCAGTTTCTCCTGGTTGTGCCCCATGCTGCGGGCAGTCACGGACAGGCGCTTCAGAGAGGGGCCCAGCTGTGTCCATTTCCAGGGAAGGATATGAGAGCTCTCCTCATACCCCCGGCTAACTAGCATTTCCCTCTTTCTATGTGGATGCCTGTGGGATGGACCACCCTTAGCTCTGCTGTGTTCTTAAGGTCTTCACACAAAAAATTCTTTGTTCCTATGCAGTTCATCAGTTTCATAAACGCATACTTTCATATCTTTCTTATGTGTTTTTCTTGTCACTAATGTTACAAGTTATTTTCAGCATTTTCTTCCCTTGTTTTCACATCATAGTGACTTCAAGTTCAGCGTAAATGATGGTTTGAGTTAGAATGAATTCAGATGTAAAAAGAGATAGGGTGGATGAATTCAGTGGCAGCAAAGCAAACGAGTCTTCAAATTCCTCTTTTTGGAGGGGCCTAGTTATTCAAGCAGATCTCAAAGTTCCCTTAGAGGAAGGTGCCATCATACACTGGTCGTAACTGAACGTGAAGCAAAGCAAAGCAGGGTTCCTTGAAATGACAGAACCACCCACTGCAGGTGGCCAGCATTTCAATTTAAGCCCCCTTGCAGTGTTTTCTGTACACCGATTTTAATCCTCATCCTGTGTGGAAACTGCAGAACGTACCTATTGTGTGAAGGAATAATTATAACTGTTCATCCTTCATATATTCAAGAATGCTAAATTAGTATTCAGTAGTAGGAGGAACAGGGGACAATTTATATCATTGCCTTCGTAACACCACCAGTCTGTTCAGCATCAGTTACCCAGGCAATATTCATCTCACACACTTCCTTTGATTTAAGGAGTGTGTAACACGTAGCACTCTGAAATCAATTTGTACTATTTACTGGCCACTTTATAGGATTGCTTGTTCTGTCTGAAATCAATTTGTACTATTTACTGGCCACTTTATAGGATTGCTTGTTCTGTCTTGGACGCCTGCCCTAGCAGTAAGGAAAGTCTTTTTGACTACCTAGCGTGCAGCCAGGATCATCAACTGCCAGCAGACCTGTGAGTATGTGAGTGCATCTTGCTTTCCTGCCCCAATGTCCCCAAAGGGATTAAAGGAAGGTGCAAGGGTCTTGGCAGCCTTTTTGGTGGTCAGAGTACTCCCATAGCCAGGAAAAGAGACTGGTTGACTGCATGATCTTGCAGCAGGCTTGTGTGGACTCTGAGCTATCATCTCTGCTTATAATGGAGCTCAAATATTCTGGAGAGATGTGAACAAAGAGCAAAGCGTTATACTGAAGTACTGCCCAGGTGCTGTAACACAAAAGCATGTGAGAGGAGTCCCAGGTAGATACCAGCTCATGCCAGTGCATACCCACGCATGCCACCCTCTGCTCAATGTCTGCCCATGGGACACTTTGGACAGCAGCAACAGGAGGATCATAAACCAGCAGCATGGGCTCAGTCTTTGCATCTCTCCTGCCTCCCAAGTGTTCGCAGGGTGCTTCCTCTCAGCTGCTTCAGTCATGCAGAGCATAGCCACCACTCCTAAACCAAAGCAAGTCCTTCTCAACTACCTCAAGACTCCAGTTTAGTAGCTTTATCCTCTTCCACCTCCTAAAGTCACATTTCATTCTCTCCTTACAGCTGCCACAGAAAAGGTACCACCTCTAGTGCTATCCAAGAGTCCACAAGGTTCTCAGCACACATCGTATTAGGGGATAAGCAAGGCTCTCAAGGCAACGGGAGGATACCAGAGTACACTCTGCAAGGTCCTAGTTAGAAGCAGATGGCTATCTGCCAGAGCCACCACGAGGAAGCATTAAACTGCAGCATCACAAATGTTCCCAGAGGTACCTACATTCATGTTACTGATGTAGCTGCAGCTGATGCAGGCTTGGAGCAAGTGATAAAGAACCCCAAACTTGGATACCTGGTGCAAAAGGGCAAATTCTCACAGTAGTAAAAATGCAGCATGGAAACCTCTTGCTTAAAACCAGCCACATTTCCAGATCTCAGCACAAAACCCAAGACACCTCTCGTCACACTCTTCACAGCTAATGAAGAAGACATAGTTCTGAGTTCCCAGATGCCATCCTGATCCAGCTGACCCAACAAGAGAGCTCAGCCTTAAGTGCTGTCTCTCCAGACCTGCTGTAGCAGCCACACACTGTGCCAAACATCTGCTAGCTTTCTCTTTTCCCACACTCTACACAGACTTCAGGAACTCAAGCATGGCTCCAACGAGGGAGAGGTTTCAACCTACTCAAACAGATCATCTACAAGTCACATAGCTATGCCAACCATCAAGAGAATCCCTTCTGACCCAAAACCAGGAACTCCACATTACTGGACAAGGAGGCTTGTGACCCTGGTAAGCTGCTTCCAAGCTGGCAGCAACCAGGAGACACAGGCTAGTGCAGCAAGGCTAAGGAATAAGGCAGACTCTCCCATCACACTAATATTCTCCGCTGAGCACTGCTCCACCTTCTCCTTGGCCTCTGTGTTGACTTCTTGTCCCTTACACACCACCTAAGCTGAGGCGCTGCAACTCTTGTGTCAAGGCACCTCATTTTTGTGAGCTCTTCCTCACCTTGGCAAGCCTTTCAAGTATTGTGGCACAGCAACTCATGACAAACAAGAGTGCTAAGCCTAAAGCAAGTACTGCCAGTCTTATAAGCAATAGCATCAACACTTTCACTGTAGGAAAAAGACGATGCTAAACCCAGCCCTGAAAAGATGATCAAGACACATACACAAATTAACCTTCTTTAATGTCCCAGGACAACCCACCAATATGCCCTCCAGTTAGAAGTGCTGAGACAGGGACCAGAGCCCTACAGTCACACAAACTGTCTTTCCAGTAAGAACTCCTGTTTCTGGGAAAATGCCCTGCAACCTTCCACCTTGTGCAAACACAACTTCCTGGTCTGCATGCAGAGGCAGGAAAATATGGGGAACTTTGTCTATGCCACAGCTTCCACTTCTCCCAGCACTGGTGGACCACATACATCCTACAGGACTTTTCTCAGAAATCCATGGCACAGGCTGAGGTAAAGTTATGAACCACGCACATTTTACAAACACAAAAGCCATTTCTGAACTGTAACTGATTCTTACCTGTCCCATTTTGCTCCTTTCCATTCGGACCACTCCTGGGATGCTCGCCAAATAGCCTTCCAGTGTGCCATGTCCTAAGTGCCTGAAAGGAATCCACTCGCCGGTCAGGGATCTGTATTCATTCTGAAGTTCTGACAAAGGTATGCCATTTTTAAAGGGATGAAGAACAGCTCGCAGTGTTTTTGCAGTAAGTTCAGGCTCCTGCATCTTCACCTACACCACCTCCACCCAAAAAGAAAACAAAAAAAAAAAAAGGCATTTTTACATACACAGGCCAAAAGTATGAACTTTTAGTATTCAACCTCCTTTCCCAAACAAGAAAAGATTCAGCAGCTCAGCGGCTCTTCTGTGGAGATCTTGACACTGCTGGGTACACTTGTGGTGGCCTGGTCCTGCCAGCCAGGCAGAGGGTGCTCTGCAACACTCGAGGCATGACTTTGTCGAAAAAAGCAGCTGAAGGAGCACAGCAGCCCCCTGCAGGGGTTCGCCCTGGCAGCCAATCACCACAAACCATGTGGCCAGAGGAGGGCGGGGCTGCCAGGCAATTGGCCCGCGTCACTGCCTGCAGGGCCAGGACACCCACCCGCCCTGGCGCCCAGCGCTCCCTGCCCGTGCCCCACGGCGACGCGGGGCGGCTCACGGCCGCTCCTCCCTCACACCCCCGCACCAATGCTCACGGGGCGTGGGCCAGCTCCACCAAGGAAACCGCATGCACCCGGGCCATGCCACGTCTTACCCACAGGTGCGCAACGCCTTGACTCCACAGACGCTTCTTCAGAGAGAAAACCCAACAGCAGCGAAACCCGCTCCCTGCCAGCCGGGGGCTGCACGCAGCAGGAGTGCCACAGCACCGCCCCATCTCATTGCCAGGCGACTGCCCCGTCTGCAGAAACACGCGCCTGCCTCTGCGGCGCTGGAACAGGGGCCAGCAGCCCGCTGCTGCATCTCCAACAGCACCTTCCCTGGTGCCACAGGCTGCGAGAGCGCTGGCGGGACATTCACCTGCCAGGAAGGGTTCCTGCCAGGGAAGGCCGGGCAGCACCGCAGGCAGTTTCAAAGCGGGCGCCACAGCCACCAAAAGCCCCCCGGCCCCGCTCAGTTCACAGGCGTGCGCACACTCCGGCCTTCTCCAGTGCCAGCCAGCGGCACTCGGCAGTCGCTGGGGAGCTCCAGGCGCCAGTGCTGCCGGCCACACTCTGCGCTCCCGGGCGGGCGTTCTCCCTGCAGACGCACCCTCCACACACCGGCAGTCTCGACAGAGAAACCTCCCCGCCATGACCGTGGACCCAAGATGGACGGAGCTCCCGCACAACCCACGACCAGCCCCGCTCTCGAAGCGTGGGCTGCACACAGGGCCGACTCCTGACACCGAGCACGCTCGTCTGCGTCAATCACCTCGTCTTCACCCCCAGCAACTAAGGCAGAGCACCAGCAGAGCCAGTGCTTCGGGAGAAGGCCACCGTGCTCTCCTCCAGCCTCTCCAGCTCAGGACACAGCAGGAGCACCTCTCACCTCCAAGCACACCAAGGCGAGCAACGGCCGCTGGCGTACCTGCGAGGTGCTCCCTCCAAATGGCGGCAGCACCAGGCAGCTGCCTGCAGCCGCAGTACCGCTGTGTGGGCTTCTGCGTAAACTCGGTCTGTGCTGCTCTCTGCAGAAGCAGCCCCGCACCCCTCACCATTTCCCTCTTTTCGGGGAAATCACCCTGGGCAACACACTAAATCCAAAAGGTAGAGAAATCGCAACCCTCAGCACATTTCAGACACCATGCCACCCGTTCCCCTCTACACATGGACATTGACACCGCCTCCACCTTCCTGCACCCAAGGTCATGGTGGCCCAACTCGCGTGCCGTGCAAGGAGGCACAGTGTTAAGGCGTACCCTTCACTGGTTTTACTTTATGCTCACAGAGCACTTTGCTAACCTGACCCTGTCTGTGTGCACACACGTATGTTTACACACAGGTACATCTACACAGACAACCCTGCCTACACACGTGCCCACATGTGCATGGTTCCTTACCCAGCAATTCCTGCCCTTACTGGCCCCATGTGTCTCACTGGCTGATCCTGGAACAACCCCTGCCATGGCCACCTTCACGGGACCCCCTGCTCAACAACAGGCACAGCGTTACTGAGCCCAGGAGGAGCAGCACACATTGAACTCATGCACTTGCGCACCTCCAGACGCCAACGGGCGGCAGCCACGCTGGGAATCTGGATCTCTCCCTCATATTTTTAGAGGCTCAGCAGCTGGTGAACAGAGCTTCAAAGAGTGAGAGGAGGTGGTGGTCACCTGCCTGAAGGAAAAGGCCAAGGAAGTCTCTATCTCCTTTGGACCTGATCAGTGTCATGGGGACATCATATGGCAGACAAATGTGTAAGTCTCACCCAAAAAAACCAAACCCCCAAACACTGAGAAATGCACCGAAACAGCAATTTTGTCTGCAATTGTGTTCCAAGTCACACACACACAAGAGATACAGAAATGTCAATCAGAAGCTTTTTTGGGGCCTTTTTCTCTACTCTCTCTTTAAAATAATATACCCTAATTCTTATTTCATTAATATGGCCTTGAAATCCTCTTACCTGAACTACCTGAATATAACTTACTGCTCAGGAATAATTAACACAGTATTTATTACAGCTGGGCAGAGTGACAAGGAAGAAAACTTACAATAACCTGGGAAGGTAGTTTCAAAAGTTGATGCAAAAGACAAAACTTAAAAAAAAAAAAAAAGTGGGCTGGGAAGGCTGCCATCAAGCCACCGTCGGATAGCTCCATAGTACACCAACACTAAAGAACTGAGTTAGACGAGAACTAGCAAATGGGATACCATAAAATATGTCCTCCTAAATAATATTATGAGGAGGAGTCATGAGGACAATTCACTTAAACGAGGTGACAGTAAGGGACAAAGGTTAAACTGAATGCAGTCTTGAACTTACATGTGAATGACATTCCTGCTCCTACAGCTAGCAATAATGCAGAAGACTTGCAATGCAGTACTGGTGACAGTAACACACTGATACGTTAGCAGAAACCCAAATAGCTCAGAGCAGCTTCTGAAGCTTTTTTAAACCTCTTCTCGCGCTCAGCTGCTGTAAGGTTAGGTGCTTCAACCGTGACGATGTTCACCCAGCGGTGCAGCGCATCCAGACGGGAGGAGGCTCCACTGCCAACGCAGTCCCAGAAGCCCTGTCAGCCAGGGCACGTCATTCACACCAGCCTTCTCCGGCATCGAAACAGAAACTTTTTTCGACACGCTTAAAAACAGACTACCGGCCTCCAGCTGCAAAACGGCCTCCATGCTGCAGATTATCACTCAGGCGAGCAAAAAAAGCAACAGATTTCCTGCACAGAAGGACGAACTCTCTAATAGCCGCCCTTTTAAAGGCCTCCCAACGCAACCCGGCGGAACGCAAGCGTCCTCCGCAGGCTCGAAGCAGCCACTAACCCGCTGAAGTCGGGAAACTTTCTCTGTCACAACGGAGCCGCGGAGGAGCAGCA
>Ga0181612_115474_pt1 | contig 10044 bp, 6 predicted proteins | sample HoacroProtozoa21_FD_119630 | JGI IMG/M metagenome (GOLD analysis project Ga0181612, IMG submission 119630) | Hoatzin crop microbial communities from Cojedes, Venezuel. Combined Assembly of Gp0051906, Gp0051904, Gp0051908
CTTCCGGTACCTTCATCCGAAACCCTGCTGTGCCGCTGGTCGTGCTGTGTGACCTGTCCAGGTGTGCCATGCAGAGAAGCGCTGGAGAAGTCTAAAGTAAACCACTCGTCTTCCATCACTGTTTCTGGTGGCCTTACTTTTGTGAGTCTTTCCTTCCATTTAGCTGCATTTCTGTTACAAATATCCATCTTCCACCATTTCTGTGTTTCATTATTTTCTATCCCTCCTACAGTCACTTGTTACTCTCCTACTCATCTTTTAGCTCTTCCTGTCCCCTTACATTGCTTCCCATAATCTTTTTATCCACAAAGGAAAATTATATGGCTATTAAAGTATGCAAATAGTGCTATAGCTTTCAATTTCAGTCAGCTTTTACATATTTTGCAGCCCCTACTCCCCTTTGTAAAATAATAGCACTGCCTTCTAGGTGTGCATCCCACCACATCTGCCCACCCTTCTTCTGCACCAGCTTCTCAAACCCCAAACATGCACCATTCTTCCCTGTTCGAACACGAGCATCTGAAGGAGCAGCCGCTTCGTATTGGCAAAAAATCTCCACTTGCACCTAAGACTGTCAATTATTCAATATTTTAGTGTTCAGTATTAAGCTCTGCCAAAAGCGTTACTTACAGAGTAGAAGTGACAGCATTTGGCTTTACCCCAGCTATACAAGAGAAAAACACTAAAGAGCACTTTTTGCTGATGCAGGTTGAAGAGTTCTGAGCATAATTAAAAAGCCCATGTGGACAAAAGGATTTCAGAAACTTTAAAGGAATGCTGCCAGGTCACACCTAAGCATTGGGGTGAGAATAATATAAGCAAAACAATAAAAAAAATAAAAGTATGTGCAAAAAATACAGTCCTCTCCTATATATGCATTTATATATTCTATATGTACATTTATATATATGTTTACTTTAATTCTAGTCTTATCAGCAGTACGACTTTTGCTTCTCAAACACTGTATTGGCATGGAAGCCACTGAACAGAAGTTGTTGGAAGTCAGGTGGCTGCCATTGTCCCAAGGCAGGGATTTAATATAATCTGGGTTTTTTTCGTATTTTATTGGAACAGACAAGGAGAGTTGATGTGCTCGGTTAACACATCACAGGAATTTCCAATGAGGAGTCTCAGCTTTCTAAGCCATTCAGTTCCCGCCTGTGAGAGCATTGCTGATTTGCCCTGAATCTGGGAAAAGCTAAAGAAGATAAACTGCAAGAGAAACCAGCACTTCTGATAATGCTGTCAAGTGCCCTTTAGGCCCTTGCTTTCTGCAAAAAGGTGCAATATTCTTCCTTTCCAGCTCGACGGGGCTCCATTAATGAGAAAACACCCTTTCAAGGTATTATAAAAAAAATCCTGTGTAAGAATATTGAGATGAATGTCTGACAATCAAATTTAATAGTGTCTTTAGTGGGAACAGACCTTGGTTTTGTGTTGGGCAAGAGCAATCATTGCAAGAGCAATGATTGACACTACAATTTACAGAGTGGCTGGGAACATCATGCATATTTCTTGGATCAGCCTTTACTGACCAACAGCAAATATCTCTGAGTCGCTTTGAGCTATGGAAAGGAGAATCCTCACTCCAGCTTTCAGCCGCCATGTACAAGTTTCTCCATTTCTCCCGTCCCCTCTTCTGCACCATCACTACCGCGCATCAGCTCCATTTCTAATGAGAGCAAATCATGCAACATTAAAAAAGGCCAACCGTGTTACATCCCCTCTTCAGGGCCTTAATAACACATTTGCATTCTGAGCACACTTACAAGTTTGAACAAGGTTATTGAAAGAAATCTGAATGCCACATTAACTCAGTTTTATTGTCCCACCTCTTCAGAAAAATCAGGTACTTGGTTTTTTACAATATCTTCCAAGCACCTGGTGTTAGGAGCTTAATTACAGATTTGTAAATCCATATTCATGAAACACTGCATTTTCAGTGTATGGTAAAAGAGGGATTTACAGTCCCAGAAATTAGAAGGTTACTTAGGATGACAAAAATTTCAGGACATATATCAGATTATTAATAACTTCCATGTACTATTGCAGAGGAAAACAAGTGAGGGTATGGAATTAAGTGACCATATCTAGAACTGGTAGAAATATTGCCTTTATGCAGATGGGCAGATGACTAGATATCCACACCCATTTTAAGGCAAGAAGAGCAAGGGGCAAGGCTACAGGCTATTTGGTAGGTTTGTCTAAACCTGATGCATCTTTGAGAGTAGGATAAAGAGTGCGCCTGGAACACTCATCAGACAACACACAAGGTGCTATGTATGCATCAGTTTTACCCTCACTTAATAAAGCCAGGGTTTTATAAGTCTCTCTGTGTTCTCCTTTTAAAATTTCAGTTCTTTAACTCTTACTAGATGTTGGTCACAGAAAAACTTTCCCTGGTGGCTTTTTTGGGGGAGGGGTTGTTTGTTTATTTGATTTTTGGGTTTGTTTTGTTTTGTAGGGACGGAAGTTGCTTTTTGGTGCTATCAGTGTCTAGTTGAGATAATAAAACTGGCAAAACTGCACCAAGATCCCATCTCTATGGAAAGCTGGCAATACTATGACCACTCTCCACCTTCCCCATGACTTGCATGGAAAAATAAAAAAAGAACACACAAAAAATCAGAAACACTGCAAATCTAGATATTGTTCAGGCAGTGGCATAAACTGCACGTCTTCTGTTTGGGAAGCTGCAGGAGGCCACTGCTTGGACACCTTAGGAGACAGCAGAGGCAAGAGCTTCACTGATGCTGTATACCTACAGAAGTAGTCAGCTAGGAGACAGCCAACTGCTTGATTTATCTGAAGTCTATCTAGTCTTATTTTCTGCCAAAGGCAATCAAGCAGGAGCAGGAGGATTAATGGCTCTGCACAGCTAACCCTCTCCTTGGCACACTCATCAGCATCCCTCCACCTCCCACCATTGCTCCATCCATCCCAGCACAAGCTCCCCGCCTCTTGCTGCATCCAAATTCCCTTGTGACCCTGGTGCATCTTCACCAGAGTTGCTGTCACCTCCAAAGAGGATGAGCAAGTCTCACGCTCAGGGCAGATGGGGGCTGCATTTGGAGAGGCAGTTCGGTCAGCTGTGCACATCGACGGGAAATACGGGGCAAAAGTAGCAGTTCTACAACATTAGCAGATGATGTGTAAAGTTCTGCCACTAAAAAGTCATCATTCATCACAGCCTCCCAGAGGTGATACTTGAGTAAGTTTCAGATACACAGTCTGTCTCTAATGTAAAAAATTCAGACTGCCATCCTCCTTTGATTCTAACATTAACACAAAAAAAAATATAATCAATTACCCCTTCTCTTTAATAAACTTGGGATTTTCTACATTTAGCTGAAGGTGACTGCAGTATCTCAAACTCCTCTTGCATTAGCTGCTAGTACATTGTGATTTTCCCTGGCAAACACCGAATCAAAGGCACCTTTTATTTTAGGAACTCAAAGCATCTTTCAGACATTAATTCAGAAAGGCTGGCACCAGCTCTGTCACAGAGAAAAGCAGTGCTGTCTCTTTTTCAGGTAAGACACAGATGCATCAAGTGCTTTGCTTAAGGCCAGAAGTGAGTCATAGGAAGAGCCATCATGTGCAGGAGATCTCTCTTGTTGCTGCCATCATCAGCTCACAAAAATAAAAGGAATAATTAATGATAGCTTCTGAATTTATACTAGAATTTAAGGAGTTTACGGACTGAGCCCATTTCTTTATGTAAAATTCATCTAGCTATAATTTATACGGTTATTGTTAGCTACCCATTCTCACACAACTACATTTTTCTATAGGGAAAGTCTCCAAAGACTTCCCCAAAGATATTCTTTTCATGCTAAGATATCTCCAGATTAACCTAAGAGACACCTGTGCTGAATTTGTTAGAAACAAACCAAATGCCATGACAAAACTCCCAACAAGCAAGCCTTCGAGGGTTGCCACGCCGCAGCGCACACGGTTCAGGAGGTGCCACACCAGCCACTTCACAGCACTTCAAAGCTGCGATCACTCGCCAATGCGAGCGGGTGTCATGACTTTTCCAGGAGGGTTTGTCATGATGGGATTTTTTTTTTCATTGTCATAAATGAAAATTTTAAATGTACAGCTGTCTTTCATGTAAGAGATATGCTTATGTATAATTTACTAATACTGTATGTTTTCTTATCTTTTCAGCTATGAAAAATAAATGGTTGGTTACACGTCATTGATCATACCAATGCAAACGCTGACCTTTAAATATGGCATGATTAATGTAATAGTTCACTTAGGCTGCAGGAAATTACCTGGTAAAAATAAACAAACAGTTCAATTCCAGAGGAATTTCACATTGTTTTTGTAACACTTACAGCAATGATACAAACAAGTCAGAAATATCTCAGAAACATTTTCAGTGGTAATTGCCATGTATTGCTGTAAAAAATTATCCTAATTCTCAGTCAGTTTCAATAATATGAAATATTTCAACAGAAATAACACTGAAATTTTTGCCTTGTAGTTTTCCAGCCTCCATATGTTGTGATTTCCAAAGTGGCTGGGTTTTTAACTTGTTTTAGAAAGGGTAGGGTAATTTAGAAAGGGTATGGAAATTAGTCCAAGGTACATAAAGCAGCTCAATTAATTTTCATGAGTTGCTGAGTGAGAGGATTTTGAATAGAACTTGGTTGCAGGAAAAAAAAAATTCATTGCCCAAATCCATCAATCCTCACACAGGACCAAAACACCCTGTTGTACCATTTCATATTCATCATGTATTTGGGGACAAGTAACTCGTCATTCTCTTTGTTCAGTAAGAGGTATAAAATAATACCTAGAATATTGAGCATAGTTTCAGGCCACTTTCTAAGATTCTTAGGGCAAAGACAGCCATTTTTTACATGGAAATGCAATGTTAGAGATGCTTTGAAGGCAAAATTAGCCACAGCACTCTGCAATTTTGCTGTCAGCAGGGAGGAGGAAACCCCTCCTCCTAATACTGGGCCCCTCAGGATTTTCCTGTGATGCTGTAGAGATGTCCCAGCATACCAGTTGTGCAAGATACTTGATGTGACAAATATTCTCACCCTCATAGCCTACCTGCAACTCCATTTAGGGATTTACAACAGCCTATATTTTTCAGAAGGTGGCTCCACTAAAGCAAGCCTACTTCAAAAAACTGACTGGCAATGACTGACTACATCTAGCAATGCAAGTCACTTCAAACGATCACTTGGTTTGAACAAGGAAGGTCTGGCTGAGGTTACAGACATACCACCAGTAACATCAAATGCCACAGCCAGCTCTTGGAGGCCAGACCTGCAGAAGACACCACAGACACCTCGGTAAAGCCACAATAGACCCTAGCCTCCTCTTTTATGCCAAGGCGCCAAGTGATGCAGGTGATGCTCCTGCACTTTATGGCCATAACACATGCTCACTCAGTCCCTCTTCATCAAAAATACCAGGAACAGCCCAAAAACGGCTTGGGGTGGTGGGTCTACCTCTTCAATTGAAGGCATCACTGCAGGAAGGCTTGGACTGGCAACATACCACGAGCCCGCAGTCGCAGCTACGGACAGAGGTTCAAGGAGAGGCCAAATAACCCAGATTCAGGCTTAACACATAAAGCTTTCAAAACGAATCACACAGTAACATCTACTTTGATTTATTAGCTTGGGCTGTTGTTTTTCATTTAAAGCAAGTTCAATTTTGATTTTTTGAAGTGTAGGAAAAGGTACAGAAGCAGCTTAAATATCTATGGGGTTTGACTCCTTGGCACATGAAACCGTTCAAAGAAACCAACCTGGCTGCCCTCTCTGCACATCTCTTTTTGTAGAATCTGAAGCAGAAAGGACAGAGGAGAGGACACAACTGTTGAGACCCTGAACTTGACTCAGCACTGGAGGTCAACCTTCTCAGGATTGTCATACTCTTCCAAATCCAGCCTGAGCCTTCTCTACTCCTCAATGAGTAAAACATGGCTTTGCTGAAGAAAGTCCCACCGCCTGAAAATGAGGTTGCATTAATATTTCAAATCACATTTAAGCACTAGTCCTTAAAGAGGTTTTCTAGCACACTTGTCTTTGCATAGTTGGAAATCCACCATTAAATTCCTTTCTTACCCTGGCACACATGGAGAAGTGTCCTGCTGTGCTCTGCAGCTGCCAGCGTCTGTGGTGATCTCTGCCAACTGACGCTCAGTCCGTCTCTGACCACACCTTCTGCAGTTCAGAGAACCTACTTGCTGTGCTAAGGTGTCTCAGTTGAAATGATGAATGGCGCTAAGAAATTTTTCGCAGAGGAAATCAATTACCATTCCGTAAAAAGACTAGAACAGCTAAATTTTCTAGAGTAAATTATTTGCCCTTTATTAGTAACCTGGGCCCAATGCCATCCTTCCTTCAACACTTATCAGCACTATAATGCAGCGGGGGAAAAAAGCATGTAGAGAGACACTGAATCTAGTCTGCAGCACACCTTTTGTTCATTTCCATAAATTTAAAACTTCACAGCATTCTCTGAAGATCTTACCAAGAAAAAGGCCTTTTTATATGATCTATTCACATACAAGCACATCCTGCAAGCTAGAAATATGTATCTCTATTATACGCGTCCGCTAGCTCAGACAGTTTTCCAAAAAACCTTTGCCATGAATTTCAAAAAATTAAGTCATTTCCGAAGTAGAATATTGCCTGGAAGAAGTAGTTAATGAAACGAGTATATGTTCCTTTAGCAAAACTTCATAGTTTAGGAAAGAGTTTTAACCCATCATCAGGTCAGTCTGAAATTATTCATGTTTAAATCTAAAATTATTCTGAATTAACCTTAAGTTAATAATACAGTTGATAAAGATTTTTCTGTCTTCTTTTGACCATAGGAAGGAAACCCTGGAAAAATGGTTTCAGAATCTTTACTTTAACTTTTTTGTGTTGGCATTTCCTAGAGGAAAGATAAACCATACAAACACTGTCTTTGATTTGCTAAATTTCATATAGAAAGATGTCATTATGCAGTCACAAAAATTAATCTTTTTTTCATCCAGAGTGATTTATGCCATGCATGCTTATGAGATGTACAACTCTAGACACCATATATGTTGCAGCAAAGTCCATATGATAAATTATACTCATCATTCAGCAATTCCAATCACTTCTGAAGATACTTTGCCAATAACGGTTCATTTTCATCTGAACTATTTCTTATAATCCACATCTTTGTGCTTCCAGCAGCTGCATAAGAACAAAGCCCTGCTCAAGAAACATTTCTTTGCAGGACATGTAATTATTAAATTGGGTTCTAATTACAGATCATAAATTACAGACACTTCTTTAGAGAGAAAATACCCAGAATGATATATAGAAATGCAATGTTTATTTTTGAAATTAATCTAAAAGCCTTATGGGTTAAAAAAAGTTCTATGCAATTTTGGGATCAAATTATGACTTCTGTATGAATTACATGCAATTGTTTTTAAGATGCTGTTAGGCATTAGTGTACACAAATATTACTTCCTATTAAAATATATAAAAAGTCAACATATGTTGCTTCCGTGTAACACCAGCAGCCATAAGGACTGCGCAGTTGGTGTTTCCTGTAGGAGGAGAAATGAATGGTGCCTCTGGTTGTGTTATTTCTGTAGAAAGATGGACAACAGTATGCAGTCAAACCCCTCCAGGAAAGTCTTAGCTCTAACATAAGTAATGAGCTCTGAAAAATCAACTATGTGCCAAGAATAGATTAAAGAGATTAAAGCAACCCACAAATGCTTGGTGTTTGCTCCAGCTGAACCCACATCATGAGAGGAGGGTCCTTGCAGCATTCAAATACAATACCTTGAGCAAAAGTGCACAAAAATGCAAACCAGCAATGTTAAGAATTTGACTGAAATAAAACATGATGGCTTGAAACCAGAGGCCAGAGCCAATGTGGCACACAGAAATCTGAGTTTTGGCTCCTGACACCTTAGCAGGGAGCCCAGCGCTCACCTGAGCTTAATGTGCCAATGGCATGAACTGTCAGACACCCACAGGTGGCCATCCACAACCCACACCTAGAGGGCTTGGATGGACCACCCAAGGAATGGTCCACCCTGAGTGATCCCACCAAAAACAGACCATCCAAGTATGCTGGTCCAGTCAAAGAACAGAAGCCTGAATCAGGCCTTTATCCACTAGTCCAAAGGCATCAACCTCATGATACCACACGGATGGAGATGCCCTGACCAGGTGGATGGCCATGGCCAGGGTCTCCTGAGCAGGGCCCTCCCAGCTGCACAACCTCCCCCAGCTGAGTGAGATCAGCCCATCAGGAATGTGGTGCAGCAGAGTTCCTGCATGCTTCCGGCTGGGTTAATGACATTGATGGAGTCTGCTTTTGCTAGGCAGTATGAAGAGAGCACCTGTTAAAGCATCTTTAAAACAGCTGGCCTGTAAAATGAAATAAGAGGGAGGATTCAGCCTCCTGCATTTGATGAATCTAACACTGCTTTGTCTAGGGTGGCTGAAGAAGCAAGTCAGGTCAACGCTGGCTCTAGCAGACCCTTCACAGCATCCCTGGTACCCTAATGAAGGAAAAGTTTGCAGGATAGCAAATGTTATGGTTCATGAGAGTTTGCTGCCATCTTCTGATGAAAAGACATTACGTGGGGAGAAACGCGGCTGCTGGGGTTTAGGCAGTACTGTGTCCCCTGTGCCCATAAATACACGGTCCCCCACGGGAAACCCGGCTCCCCTGGCGCCCCAGCAGACCGCTGGGCTCATTTGGATAAATTATTTATATTACTGCTCAGATTTCCTGCTCCAGACTTCTACCTTCCCGGGCAGATCATAACTGTGTGTGTATTGCAGCATACCCTTCAGTACACAGCAGGTAAACACCATCACATAGTGCTTAATAATAAATTTTTTAATAATCATAACCTCCATGCTTCAATTTCCAAAGATCATTGGTCACCTTAAGGTGATAACTTTAAATCTGAGGCATGACAGCTACCGAATTTTTAGGGGTTTTTATTATTTTTTTCCTTTTAAGTGTTTGTTTTTCTCTCAAAATGGGTTAAATATTTCAGTGTCTCATTTAATGGAACATTTTCCCCATTTCTAATTCTTGAAAAATGGCACTTTATGTAATACACAGAAAAATCAGCCTACCATGAATATATATTTCTTCTGAGCACAATGATGAACAGCCCACTTTATTTTGCATTACAAAGGCACAAGACCTGCTCCCTTCTCAAATGTACCATGTCTGACTAAAACTTCTATAAAACTTCCAAACTGGAGCAAGAACTGTTCCCTTTCAGCATCTTGATCTGCAAAGCTTTTTCAGTACCTTGGAATTTATGTTTTTCTATGCCACGGTATAAATCAGATCATTCCGTTTCTGTTCTAGTCCTATTTATTTTACCCTCTTTCCCCATTCTTCATTGCAGACGAAGTCAAATGAAATATTCCTGTTAAAGCCACTCTTTTTTGCTCAATTGTATGTCACACTAATAGCACTTGAGCATATGTACTAGGGCCTTTGAGGGGTTTTTTCCTTCAGTGCAATCAGGATAAACTTTAATAGTTTCTAAGTACCCACAAGGGATTTTAGTATTGTGTCTGAATGTGTAATTAAAAAAAATTAAAAGTTCTTGTTACTTCTATTAATGATTTCCTCACTATACCCGGACTTCGGTGACTGCCTACATTTACCACAGGTGAAAACACATATCCAAGGCATAGTGCTGACAGGGCCGAGTAAAGTGCAGCTTGGCACCATGAAGACACCCAGCCTTGATCAGCACAGAGAGCAGCTTTGATTTACCGGGGGGACAACAGGAACAACCCTGCCCCGTGGACCAAGCAGTCCTTCCCTAACAGGGGAAGGGCAGCAGAGTTCCCCCAGCCTGGCACGCACCCAACTCTTCTGGATCACGTCCCTTCCCCACCACAGAATGTAAACACCAAGGTAGAATAATGTCTTGATGATGAATCTGTGCCTTTTCCTGGGAAAAAAAAATAATTGTTTAATTATAAAAATTAAATTATATTTATTTTACCCTCTTTCCCCATTCTTCATTGCAGA
>Ga0181612_110578_pt1 | contig 10043 bp, 4 predicted proteins | sample HoacroProtozoa21_FD_119630 | JGI IMG/M metagenome (GOLD analysis project Ga0181612, IMG submission 119630) | Hoatzin crop microbial communities from Cojedes, Venezuel. Combined Assembly of Gp0051906, Gp0051904, Gp0051908
ATTGATATTATATCCTTATGTTTATATCCTATGTTTTCTTATTAAACTGTCTTTATCTCAACTCACAAATTTTACTTTTTGTCTGTTCTGCTCCCTATCCCACTGCGGGGGAAGGACCAAGTGAGCGTCTGCGTGGTCCTAGTTGCCCACTGCTGGGTTAAACCACAACACCTCCTCTCTTGAAATTTTGTCAGCATGTTTTCCTTCTCTTCTGTGGCCTCTCTGCTATTCCCACGTGTGGAGTTTCTGGGCAGAGACTGAATAGTGTGCCCAGGTTAAGCTGCAGGCAGAATACCTTTTGACAAAACTGCGTCCAGCAAACTTCACAGACAGTTTTAATAAGGCTTCTGGAACTGATAGGACTGTGAAGTTAGCCACTGTGACAGCAATTTATAAGCTGTGAATAGAACACTGTACTGATTGTATTGATTTTGAAACCTACCACCAAGGCTGCTATTCATTGACATTCTTGTTGGCAGTGTGTCATGGAAGATCCATCTATGTTAAAAGTGAGATGTATTAATAGTAGACTTGTCAGATTTGTCTGGACTGAAATCCAGACAGAGCAGGCTTCAAAGGTATCATCAAGAAGATACCCTATGTCCTGGGAAGTTTGGACTTTTGTGAGTTTATATTTACTGTAATCTGCATGCCTCATCTAAAATATTATCTATCCAGGTCTTATCTGGAGTCTGCTAAATGCAGCTAGTAGAGCAGTCATAGAGTCTAGTCATTTTCTTGGCTGTGAATATCCATTTTCTCAAGATGACAGTTGCGTAGATGCCAGGATTGTTCTTTGCCCATGGAGGGCATTGTTAAAATGTAATGGGGACAGAACATCTGGGTGGAAGTCAGCTGTAAGCATCTGGCTTGTGTTAGCACAAGTGATGGTAGCTCCATTTGGGTTTGCAAAGTAGGGCACTCTGCAAGTCTCTGGGCCCTATGGCTTAAGTACTTCCCACATCCCATCAGAAAGTGTCAGCAAAGGCACAAAAATGAAATGAATTGAAAAGCCTTGATGAAAACCTTGGGGGGCTGGCACACTCCCTCCTCCCCCTGCAATAAGGAAAGTCTTTAACTTTTTTAATTGCTTCCATTTTTTTTCTCCTTGATGGTGACATTTTCCCCCCAAGGGACTACAATGGTAGTTCATTTATCACTTTTCCTTTCCCAAGCCCATGTGACTTTGTTTTCCTTAATTTTATTTAATTGATTGTAACTAATTAACTCTCAGTTTATGGAATAGAGGTTTCTGAGCCTGCTGGTCTGGTCTTAATTTACTTTTGGTGAAGTCTTTTTCTTCCAGCCCAGGACTGAGGTACAAGGTTATTCTTCTAAAACAAAAAAATAAAGCAACCATCCAAAAACCCAAAGCTCAACACCACAAAAAAAAAAAAAAGCCAAAAGAAATTAAAAGACAAGAGTTATTGACTTCCTTTTAGATTACTATAAAGAGAAACTCTGCTTTCAGCATCTCACTGAGTGACCCAGTTCTAGCAAAAGGGCAGCCTGGGCTTCATTGCATGCCCACGATAAGGCTGCCTGGAGCGGTTGCCTGTTTGGAAGCAAAGGGCTTGAAATAGGTGGCAGAGACAGTTCAGCTGAATGTGAGATTCCCTACCCTTGATGCTGCCACACATTCAATCTCCGGCCTTGGAAGTCACTTGAAGCTTACAATCCATTAAGTCTTCTGTCTGCTTTTGATTTCACTACACCTCAGATGCAAGCACAACTAGATGTCCTGCGAATCAAGCTTTTAGGTATCTATCTACATAAACATCTATTTTCTTTTCTTTCTGGAGTGTGCATATATTGTACTGAAATCTAGGAACAAAGCACAGTAGCTTACTCCAATGCATCATCTCCACAGTACAATAGTTGTTTTGCTCTTTTAAAAGGGAAGGAAAACAGATTTCCTTGGCAGTGAAAATAATTCCATTTCAGTCTCTGTTATGTAGATCATTTTATTGATTTTCTTATGTAAAATACTTGGAGATCCTTGAGAAAAAATGCTGTTTATTGGATAGATGCATTTAAAAACAAAACACTGGCTAAATAATACTGATTCATGAGGCTCAACGATGCAGCTGCTTCCTTTCCTTGTTCGTGGGAGTAACCGCTCCTCCTCTGTGGGGAACAGTCAGAGGTGATGCTCTCTGCACACCGGAGTCCCTGGTGAGTAGCATCCCCGGAAAGATTATGTGGTGACCGAGGGAGTCGCTAGGCATGGTCTCCAGGTTTTGTTTGTTTCCCTTCCCCACACAATTTCTGACTTATTTTCCACTCTGCGTTTTAGAGGAGGACTCCAAGTAGTCCCTTGATCCTGAATAGATATTGATCAAACTGCTGGCAAAATTGTTTATTTTCGCTATTTTATGGTTTGTGTATATATACCCGCAAGGGATGAGGGGCATTTCTCTGTGGCACAGTGCTATTTCCGTTAATCTGGCTGCTTCCTTATGCCTTCTTTTCTGCCGCTTGGTGATTATTACATGGCCTTCCTCTGTGAATTAAGAACAAAATGTACAGGAATCCTTGCTGTACCGTGAAAGCCAAGAAACTTTTTTTGTCCTGAAGTTGTGCTTTACCCAAGAGCACCATCTTCTGGATGTCATCCCTTTGCATTTCTGGAGTGCTGCAGTTGAGTGAAATTCTGCTGGAAGGGGAAGATCACTATGGAGAAGTGAAAACCTGTAAGCCTCTGCCTGGTGGGGCACTCGCTGTCGTTTTCTGTTTGGCAAATACAAAAGCTCTCTCTGGACTATTTTCCCTTGCTTTTGCAGGGATGGCCTTCTGACCTGTTCATTAGTGACAAAGCTGGGGAGGCTTTTCAGAATTCCTTTCATTTCTTGGCTGGCTTTCGGTACTTCTTTGCATGGGCCTGGTACTCATTGTATTCTTGCAGTGAGTTCCCTCTCCTGTGCTCTTATTTAGTTGTCCTGGCCTTAATTTCATTCTTCTGGGCTCCCTTCTGACCATTAAAATCTGTATATCTTGACGAAATGGCAAGTCCCTCTGAAATATTCTGAACATCTGAAGAAGAAATTGTTTTAAGGACCTCATTTTGATTCAATATAAGATTATATAATTGACCTGAGATTTGGGAGAGATTTGTGGATGGAATGGATGCTGGTTCAGGTTAAGGGAAACCTTCTGAAAAGCCTGTGTTTAAAAACTGAGTGCATATAAGCACGACTGGCAAAAGAATCTGTTCTGAATCAATGCTCTCTGCTCCCTGTGTCACAGCAAACACAGGCAGAAACATAGTGAAGTCTTTAAATGTGAAAAAGGCCCAAGTAGCAATTAGGTTAAGAGAAAATTTAAATTCATTTCAGTTCATACATGCCCTCTTTTTACAGGCAGTACTTCAAACTTTTTTCTATTGATCCATTGCAATCTGAAAGATAAAGTCACAACCGTAAAAAAGTTCTATCACTTGGCTGGCATCTTGGACAGACAAGAAACAGGAATCTATCAAATACATCATGGTCATCTGCTTTCGCTAAAAAAATAATAAAAAATCATTGCAATGAAATATGCAAGATGGAGAGAAGGTCTCTCTGACCTCATTTTGCACTGTTTTGCTGTTTCATGAGTCACTTAAACCCAGGGAGATTTTACTTACTGGGAGGAACTTTGGAATTGCGAGGGTGGTTAAGCATGGAAGAGATTTCCTTGGGGGTGGTGAAGTCCTTATCCTTAGAGGCTTTCAAGAACAGATTAGAGAAACTTCTGTCAAGAATAGTTTGTGTAGCTGAGCCTGCCTTAGGCAGGAAGATAGACTGAATGACCTTTGAGGTTCTCTTCCAGCCCTGTTTTGACGATTAATCCTCAGAGGGAGTGCATATACTCTGCTACATTCCATCTGAGCTAGGATGTAAGCACGTTGGTTGATAGTGCAAAGCAAACACTCTGGCTGAACATCACTCACACATCTTGCTTCAAGTGTCTGTATTGCAGAATGGAGGAAGCTGGTTTTATTGGTCTGAATGGAAGAGCCTTAAGGGTGAGGTGGCTGAACTCCCCGGGATGCTCTCTGTCATAGTTGGATGGTGTTAACCTCTGCCAGAGGCAGGAGAAAACCTCATCTTCATATCCTGATTAATCGTGGTAGATTCTGCTAAACTTTCGCAGCTACATGTAACCTTGCTGTTTTCTTCAAAAAGATGTTCAACCCATATTCATGCCAGTAAAATCTTTATCACCCCTGTGTTACCGTTCCCAATACTGCACATTGTACTAGCAAGACTAAATCACTAAATAAGCGATAAAATGGAGAATTCCTTTTGGAAACATGTGGAGACCTCCATTGCTGCAGTTATTACTCCCTATCACTTCTGACTGACACAGCTGCGGAGATGGAGTTACAAGTGATCTTATCACATGAATCTCATTAGAAAGTGCCCACTGAAGTATTTTTAAAGTGCCTTTTCAAAGCATACTGCTTTCCATCCCGCTTCCATCTCGCTCTTACTGAAAATGCATTTACCAAAGTATCTGAATAAAGTAAATGAGAATGTAACGCAACCATCCCTTTTTTGTAGTTTCCCTTGATAAACCAGTATTTCATTAGAATGAGTCTGGAACAATAGTGCTCAAGTTTAACATGGAAAACATTGCTCAGCAGGACTCACTTTGGGTCTTACACACTGTAAATGAGGCCATATATTCAACAGGGATCTAAATGCTAAGGTTTACCAGATAGGATTTGTATTGTGCTCTGGACAGGCACTATTTATGCCTCAGTAAGAAAGTTTCTTGCAGATTAAAGTTACAGTAAGTGGTACAACCAGTCTCTGGGTCTATTTTTAAGCTGCATAATGTACTGCTCAATATCCTTTGATTATAGCAGAGATTCAGATTTTATTTGAAGAACATGTCTGTGTGTGAATGTGCTGCAAGAGTTGCAAATCTATTATTTACACCAGATACAAGGTTTTTCTTCCATTGCTTTTTTAGCCATCTTGGTCTGGTCCCTGAGTTGCAGCTCAGTAAGTGCATATGACACCAACTGATAGCTCTGTGCCGATCCTAGGTTTGTGTGAAAGCCGTGCACAGAGGTTTAAAATGGTGACATTTTGGTTTATTTTAGCAAATGTCCTTCTGAGACATTGAAGCTGCAGAGTAGAGTTTTCTGAGAAACCTCCTAATATGCCTCTGTTCAGTGCTTAGCAGCAGCTCTGTAGATCCATACCCTACTCAACATTATGTAAGTGTGAAAAAGATTGAGATAATTCAAAATTGCAACATTTGGGTCTGAAGACTGAACACCCACCAGTAGGAGTGTCTGGGCTTCGATCATTGGAATAGCAGCATCTCCGTTTCATAATAGTTGAAATGTATTCCAATTTGAAGAGACAATATTGACTGTTACTTAAATTCGTATTTGGATCCTGAACCCCCCAGGAGCCCTAGAGATATTTGAAGATAGATCTAGCCTACACCAGACTCCTGAAGTGTTTGAAAATGGAGGTTATTTTAACCCCTTTTGTTCCCTCATCTTGCAATATCTTTCCCTATCCCTATTCATTTCTCTTCAGGGTGAAAAGGATTTGGAGAAATATGGAATTACTAGCAAAATAAAGGCATAGTAAGGATTTTGTCTGAATGTAGTGTAGCCTGGAGGTGTAAGGAAATGAAGATATGACAGCAAGTAGTTTTCTGTCTTTCATTGACAAATGATCTCCTGAGGCAAAATGGCTAAGGACCATCAGTGAACTTGTGTCCTTACAGATCTGCTGTCTGTGATGGTGTAACTAAAGGCTGGAAACCTCTGAGCTCAAGAAGAGTAAACTACAGGAATGCCAAGTGTCAATGAGGGGCTATTTGCACTGATTTTTTTCCACTGTGAGCAGAACTGAAGGGAGCCTGACCTGCCTTACTGCCATATCACCTTGGTGAGTCAGCAGAGCATCTTCACACTGTAGGCTGTCCAGACAGGACCTTTCATAAGGGCTAAATTTGCATTTCTTTACAAAATGTTAATTCCATATTATTTTTGAATATGCAATTACATGGCAAGCATGCTTGTATTTCTCTTGATGAGTGTTTACAAGAGCGGCATTTGTGATGCATTTAAACCCGAGATTATTTAGTCTTCTAATTTTGGAGCTGTTTCTTTCTCTCTTCTATGCAAACCTGGTGTAACCAATTTTAACCTGGCCTCAGCTTCATCTTAGAGAATTTAAAACTAATTATGACATTGCTTTTATATAATAAGGAAATACTCTTTTCCCCTACATTATCTTTCATGCACACACATTCTTCACTGTGGGCTCCCACTAAGAGTAAGCACATTATAGATTAAACCTCCTCACAAGGTCCAAGCTCCCACCTGAAGGATGTTATATGGGAAGATACAAAGGGAGTCCTCTCAAGTAAGGATTCCAGTCAGCAGACTAATAAAGTGGGCAAGTTTTTGTGTGGCTGTAATAAGTAACAAGGTTCAGTGGGCTGCAGACCTCAGCCTTTGCTGCTGCCCCTCAACAGAAATGGTTGGCAGCACTGAAGGCTGGTGAGCTCTCTGGTCATCAATAAGAAATAACAAGCCTTTGCACTCCTGAGCTGTGGCTGTGTCCACAGTGTGGGGCAGTGAGGCGAACTTGTGCATGGAAGCTGCTGTCAGGATTCACCTGACCTATTTCTGTACCACCTGATGTGCAGAAGCTGGGGATGTGGGAGAGAGGTTAAAGACTTGATGCAGAATGTCAGACCTTTCCTTTGTGTTTGTCCTTTTGCCAAAACAAATTTAGTGCTGGAGAAAGCTGTCAGCTTCTAGTGCTGGAGAAATACATCTTCTCTAGCTACATTGTTATAGGAGGATCCTCTTGCTCTTGTTTTCTCACCAGATAGGTCTCTCTCTCAAATCTTGATTTTAATGAGATTTCTTGTTCCAGAGAGACACCACAAAAAGCTATTGGTCTGAATGTCTTCACACCAGATTACATGTGAATAATTCAAGCCCATTAGCACTCATACACATCCCCACCAAGGCTGTTGCCCAGCATTTTTTCCTGTCTTCTTGTTCTTTTCTCTACCTCACTCCCTTCTTGCAAAGACACCCATCTGTACCAACTGCCTCTTCCTTTATTTTCCACAGGGAATGCTGGCTGCTGCTGTGGATATCTTGCATAACTGAACCACTAACAAGAAATAGGCTACTGCTGAACGCGCTATCTTTGAATTCTGCTTTAGGGTCAGAAGTGATTTCAGCAAGGAGGATTTCTTAGCAGTGTTGTTTGTGCCTCTTGATCGTAAACCTCACAGCAGCAGGTCAGCAGGGACCAGCTCTGGGACCTTCCATGCAGAAAGCACTGGCCTCTATCAACTAAAATAGAAATGTTCCTGGTAAAGGCCTAATGCTGGTGATAGGTCTCCTCTGTTCTGGAACAAGAATGTATAATATTGTAATCTTGAGCAGGGAAGCTCTGAACTTAAGAGCGGCTGATAATGGGAGACACATCTTTGTTTAAGGCCAATTTCTGATGAAGTAATTGGCAGATTATTGCTTTGCTCTGCCTTCATTAATTTCTTGGCAGTCTGCAGTGGTAAAAATATGCTAAAGCCTGTCCCGAGATTTCTGTGAGGACGTTTCCATTCGTGACCTATGACACCTCAATGAAGGAGAATCTTTGGCTCTGTGTCTTGTCTTTACTATCCACAGTGCACCTCACTCCATAGAAAACCCGTCTGCCCACACGTTCCTTTTTCTCATTTTTAGATTACTGTCTCAGTAGGGTGCACTCTCTTGAAACAAACCTTGCGTGGTTGTAAAGATAAAGTATGTATAGGAACATCAAAAATTGTTCGGGTGGGTCAGTTTATCACAAGAAGGTAGAGGCTTCCCATCCATCCAGCACAGGGCTAGCAGTAAGACTAGCTCTTTTGACTTTGTCAGTGACCTACTGAGTGACTTTATCTAGCAAGGACACGAATTAGCAGTAGTTTAGTCCAATGGGATTAGCTAGAGACTGCTAAATTCATGTCATGTATGCCTCTGAAAGGCCAGCACCAGCGTGTCCTTGCTGGATTGGCTATGAATGGGCATATGAAAGGTGAACTATTCTATATTCTATTACTTATCCCCTTGGGCCACACAGTCTTCCCCTGTAAAGCTGAACTTTAAGTATGATAGTTATTAAGGCTTGTCCGGGCTTGAGATTTAGCTCATATAAATTCTGACAGGAACAAATGACTCTAAATTGTGACCAAACCTTTCTTTCTCCCCATTCTCTTGCCCTTCCAGGTCTGCTGTTCGAATAGGCAACTGAATCAGAATAGCTCAGGAAGATAAACAGCTGCTTTAAAACAAAGTTGTCCAGTTCTCTTCCTAATACAAAAAATACTGCAATGTGCTGTGCTACAGTTGAAAGCAACGTGGTTGTGACAGGTACTATTGTATTTTAAAATTGTCTCTTAGAGCAGGTTACAAGCAAACGGGAGTGGAGCATATCAAGCTGCATGCAGAGCTCAGTGGAGAAGAAGACATGGTGGAATTCACTTTCCCGGCTAAAAGCTCTGTCAGATTATACAAGAAAGCGCTGATGGAAAAGCAGGTAGACCAAGACGAATCACTAATACATATTAGAAACCAGCTAGATCTGGGACTTAGGACACTAGGCATGAGGGACCCTGGGAATTATTTCTGACTATTCTATTGAAGGGCATATTGTTTCCCTACTTTGTCCCTGTTCTGCTCCACCTTTGCTTTTTTGCTATTCATGTGGCAAGCTCCAAAGAGCAGTGACTGTGGGTACTGCAAAGTTGAATTAATATAAGGTCTAACTTCAGGTCAGCTGATTGACTCAAACTCGTGTCAGAGAGCTGCGATCTGTTCTTTCAGTTTGAATGAAACTTAGCATGTTCAGAATGGCAAAGGAAAAGCAAGGGCAGGGGTAAGAGCCTGCTGCAACTGATTTCTGGAGTAGGAGGGATCACTAACACCTCAGCCCATCCCAACTCTTCTTTTGTCAGGAAGCAGCAATAGCCAGTCAGACTTTTTATGGATCCGGCACAGGCAAAGTTGGTGGGAAGCCGATGGCCATTTTGTTACTGACAGCAGTCTGCTCCTCAAGGCAACTGCTCCTCAAGGCAGCTGCCTGCTTTGTCTCTACCTAGAGCTGGGCCATGAAAATACACCGCTGTTAAAGACAGCCCACATAACACGTTTGTCAGTTCAATTAAATTAGCTTAAAAAGATCTCTTATGTTACGTAGATGCAGCTTTCTTACATATTCAAGGACTGTGTGTACAACATCTAGCCTGCCAGGGCTCTGATCTCACTGGGGATCTTGAAGCAGTATCAGGAGCTGACTAAATACAATTTTACTTAGGTTGTAACAACATGTCATTTGACTTAAGATAATGGTACTCTGCAAAGCTGCGTGAGTCTGCTATTAGGCAATGGTCCCTGTAAAAACACTCAGTGATGTTGCAGAGGAAAAGAGGATAAAACCAAGCTGTGTTGTGCCAAGTGATAAAACCTTTTGCGTATGGTTATACTACTATCCTCTGCCCTTATAATGCCTTTCACAGAAGGATCTTGAGACATTTTCCAGACGTTAGTTAATTAATCTCCATAACATCCCTGTGAATTAGGTGACTTATCTACTATTTTACAGATGGGTGAGCTGAGGCACGTAGAGGTTAAGTGTCTTTCCCGAAGTTAGACAGTGAATTAGAGGGAAATGCTTGCAGTAAAATGAAGGGCCACAATTCTGTTTAACAGCCCTGTGCTCTCACCAACACTGTAGTTACCCAAGAAAGTTACCTCCCTCTTGACACCATGTCCTCTTTAAAAGGGAAGTGGTTAAGTTCAAATATTTCTGTGGGTGTTTGCAAAACATCAGCTTGTTATTAAGTATTTTACTTGTAATGTAAATACATCACATGGATTCTTGGGTATTAAGTGAAAGATAACCACTATGTAAAATAGTGGTTTCTTATGTGAAGCCAATTAAATGCTTCGCACAGGGGAATAAAATGAGTTTAAAGACACCAACTACAGGTGTCTGTTTTGCCAAAGAAGCACTAACAACTCAAAC
>Ga0181612_164175_pt1 | contig 10043 bp, 3 predicted proteins | sample HoacroProtozoa21_FD_119630 | JGI IMG/M metagenome (GOLD analysis project Ga0181612, IMG submission 119630) | Hoatzin crop microbial communities from Cojedes, Venezuel. Combined Assembly of Gp0051906, Gp0051904, Gp0051908
CTTTTTTACACTGAAATATCTCCAGAGAACAGGAAAAACACATGCAGATTCAGCTTAGTCGAGGCAGCACTTCTCATTCTCCACCTGGAGTCTTTGGGCATGTCTAGACTTTTCCTTATTCACCAAGCGATGGGAATGAGGAACTCCCCACGCTTTCCAGGCTTCACCCCACCCAAGGCAGCAGTGAGCGGAGATCGCCCTGCAGCTGACTTCATTGCCTCGGATGAGGGTTTCAAAGGCTGTGTGCCGGGACCCTGGGAAAGACAGGGCTTAGGATGAGCCTGTACTGCATTTGGAGCAAATAAGCTGGTCTCTACTGTATAGATTCTAGCAGATAACAAATTAGTTTTAATTTTAAGAAGACAGTTCTGGTGTTCTTTTGAAAGTTTCTGGTACAAAAATAATTTTCTGCATCCTCCTCTGAAAACAATGACAGTTTCATTATCTCAGGAGAAACTTTAATGCATAAGCCTTAAAATAGTATGTAAACTACCTAGTCTCCTTTTCATCTAGTTTTGAAATGCTGAAATGAGCTGCCCTGTTTCTCTTGGGGTTGAAATAATGTGTTCGTCTAACCTCACATAAATAAGATAAGGGAGAGAAGCAAGTGTAAGGAAGAGCATAGCTCCTAAAAATCCAGAGCACATCATTCACACAGCAATTCTCCCGAGCTTTTGAGAGCTGAAAAGACAGAGCTGACAAAGAACGTTGCACTTACAAAACAGGAGCATTTATCAGCAGCTGTATTCTTTTTCTACAGCTGTTATGAGAAAATTCATTTTGCATTCCAAGTTTCTTCCATTCATTTTGCACCTGGGCAGTAAATTTCCAAGGTATATTCTCTCTCTCTCTCATCCCTCCACCCAGAAGTTGGTCTACCCATTTCTGCATACAGCCAGGAGAGCAGACCGCCCACCTCCTCTCAGATATGCATGAAAGACTTTTTTCATGCAGTGCTGGAACCTTGTTCCACCCAGGAGGAGAGCAATGGGGCCATCAGTCTCTCAGCTGCCAGATTATCTCACAGCAGCATCAATTGCAACGTCACCTCTCTGCCTTCAGTGAGATGTCACAGTAATGAAAAATGAAAAAGCAGTATTCTGCAACTGCAGAGGGAAGCAGAAGGCAGGAGATCTTAAAACAAAAGTTAGTTCTGGGAACTCCTGCAATTCCTGTCAGCTCACCTGCTAGGGCAATTAAGAGCCTGCACTGCTGTCTACTGTTTAATGCCACAACATGTGTCCAAACATAAATAAATACATAAAAGTTAAATTCAGCATATGATTTTCATAGCATTTTATGAACGAAAAATAAGAAAATTATTAGGAACTAAATTAATCATAGAAACTGAGTAAATTTGGACAAAACTCCCAGTGTTTTGGTAGTTTTGCAGTAAACTTACTTTGCCTTTGAATAAGTCTCATAAGCTCTCTGCGCCTCAGTTTCTCATCTGGTAAATAGGAATGGCACAGCAATATGCATGCTCTTGGCACATCTGGCCAGTGTGGGACCTAAACTGTTCAGACTGTGAGCTATTTCTTATTTGGGCTCACCTCCAGAGAAACATTTGCAAGTGGAGATGCTTACATTACATCTGAAATAGGGGTTGTAGGTCTTTCCAAGCTCCTTGGTGTGGGTGCGTGTCCCTGCTGCTTTCCAGTCTTACAGGAGGGAGGAGGCATGACCCTGCACAGTGCTGAGGAGAACCCCCAGAGAGGCCAGGATGGAACATCAGTGCTTTGAACACAGAGACACAAATTAGGGAGGCACAGGACCAGTAAGCAGGGTATGTGCTGTGGTGATCTGCTATTGTATTTTGGAAAGCAGCCGAAGAAAACCAGCTTTCTGAGATCCAGACTCCAGCCACAATTGATTGCTAACCTCTGAGAATCTGGGGACACTCCAATCTAATTGTACACATGAAAGCCAATCCTGAGCAATTTGAAAATTTGCATCTGTGCAGTGCGTAGCACAATGGGGCATGGATACTTAATAAAAGTAGCGGTAATCAAAAGGATTTGTAGGAATGTGAGTATCTCACTGGTTCAGAAAGTACATTAGTCACCACTGTGGTAAAGTGAGAGAAATGAGATATTCCTGTGAGCTTGCAAAGAAATGTCAGACATAACATTTTCCACCTGAGAGAAAGTGAAGTGCATATGTTGGAGTACTCTCTCTGAGAATACAAGAAAAGCACATCTTGGGCTCTCATTTAGCTACCTTAAGTACTGTCATGGTGAAAAAAAAATCAATGTTAATTGCATATGTTTTAAAAAATACTCCAAATTACTCTATTATAATAAAGACATGCCTCAGGAAATAGCTCCTGTTATGCATACTGATAAGTAAGAGGACTCCTTTGTGTCTGTTATCCCTTTTTTTCTGTGTGTTTCCTAGTGAAATCTCTGCAATGGCTGTTTGCACAAGTTGACCGTATACACTTGTCCTGTCAGACTCTTTCCACGGTCTAGAGACACCATGTAACTGGCACTACTGCAGTGACTTATTCACAAGGACTATAGCTCTTATTGTCTGCTGTACAACCAATAAAAAATAAAAGAGGAGGGGAGAAAGAAAAGTAAGAGGGCAAAAAGACACATGAAGATGAACTAATAATGAAAGTCTGACCTGACAGGTAACACCCACCGTTGCCAGCACTCCTGAGGGCAAAAGGGATGAGAGCTTCTACTGCATGGTCTGGTGACAGAATAAAGAAACCCCAGATAAGAAGACACGCCAGCCAAGAGCTCCAGTCTAAAACTTTACAAGAGAGGTTGCTAGGCAGCTGCATCTGGGACAGCACCACCAGCACTGCTGAGCAGCCACTCTGAGGAAGGATAACATCAGCAGTATTAATAATATTAGCAGATTCTGGGTTTCTGACAGAGGAAATAATTCTTCAAGATCATCTGGGATTTTAGTTAGAAGCTCAAATTAGGAAGGCAGCAACCTCGTAAATGAAACAAAACCAAACTTTCGAATACCTGTGTGTGCTAGACAGTTATAGGCATATATATACATGCATATTTATATGAGATATAAGATATTAGCTGTATTAGATACTTCATGCTCATGAGAAGCATGAAATGGTCTCTCTTTCTCTCCCAAATGACTGAAAATTCATGAAGTTGTTGTTCCTGGGAAAGAAATACCAGGTGCTTTGTTGCCAGCATGCTGCTGCATTGCAACCTACTATTTTCCAGCTCAGGTGAGCTGTATGTCTGCCCCTGCTCCCTGTCCTGGCAGGCAGCCTAATGTTCGCTTGCAGCGCTGCCAATTCAACTCTGCTGAATGGACCTGGGTCTCATTGTGCGTGCTCTGCTTTTCTCATTTGGCAGTGAGTAGTGATAACAGATATAACACAGGTATCCACAAAGGTGGTGGAAAATTGAGGAGGAACTGTTAATCAAACACATTTGCACTGTCTGCTAATACATTGTACAATTGCATATTGTGTAAACAACTAGTACTCCTTAACCTAATTTTTTTAGCAAAAGTTCACAACTTTCTTTTTCCTTACCCACATAACTAAAGTGAATTTCTTTTGACTTCAACAGCCAGACTTCGAAATTCACTCTCCCACTGAACACTACCTAACTTGCGAAGACATAAAGAAATTCAACAACTGTGTATAAGAGTCAAAAGCTAAAGAGCTAGATATAAATCTAAATTGTTTATCTAAATCACTTTACAGCTCTAGGACTCACCTAAAATAAAATATAGGACAAAAGAACCCGTATATAAGCCACTACTCTCTCCCTTATTTGTAATGGAAACTGGTATTTTCTTCAACTGAATGAGTGTATAAGCAAACATTATGGAGCTGTAAACCAATGAGAATAATAAAAGTCATTCCTATAAACTGATTTTAGCTGAAATCCAACAAAGAAATAGCAAATAAATAGTAAAGGCAGTCCAACCACAAATGCAAGCCTGTGCATAGAATCAGCAGCTGTTCATGGCTATAAAATATTGGGGGTTCTTTTAATTACACTGAAGAGGGTAATTAAATCCAGTAGAAAAGAAATACTGTAACAGCTATGTTCATAAATGGCATAAATCTGAGTTTTTCAAGATAAAGACTTGACATGTATTTATGTCTTCCTTGTCAATGTTTCTCCAGCAGAAATAGCATTTGCTTCTGTAAATTTCTGTAATCCACTGTGTGTAAAAAAGCATGTCCTCGTACCACCATTAACAGTACCATTTTGAAACACTAAATAAAAATTCCATTTGATTCAATCTGTGCTTTAAAGTTGCCAAAACAAGAATTAGTCCCATTGGTGCAGTCACAAATATTTCATCAGGACACAATTAGCAGTCACAAAGACTCACATCCAACAGAGTAGATACCAACCTCAATAATGCCTATACATGCGAATTTGTATTAGTGCTTACTTGGGTAAAAAGAGAAAACACTCAAATTCCTCCAAGAACTATTTATCATAAAATTCTGCATCATACTGCATGTTTCATGTAAATGAAATTCTAAGCAGGTAGACAAAGAATGGCAAGAAGGCAACACCAACAAGGCAGGTGGCTACAAGCCAACAGTATCTGACATGACCTATATCTTTTGGAGACTTGCCTAGAACTAACTAAATTGTGCAAGACACTTGTTTAATTTTAGAAAAGCTGTTCAATGTCATTAAGAAACAGAGATAGTGATTGTGATGGTGTTGTATGTATTGTTTTATCTCAAAAGGTTTTGCAAGGATCAAAGTGCTTGTGAGGAATGCTGGCCAGGAACAAACATTGCACAGAAACTCGAATGAGAGAAGCCACAGAAGATGAATGAGTTGAGCTAGAGGCTGGTGCTGCGTGGGGCTCCCTGAAGGTTGGCCAGGCTGCAACAGCCCCTAGCTTCCATTGGTGACAGGGGATGGTCTCCATCCCCTCCAGCACACCTTGGAGAAGAGCAAGAGCTGGGAAAGAATTGGCTGTTTTTCAGTGAAGTAATACGTCAATTAAATATACTTCAGAATGTGAAAAATGCAGATAGCATGTGTCTTCCCATTCCCCTTCAAGTAAAAAGATTAAAAAGGAGAAATAATTAGACAAAATAAGCTAATCTGCAAGTGAAGGGAACAACTGAAAATTAAATATCTGCCTATAGAAAGGGTTACTAAAGCATATTTCAAAGTAGATAGATTTTGGGGGGAAAAGGAAGCTATGGGGCTAGAAAGGTGTAAACTACCTTGACTTGTTTTAAAAAAAGCGCTCTCAATCAAAATGACATTTAGAAATTAGAGCAGTGGAAAGAGAGCACATCACATGCAATTTAAAATGTAAATTTCCTGCAAATGCAAGAAAACCCTGCAGATACTCCAAAGGCAATCAGAGAGCAAAATCAAAATTAAAAAAGCTAAAGACATATATGTTCAGAAGATCTTTATATAAATTTTAATATATATATATAAATACTTCCGCATGTCATTCTAATATTTTTTCATTTGTGATCTGAAAATAGACACACAGTCTGTGGCAAGATTGGTCCAAGTTTTATGTCCTATAGCCAACAGGTCTGGAATGCAGCTGTACAGACCATTTGTTCCACTGTCTCCCACTTACCCAATTATGACCTGACCTTGAGATAGACTTTGGTGTCAGCATTTGAAGCAAGGTGAGATTACTAGGAATTGAGATTCCTAGATATTATACAGTATTTCGCTACTATCCACCCAACTACTCTTTGCTAGTGTATCAACACACCTAACAATGTTTCTTACCTCTCTGCAACCCTGCTCAAGAGGGAAGCACTATTCTTTCCTTTTGGAAAGCACAGTGTATTTATGCTGCAGTCACAGCAAAGACTGCTGAACATACATCTGAGCTGATCTGGGAACCGGTGGCAGTTAATCTGCAGTAGGATGTGAATTGCACACATTAAACGTTCAAATATTTACCAGATAAATCTGGTCCCTCTAAACTGATCCAGTTCCAATATGTTGCACTAAAAACTTCTGTAAACGCTAAACTAACACTTTCACAGAAGCACCAAAGATTAGGAAGACAGTTCCTACCCCCACCCCAGACCTGGGACGCAGGTACAAGGCAGGAAATATCTAAAAAATCCCAAAGGAGTGCTCAAACAAGACCCAAGATACACTGCCAGCATTTCACCTTTCAAAACAAATATAACCACTGCAACACTATTCACAGGTCACAACTGAGATTGGTGCCGGTGCCCAGATTGCACAGTAGCTTAGTCGGAAAAGCACTTCCTCTGCAAGAGTAAGGTTGGACATTTGTTGCTCTCATCAGCAGAAGGATATCCCTCCAGCTTCACTGACCTGATTCAGTCTCTGGGCTACAAAAGTCCTAGGATGCCCTCCAGACCTGCCATGGCTACCTCACTCTGCAGCCAAGGGCACATGGATTAGGAGGGCAGGGGAGAGAAAGCAAGCAAGCAAACAAGAATGTGGGCTTACAGCTGAGACACAAAGGGAGAGTAGGAAGACTATCCTGTATGACTAGTTCTGGTTTTTGGTCCAGTTCTGTATAGTGAACAGTCAAAGGAGAGGAGTTGGCATCTTGCCCTTCCACATACTGAGTAAGGGGTTTAACTGTAAGTATTTCACAAAAGGTGATCTGTTATTTTCAGGAAAGGAGTCTAGACTACGAATTTGTAGACCAGAGAAGTACTTAGCATACAACCCTACGGGGCTGGGATAGAGGAAAAACCCGTAGCTGGTGGTTCCCACTATTTAGTAAGCTCTTGTCAAAGCCTGCATCGTGTGCAGGATTCAGGTATCTTGTTCTACCCTACTGGAAAATTTCATGACCTTCAGCCACCCTGTCTCAGTCAAAGACTCATTTCTTTTAGCATTGCAGCTCCCAAATTACAGAAGCCTAAACAGGCTTTCTGGAACTTACTGCACTCTTGCTATATCCATCTCTTAAATGTCATTGAGAACTTTGAACCCTTGATCATCTATCTTTCAAAGGACATAAAGAAGCAGAAGGAAATTTCTTAGCACATTTCTTCCATGCAGTGAGGAGGTCATCGAACCTTTGTATTTTCAGTTGTGAACCAATTACAGTTTATAATTCTCTGCTGAAGTGCAAAATTACACACACAAAAGCAAGCACAAGAAATGCTAATTTGTGGGTGTGCATCAGAAATGAATCATCGCACAGTCATCGCCCCCTCTTCATCTTATCTTAAATTACTAAAACAACAGTGACACTCTTCATTAATTTAATTGCCCAACTTACATGTTTTACTGTATTCAAACTTATGTAAAAGGACTGAATAATACCATGCTTGCAAAGTTTAAGTTTTCCTGATATAAACTACCACAGCACAAAATTGCCATGAAACTACAGATCTTTTACTCCTCCTAGACTTCAGCTGAACTTCATATGCCTATAGGGGAGAAGAACTATAAAAAAAGCTTGAGTAAGGATTCTTGTACTCACCAGGTACAGCTGAAACAGTGTGGGGGAAACCTTGCGATGGGCAGGCAAATAATTAGTCCTGCAAAAAAAAAAGAAAGGCAGAAGAGGGTTTCTTTCTTTTGTTACCTGATCCCCAATCTGCTCCAGCAAAGCTTTGAATGGTTTCAAATATAGGGTATCATGTTTAACTTCTTAAATGCATTGTGTTGTTCTATACAGCTGGCTTCAGCTAAATGGCTTGCTGACCGGTAGACACCATGCTATACAGAATTGGGTAAGAGTTTGCAGGTGCGTATCTGTCTGCATCTATATGTTATTCATTTTATCGTTGTGTTATTTTAAACTCTTTCTGGAATCTAATATCCTTCTGCTTTGAGTTGGTATGTTGCCAGGCAGAAAAAGTCTTAGCCTATAGCTGCAATTCCCAAGCTGCCTGACAAATCATAAATAGCAGTTACACAAGACAATGGCACATTTCTCAGCCAATATTCAGCGGAAATTCTACAATGGAAAAACAAAACCAGCACCAGGAACACTGACAGATCTCTCTGATTGTTTTGCTTTGGCCATTCCTATTAGTCTCCAGCTTTTATAAACACCTCTTGCTCCCCTTCTTTTCTGGCTGCCTTGCTTCCCATCTCTTCTCCTGTTTAATTCTAAGTAATGGTAAGGGAAATTAATTTTTAAATTATTTATGTTTTGGTAGTTGGATGAGCAAAATTCCGTGCTGCTTGGGAATAAAAAGTTGGTTTTGATCTTCTGGGCAGTTCTTCATGTTTTTATTATAGATATTATTATTTATGAACAGAAAGACCAGCTGAGTCACTACAGGGACCGATTTTGTGGGGTTTAGAAAATAGGTTCAATAGTTATATCACATCCACCAATATTCAAAAGTAAATCAGACTCCCCTCTACACAAGGTACTCAGAGCATGGGGGTCAGCAGGGGTCCTTTTGCTGTGTGGTGTCTCCAGGTTTAAAAAGCTTGGGAGGGGAACGAGAGGCTCTGCCTTTGAAAGAGGCAGGGCAAGATTACATGTGAAACCTTTAAAAGAAAAAATTTATCAAAAAAGAAAAAAAAAAACCAAGTTGATTGGGTATGAATGCAAGGTAGCTCCTTCTAGAGATAACTGCAGGAGTAAAGGATGCAGCCAGCCAAGGTCTGTGTAGGATTTAACAGTGTGAGTAGCAGAGATCTGTATTTCCCTCCTATCCTTCCTACAGGGATGAAATCCTGACCCTGAGAGCCCTGTCCCTGCAGTCTATTCTCTCTCTTTCCACTTGATAACTGTGACAAGCAAGGCTTAGAATACATTATTCACATCTAAGACTACTCAGTAACTGGATAAACAACATGTATCACTATTATCTAAACTGACGGATAGAAAACCAATAGTCAATTATATAAAATTAAGTACATATATTCATACATACCTACATGCATATATATATACATAAAAAATGCTTGTGGACAGGTAAATCAGCCTTATAAACATTTGAAGCAGAAATATCATTTCTAATTCACTTAAACCTCACCCCCACTTTTTCACCTTTTTATCCTTTATCTGTTTTGCCAAAGAAACCCTAAAGAAGGCAATTTATTCTTCATCAAGGATTAAAAACCCTAAATGTGAAGCAATTAATTAAATTATGTCAAAATCAAATGACAAAGAAATTGAGTAACTGTTAAAAAGTGAACTAGAGTTAGATGAATATGGAAAAAAAAAACCTGTCACTTAGATATTGCACTGGAATTAAGGAGATTTAAAGCAATTCTCAAATCCTCCACAGACATCAAGAATGACCTTTGGACGACCACTGTGTTTCAATTCCCCTTTTTGAAATAGGGATGGCAATAATATTGACTCCCTATTGCTTCGAGGCTGTCTTGTCTGCTTAATTCGAAGAACACTGAGTGAAAGATGACTCATTCTTTGTAAATCTAGCCCTAAGCGTTTTCCTCTTTTGCTCATTTTCTCTCCAAAAATAGAAAGAATAATATCAGTGAAAGGGACTTGTATAGAGTAAGTTACCAGTAAGTAGAGAAAGAGGAAAATCAGGCTCAATTATAGCTAATAAATGAATCGAAAGGACAAAATTGTAAAGCCAGATTTTATTACCAAACTATATCTTGAAGAAAAATTGGAAAATGGGCTGCCCAATATGCATTTGTTATGATTCAGGGACACTTTCATTTGTTGGCAGAGGAAGTTACTTAAGGAACTGGTGTCATGAATTTGATTCTGACTCAAAAGAGGAAGCAAAGTAAGAATTTGAAAGTAGAAATACATTTTGGGGAAAAAATCAAGACATTGTCTGAGTTCTCTATTGCATAGAGCAGTATAATAAGAACAGTGAAACTCAACAGATTCAAGGAACTGGTAGGTTGGATTTTTGGGGAAAAAATTCTAAGGGAAAAAGAAGTGCATAAGAATTGACTGCTATTAAACCAGACTATATGAAAAACACAAAGGCAAAATAGTCTATCATACAGGAAAGAGATTTGGCATGACTATTTAAAGAACTCAAAAATCTAAAAAGAACACATCATAAAGGAAGAATGAAAAGATGTTATATAACTAGACAGGTGTCGCGTTAATTTGGCAGAAAATAAACCCCCTTGAGTTCTAACTCTCTTCAC
>Ga0181612_112829_pt1 | contig 10042 bp, 2 predicted proteins | sample HoacroProtozoa21_FD_119630 | JGI IMG/M metagenome (GOLD analysis project Ga0181612, IMG submission 119630) | Hoatzin crop microbial communities from Cojedes, Venezuel. Combined Assembly of Gp0051906, Gp0051904, Gp0051908
CTTCAGTCAAAAACACACATTTTCCATGAAAAAATCAGATTAGAGTGGAAATTTTAGCCTTACCTTTTAGATACTCCCAAAACTAAGCCTGATGCCCAGTGCATAATATAATCCCAGAGTCTCAATTTTAGCATCCATTTCAATACTGAACTTTTGTGAATCTATTCACAAAGTAAATTGCTACTCCTCTTCTGTGAAGATCAGCACTTTAACTGATGAATTTTTAACATTTGTCACAGAATCACGTGTGGTATTTTTTTTTAATTTGGCTGAAACAGAAGTCTGTTATATAAACTGAAGGCTAGTCTCAGAATTGGGAAAAAATCTTAACAAGAGTCTCAGGGAATAAGTTCTTAAAATCCCATCAAGGGTTGGTAAGAGGTGGCTTCAGAAACAAGGTTATCAACCTTCATTGACTTTCCATGGAAGTTCAGTAAATCCCTTAGAGTCACATGAAATTTTTTGTCTAAATCTTTGGACATAAATTTCATCCTGAATTTGCACCCTGTATCAATGGGGAATATTTTCTAACCCACCTGCAGCAGTATTCATGATCTTGACATATCTATTATTAGTAAATTGATTTATTTTTTTAACTTATTCGTTCCGTGCAGTCTTTGTTAGCTTCCTCTATTTCATCTATACTTCTGTTACCGACCCGGGACACCCGAGCTGAAGAGATTCGTTGCTATTCCCAGAATGAGATTAAGACACAAACAAGGTCAAATGTCACCAATAAAACAGATTTATTGATCACTTCTTCAAACAAAGGCATGAGGAAGCAGCAACAGGAAAGAGAGTAAAAGACAGGAAAGAGATAAATCTTTTGGGGCAGAGTCTCAAGAGATAGTCACCACCGTGGATCCAGCAGCATCCCATTGGTCTATAATTCCTGTGTGCGTCAGTGGTGGGGGTGCCCCCTTTGTCTGGTCACACAACCTTTTGTAAGGTGTCAGTGTCTGGACACATTTTCCACAATGACGTACCTTTCATTCCTGTGTACGGCGCATTTACAGTCATTGTTGATTAAAACTTTGCAATTGGCAAGGCATTCTGACCTTTGTTTTTATCAGTCTGGAAGAAACCTATTTTAATTAAGAACTTTCTACCAATTCTTTCCATACATTTTCAGTCTCTCAGAGTATAGCAGGACTTGGGGGTATCCTAAGGGAAGTCACAAACTTTAAAAATGTATTCAGAATTGAAGGGGGAGGAAAAAAGTCAATAAAAATAAAACAATTTTCCTCTATTTTCTTGTTCCTTAAAGAACTAACTAGCCTTTAATTCTGTTACTCTTATTCCTTGCAAATGCTTTGGTATTCATCTAGGGTAGCCTCACGTGTTTAGAGCAGCCTTACTCTACACAAGCCTTTCCCTATATTTATATCTGGATAGCTCCATTGAATTGAAGGAGGTCATGTAAAGGAACAAAGCAATGCAGAACTTGGTGTAATGCCATTATGGAGTTCTATACTTGTTTCCATTTAGTCATTGGCAATACTTCACAATAGTTTTACTAAGCTAATACCTACCAGTTTTCAGTGCATTATGTGGAACAGTAGGAAGCATTGACAAAAAACTCCTGTAGTCCTAACTCACAAATTTGAACCTCCTACTAACTTCACATCAGAACTGCAATTTCTGTTGCATGTGTTTCAGTAGGTCCTAAATCATAAAAAGGACTGTAAGACCTGGCTGTGCATTTCGTATAAAAATGTCATCACTAAAAGAAATATGTACTACTAAGTCTCTTTCATTAAAAGAGTGATCTAATCATAGAGATATAGGATTACTCTTAAGCTCACTTTTTGACATAAAAAATATTAGTCAGAAATGTTTTTGTTGGATAAATTAGAAAAGCTCCATTACAAGAAGTCTTGATAGACATGAGACACTTATTCAAATCCTTCCTAGATAGGTGGGGGTTTGAATTCTGATGGACTGAATACCATGTTAATATTGAAGATGCTGCATAAAACTCAGAGCATTGCACATCAGTTTGGGAGTATCTTCTAGCCACCATCTCTTCCTTTAGAAGAGTAACCTCATCTGTACCTTTGTGAATAGTCTTTTATAACTGCTATGTATTTAGTGTGATCAGCGAATATTCATTAGACTGAGATGCTTAGGGGACCCTGTGGAGAACAGCTATGCTCCTGCCTAAGCTTAGGTTGTCTGTAAGTGCTACACTTCAAAGACTGGGGAATGTTTGACCACATGCAGAAAGGGAATGCTATGCAAAGGCAAAACTTTTACCAAGCAATGATGCCTCAAGGCACCTTCAGAGTAAGGGAGACAATGTTGAACAAGGAGCTTTTATATTGTACTACTGGACCTATGTAATTTAAATCCTGTTTTGGGTTGACTAAATCCTAATTCCAGATAATCCTAGTTCCAGTTCAAATAAGGCTGTCTTTACTTAACTTTTTTTTATTTTCCACACCACATGCATTCTGGGCTATTCTAAGGGGCATAGATTTCATCCATTTTTAATTGAAAGTGTTTTCTTGTGCTCCTTTTCTTATTCAAGTTTAATTCACTTTGTTGGTTATGAGACAGCAGGTGCATGGAGAAAAGTGGAAGGCAGGCTATTGTTCATTGTGTACTGGCAGTACACCAAGGAAGAGTAATTACGTAAGCAGTCCTGGAATCCAGCTATAGTAAGCACCTTAGGCAACCACTTCTAAGGGTGAACTACAGATCTTAGGGAGGCCAGAGTCTAGAATATTAGGTTATATTATATGACTAAATACACACATGAAAGGTTGTGTCCTTGTGAAGGGAATGAAGAAAGAAAAAGCAGAATACAAATCTTTAATTAATCTTCAGTGTGTTTACTCATAGTGCTGGATGTCAGAGGAAAAAGTACTGTAATGTAAGATCTGATAAAGAACTAGAGACACAGCTATAAATATCATTCAAGTTTTATTTCTCCTTCCCATTTTCCTGCCTCTCTCTCCTCAATCTTCAATATTATTTCAGAAAAACAGCTAATTTCTTTTACTAATCAGGGAATCCAGCCCATACAAAATGATGTTTAATTTAAGGCAATAAATTTATGTTTATGAGTAAGAGGAATATAGTCCCATCATGAATGAAAGGGCATTTACCCATCATGAGATGATAGTCTTCTCCCATTTTGGTCATATGATGTTAGTTTACTTAACATGGCCTAGGCTAAAGGCATGGGGCAACAGTTATTATTTGTCTTGGTCCAATCTCCATAATTTTAAAAAAATTCTGAAAAAAAATGTATGAAAGTTGCAGCACCACATCGGAAATGCACAGCAAGAGTGACATGCTTATGGAGTAAAGAGGGTTTTTTTTACTGCAATTTCAAGTGTCTGTGGTGCATTTTGTGATCGTTGCCGTGTATCAGTCTGGTTTGTCCTCCCTCTCTTCCTAGTAATTTATGACATATGCAACGCTTCACCACATAAAGCAAACAAAGAACATTATTCAGGATTTAATATTCAGTAAATAAATTTTTACTGCTTAGTTACCTCCGAAGTTTTCAGGCTATTATTTTGCTTCCTCATGGGCTTGTGAGAAAGCTTGGTATCAGAATACATCATATAGTCTAATTCAAAAGTAGTTTCATTTTACTCCCATTCTCATAGGATTTTGGAAGACAGATAGAGATGACAGTGAGAACAGAGTGAATGAGTGAGGATTAAACTGTTCTAGTGCCCGGTGGGCTGAGTCAGTAAGCCGAAGCAGTCTGCAACAACTGAAGTTGGTAAGGTCAAGAAATTGCAAAAGAAATTTGACATGGGGGAGATTAATCTTTTGGTAGCAAGTTGGAAGCAGGAGCCTTTTGGAGTAAAAGTTCTGGGGAATTTGGAAAAAAAATTCATTTTATTTTCTTTGCTTGCATTGGAAGTGCTTTAAAATCCTTGGCAGCTGGATGTGAGGGAGATGAAGAAGCACACTCCGTTGGTTTGTGATAGGCTAGCTGAATGAGGGTCTGAGACGTACATAAAAAATTGAGACATTATTTACCTTTTCCTTTAGCTAGGGTGTGATTCCTAATCTACTTCCTTCATTTCCAGGAAAGAAAATGTCAATGAATAGAGCAAATTTAAAAACCTATAATTCTAAAATAAATGCTAAAGAACCTCTCATTTCCTGTGATCAAAGTTGTGAGGTGTTTTTTTGTTTTTCATTTTTTCCAGTCCTGTAATCTTGATGGAAAATGTATATGCAATCAATAGTGCACAAAACTAGACTTCAGGAAAAATACTATCCATTTAATAGAAACAAGGCTGAAGGACATGTGCCCATGATAGTCATAACAAAAGAAACAGAAGCAGGAAAGACATTCACCTCCCAGACACTTGATTTTAATCTTGTGAAAAATCTCATCTTGAGAAGAAAATCTAACACATTATTTTTGATGTTCCCTTTTTGAGAAGTCTAAGAACACACATAGAATCTATTAATCTGATACAAAGCCAAAAAGAATACAACTGTAACTTTACTAACAGAGTCAAGAGTTAGCAGACTCAGGTTTAAGCTGTTTTTTGTTGTCTAAACTGAAAACAAAACATGTTCTAAGCTGCTATAATTAGAACATATTAATAGGCAACTGAAAGAGAGGTATTTAAAAATCCACAAGAAAGAAGTATATACTATGGCATTTGAGTAGCAGAGATTTGGATGTGTATTTTGATGACTGAGTTGTGTCCAAAATCCAGAATGAGACTTAGGTCTGCACAGTCTCCCCCAGCAGAAAGCAAGACTTGGAGAGTGACACAAGCAGTGGCTGCAATGCTCTTTGAACAAAACAATTTGCGTGACTGTGGAGCTGAGCTGTGCTGCAGCTCAAGCCAAAAGATAAATTGAGATGAGTACAGAGATGCAGCTGGGAGAACGAGGAAGCTGTGTTCGAACACGAGGTTCTGTGTGACTTTAACCTGAGGTCCACTAGTGAAAACTCCTGGGTGCCAGTGATTCAGAGACTGTATCTTAGAGTTTCTTACTCTTGTATGTCAAAGAACATCAACTTCCATTGAGAGGAAGTTTTATCAGGAAAAGCAATAGGAATATTTCAATCCATTGCCTTTCTGGGACCAGTCATAACATATAATTCTTTGTCACGAGATGAACTCCAAAGGACTAGTTCTGAGGATGCCATTTTGAAAATTTGCTTGAGAAACTATTCTAGCCTTACACCATGTGCAGACGGGATATGATCAATTTCTTATGTTAAGTATATGGGATATTGAGTCTGACTCAGTATCAGCTTCTTCTTAGGAGTTTTTCTTCTCTTCCAGAATAGGCTGTGGGACGTTGAATTTTGACACACGTGTGTTGACACTGCTATGCATAGCTTTGTTGGTGTGAAAGGAAAGCCACTGCAGTGTGTAGCACACAACATTGTACTATACCACATCAATTTTTTTGTCCAGAGGAGCTACAAACTGTTCCTTCTTCTGTGATTATGGCATAGATTATCTGTCATTTTATTGGGATACAGCGAATATTCCATGTAGGTATTAGAACACCTTCAGCTGGTTTTGATACTCCTCAAACTAACAGAAGAGACATAGTCTCCTGCAACTGTGTGAATGGATTCCTTTTTTTATATTATTGAGACAATTCATTCTTCTGGTTGGAGTGTCTACGGTTCTTGGTTTACTGCTGAAATCTTTACAATAGGATAGCAGAAGCTATGTTGTAGTAATAAGCTCATTTTCAATTCCTAGGAGGTAATTTTATAAAAAATTTATTAGAAAACAGATTTTAAAATAAAACTATCGTTATTTCTTAGGAAAAATAATTAAGAATATGAACAGAGTTCCATTTCAGTTTTGTTTTTATTTTATTTTTATTTTAAGGACAATGCATTTTAAGTAATGGTATGATTTAAAAGTCAAAAGGATGGATAACTTAACAACATTCCAAGACTCTGAAAACCCAAATTAAATACTGATTTAGTATGTTAAATACAATTAGTTGCATGATAATTCACAATTTTTAAATAAAATAAACTCCTGCTACTTCTTTTTTGTCTTGTCAAAATGTTCAGATTACAGATTGCATGCACAGATTTCCTGTAGACTTTACTGGGATACTCAACCACAAGTCCAAAGAGAATTAATATTATTTGAATATACATTTTTATAGAAATTCAGAAGAAAGCAGAACCAGTCATGACAATAATGGCAGAATTTAGATCTAATATCAGTGGTACCAATAGCAGATCTACAAACAGTATAATTTATCTTTATAATCTGATATAGTATTTACTCATAAGTATTTTGCAAAATGGTACCTTTAGATGTCCTTTGGATATTCACTTACATGTTACATTAAAGAAGTAAAGAACTTCAAGGAGAATGAAGTATGTGTGCGCTTTGTTTAAAATTCTTCATCCTTTAAATGAGTTCTTTGAAGCTGTTAGCTTACAACGTCATGATTTATCAAAAGTGAAGACCTGTATCTACACAGGTTGAAATAATAACAATAAATAGTAATGAAAAAAATTTAATAATACCACACAGTGCAGTTTTCTTGGTTTTAATAGCTTCCCATGCCCATATTCCTTTTTCACTCACAGCCAGCTGAAGGATCATCATCACTGTAATTTTTTTGCAAAACTAGCGCACATGAAAATGTTGATCACTGTATGCTTCCACTACCTTAAAGTTTTATGAATTCTGTTTAAGTGCTTAGCTGAAATTTTGAGATAAACCTTCTCCATGCATTGTTAAAGTGAAATGTAAAGCACTAGATTTACTAGATTTATAAAACTTGATATCACTTTCTATACTGTACTATCAACACTGATCAATGTTTGTTTGACGAAAGAAACTCATAGGACTCTAATAGTATTTTTGAAACAAAAAAATAGCATTACTGATGCAATTTGAATAGGTAATACCAACTGCTTTCTCAGTGTGATTCAGAAACTGTTCTCTTAGCAAATTCTTGCAGGAAGATCTGTAGCTCTTAGTTAGGTCACCCATCCTTGAAAGGTTAGGAGGCACTGTTAACACTCCTTCTTCATCCAGGCTATGAATTCATATAAATGACATAGAGTTTTCTGTTGACTTGAGTGGGAGATTGTAATGATTTAGGAAGCAGGATTCTTGTTTATGTTTTTAAAGCCCTGTTATTTCCTATAATTAGTACTCTGATCTGGCTGCGGAATTACTGTCCAAATACTGATCTATGTATCCATTCTCATGCTTTCAGTAAATGTTTTAAGGAAAACACTAAGCTGTTAAACTGGCTTATTTTCTAGTTTATTCTAGTTCTTTCAACTCCATATTTTTAGACCCCCAAACTTGTCCTAAATCCCCAATAAATACACAGTATTTAATTCAAAGTAGTATGGTACAATCAATCTTTTCTTCACCTAAAACACAAACTCTCAAGAACAGCAGAATTCTTTGTTAATTTATCCATTTCCTTTAAATTTGTTGACTACCTGACATTGCCTGAAATTCTTCAAATTCTGTAGCTAAAGAACAGCAGTACGAAGTTGTCTGCAGTAATCTCCCACCTTGCTGCAATGGCATAATTGCCTTCTGAATACTTTCCAAGCAGTGTTCAAAATCGACTATTGATCCATGCTACGGGTGAAGAGCACATATATGGTTAAGTTTGTATTTTCTGAATTTGGGAACCAGTGTTCAGAGTTAACCTCCACTTTCAAGTGGAGCAAAGCCCACTGTGCCTCCAATAAAGTCTACTTCTTCAGTGCTCTGCTGGTGTTTCGATGCATGGCACAGTTCTCAGGTCAACATGTGCTGGTTAAAGTCATCAGCCCATATAGATACAATCCCTAAGACCCTTAACCATGGAATTTTTCTCTTTGTGTTCTGTATCAGCAAGGGCTTCAAGATAGAGTTTCCACAACTGAACTTCTCCAAGACACTCTAAAGGATATAAAATAAAATTTCTGTTGAATTCCAAAAAGGTCTCAGAACTTAACTTTCCCGTATTTCTTGAATAATCTTAAATACCCTCCTTTTTAAAAAAACTGCACATCAATTCTCCTTTCAAATTCTATTTGATGTCTGGGGGAAAAAAGGGCATTTATTTTAAGTGAATTTTGTTGGGACTGATAGTCTGGCTTTCACAGCAAATATTAGATCCCAGATACTTCACAGGAAAATGCAATAGCTTCTGGAGAGAGCAGTTCTGGAATAACTCACCCTGAAGAAACCTTTCTGCCTTTTCTCCATGAGCTAGCAGTTGCCTTGCACCTTCTGACATGAAAAAGTGTTTTCAAAATTGAAATAATTTTTTTTCTTCTTTTTTCTTATCTATATGTACATTTCTACCTTTTGAGTAATTTCCAGCTCTTGGTCTCAGTGGTATTATGTGGCAATTCATGAATAAAATTTCCTTGTCTTAGGCAGAATCATCATCACCAAAATAACTAAGTACATTGATGAACACATTTTGACAAGATACGCAGAAGAGCTCTGTGATGTACAGAAGCAGAATTGCTAATTTTCACATAGAGTGCAGGGGCACATAGATCCTCACTAGTCTGACAGAAATTAATGGAAATTATAAACCTAAGCACCTTTGAGGATCTAGAACAAAGAGATTAAATGACTTACTGAAGGTTGTTGCTCAAGGAGTTTGTTAGTGAAAAAATAGTTCCTGAAATCCACAAGTCTTTTGACTTCATCTCTAGGCTGTGTTCTTTAAGGAAGGTGGAATAAACAGAATACTCTGGGTAATATGAGATATTATGCAGACTACTCATATAATGGTTTCATGGTTATTTATACCACTCATTCCTTTAGGAACTTATGAGAAAAGAACTCAAAAAATATGCAGTTGTGACACCAAATTCTTTATCCTATGGACACATATCTTAAGAATCTAGAGCTGCCCTCTTTGTCTGTACCTCAGCCAGGAACCTCAAGGGAAAAATAAGGAAATAACCCTGTCAATCAAACTGAATGCTCAAGGGGGAGAAATGGTTCAGAACTAAGATCTGTAGTTCTTAAAGCTCCATATCTTATAAGTGAACACAATGCAAATGTGCACCAGCTGTGGCATGTACTAGCTGTGCTGAATTTACATGTTGTAGGAAATTCACTGGGGCTTTTCTTCAAGTATCCAGGGGAGACCCATGAGGACAACACATTCACTCTTTAAAAAGTGAGGCATTTGAGATGGGATTTTTCAAGTAGTATAAAGTTAGGCTCTCATAATATACTGAAATTCAGTGGAGATTGGATTTCTCCTTTTTTAAGGTGTCTGTTTAAAAGCTTCATTCCAGAACTCCATTCTGGAGGCTTTACCAGTGCCTGAAGGACAGGTTAAGAGTGTGGAAGTGGAGCCTTTGCAGCGGTGTTCTCTGCAGCAAATAAATTGCTCCTCCCTTTTTATTCACCTCTTCTTATTTTTCAAGTTCCTTTATCACTTTACCTAACAACTGCTATCAACATTCATGGATCTGATCTTCCCAAGCCTCAATAAAATTTTCTGATATTTTTGTCTTTGTGATGTTTAGCTGGAAACTGAAACCTGGAGGGACCAGGTTCCACATTACTCATGTACTGTAAGCTGAACCATAAATAGCACCCGTATCCACGTCCTGACTTCTCTTTTTTGTGCCTTAACATCAGCAATGTCTTTACTTTCTACAGTAACTTCTAAATTATTTGATTTCTTGTGCTCAGAGGGAGTCTTGATTTACGAATGTGCATTCTGACACTCTGCAGCAAGAAAAGGTTAATCATCCAAATAATGGAGGTTTGTAGACAGACTAGGTTTCTGAACTATCTAAGCTAAACAGAAAATGAGAGATTAAACAGAGTAAGAGCAAACATACCCCTGATGATTCTCCAGGGACACAAGGTGAGAGCTAGCAAAACTTTTAGTAACATTTTTAAGGAATATTGCATCTGTATTCAGCTGTAATATCTTTTATACTGTTTGTCTCTTGCAGCCACCTTGCAATTATTCTAATAATTAGTGTTGCTTTTTTTTCTGTCTGATTTGCCTTTTCAAGAAGTATTCACCATTTTGGTAGCCTACATTCCAAAACAAACAAACAAACAAACAAAAA
>Ga0181612_123592_pt1 | contig 10042 bp, 2 predicted proteins | sample HoacroProtozoa21_FD_119630 | JGI IMG/M metagenome (GOLD analysis project Ga0181612, IMG submission 119630) | Hoatzin crop microbial communities from Cojedes, Venezuel. Combined Assembly of Gp0051906, Gp0051904, Gp0051908
AATAGGAAGACTGGCAGGAAGCTTGAGGCAGGTGAGAAAATAACTAAATAGGTCCCTTCCAACCCCTACCATTCTGTGATTCTTATTAGGTGTTATAATCGTAAGTACTGTGTATAAATATTACAGTAAACCAGTACCCAAGACTGTGTGTTTGACATTAGTGTGAGGAGAAATAAGGCACCTTTAAAAGGAGGTAAACTGATAGGAAGCTCCATCAGGGAAAAATTTGAGTCTGATTTGCCTGGTTGCATGGAATAATGTGTCTGGCTTTGGGGTTTTGATGTAACTGCACTTGGAATATATTTTAACGAGTCCTGGACCTACCATTAGCTGGATTACTTTGGTAAAAGTGGACGTTTAGAGAAGAAAATTTAGATTTAAGGCTAGGAGTGAATGGAGGCGGTTTAAAAAGGAAGAGAGACATGGCTTGGTGGAGCTTTTCATAAGGGGGAAGAGGAAAGAAAGGAATTAGTATTGGTTGCAGCAGTGCAAATATACCAAGGAGATGCACTGAACTAGGACCGAGGGGGACTATAGCCAAGGAAACGGGATGATTTGTGTGAGTAAATGCAGGAGATATGAAAATGACGTGTTGCAGTAATTGAAACCTGAACAGAAACAAGGGCTTTTGTTTATTGTGGAGATCAAATTGAAGGATCCAAATGGTCCCTTCTGTCCTTCAAATTCGGAAATGAAATTAAGAAAAAAAGGGGAAAAAATAAAAGCATATTGATTACGCGGCAGGAACATTCTGACAGTGAGATCTATCAGGCGGTGGAATAGATGTTTGCAAAGTCCCCTCTTGGGACTTCGGAAACTCGGCTGTGCAAAATGAATGTCTCCTAGGGAGCAATTCTTCATAGGCAGAGGTTGGACTTGATGACCTTAACAGGTCTCTTTTTTCCTCTCCCTTTCCTCTTTATTTATTTTTTCTTTTTAACCTTTATCTTCCCTGCTCAGCACATATTAATGCTATATTCTACGGTCCATTTTGTGAGTGGTGGATAACTGGGGATGTGCAGTGTGGCACTGGGACTCCTCAGACAGTTGTTCAATCAATCTGCAGCTGCCCTTGGAACTCCTGTAGGTTTTAGCCTCATCACATATCCGGCAGTTGTTCTTAAACAGTGACCCAGAACAAAGCCCTTGTGCCGAGCATCCCAGGATCCTGGCTTAAGCTGGAGTACCCCTCAAAGACAGGACAGGGGACAGCTGGTCCGTAACACATTACCAATGTGCAGAGATTGTGTGTGATCTCAAAAGAGAAGCCATAATGGGATGAATGCATTCATCTCAGTGATGGGATCGTGTTACGTGTGATTAGCAGGTTTTATCTTTATGGGGAACACAAAGCATAAAGAAGCTTCATTCTGGGGTTTGAATACTAACCAGTTAAGCAGGGAGAAGTATTCTGTATTGTGTCCCAGAATGGACAAACTATCCTTTTAGGATATACTGTGTCGGAATCTTTAGTTGATATTTTTTGTTGCTGTCATGGCAGGAGACAAAGACACCAATAACACCAAGGGATATTTGCATTTAATGATCAGAGGAAGGGGGATGAAATACCAGGACTTCCTCCTGGCCAGGAAAAGTATTAAATGCTGTGGGAGCATAGGAGTATCTCAGAGATCCCCAAGGAAAGAATGAGAAATGGACATCTCAAGGAGTGGTATCTTCATCAGATGGACGTCAGCTGCAGGGTGTGGAGATGAAATTCCTCCTTCCTCCCACCTGAGAGGCAGAAAGCCGTTCTAGGTTTGATGCTGGGTGTACAGATTAAGCAGGGTTTTCTTGTGTTTTTCTTCCACCAATCTCTTTACAACCCTTTGTAACCTTGTTCTTTAGCTTAGATTTCATAAACGAATACCTCAATTTGCCTGGTTTGATTTAAAACATATTTCAGCAGTTGGAAAGATGCAAGGCCTCACGTTCCTACAGGTGTGATAACATTGAGATGAGGGCACTGGAGCTTGTTAGAGATGTCAGATTTCCATGTAACATTTGGGGGGTATCCCAAGGGTGACAGGTTGTTCTGCTGATCTCTAAGGGCAACGCAGGAAGTTTCCTCTGGTAACCTACATTAGCCAGGCAAGTTCTTTGACAGGAACAAGGCATCAAGGAAAATATTCGTATCCTGAGATTCTGTGGGTCATTTCTAACATTCATCCTAAAATAGAGTTCAGCAGTTTTTCCACCTAGGAAAACTCTGCCATGTTCAAGACCACAAAAGAAAACCAAATACTCTTTTAATCAGCTCAGCAACCTGTTGATTTTTCTTAAACTGCAGAATGTGAATTTAATCTGCCTTTGACCACTCACCTTCAGAGGGTGATCAAACACTGGAACAGGCTTCCGAGAGAATTGGTCGATGCCCTGTGCCTATCACTCTTTAAGAGGCATTTGGACAATGCCCTTAACATGTTTTAACTTCTGGTCAGGCCTGCAGTGGCTGGACAGCTGGACTAGATGATTGTGGTAGGTCTCTTCTGACTGAAAAATCTTCTCATTTCTTCTCCTCTAGTTTGCTATTCATGTAATGTAACTGTCCATTCTCCACTTCCACATCTGAGCTTATCACAACCTTTCTTGCCACTAGTAGAACAGAATAGTAAAGCAGAAGGAGCTGTTATATTCTGTTACAAAAGAAGAACAGATTCTTCTGTCCACAGGAAAGTTTTAGGTTTGTGGACGAAGGAAAGGGCAGTGCAACCACTGCATGGACGTCCTTCATTTTTCCTAGATTTGGGAAGTTCTCAGCCTCTCACTGGCTGAAAAAAAAGCATATGAGTTGTCTCTTTGGAGAAATTCCTGTAATGTATTTGTTCTGCTGCAGGCTGTTGCAAAGGGAAGTTCTTTGTAGCATTTATTCTGCTTGGACTTAAAGTGCCCTTGGAATGGCAGTCTGGCCTCCAGGAAGACACAAGGCTTCTGTGGGAGCTACAGGGCAACTCAGGTGGCTCTAGACATAATTTCAGGGCAATAAAAGCAAAATACAGGCATGATTCCATCATTTTTTTAGGCTTCTCTGTCTCTTACCCGTCTCTCTCCTGTTTATACGCAGGTCTTTGAGGCAGAGTTTGTGTTTGGCTGTGTTTGAATAGATGCTGAACAAGACAATTGTCCCTGCATTTGGGAAAGGAAAGAGATTAAGCATATTGCAAAAAGAAAAGCATATTGTGTGAAGAAACGAAGTGGGTAACTTTTTTATTATTTTAAATCCAGAGAAGAAAAACAGAAAAATTATGATCCCTCTCACCGAAAATCAGAGCAGATGAAATGTGATGTTTTACTATTTCAGAAAATACCTTTAAACATTAAACAACTATAAACTTTTCAAAAATACCCTGTAAGAAATAATAATTTTTAGCAAAAAGTGCTAAATGTTTTAACATAGGAAATACAGCATATTCATATCTTTACCTTTTCAAAAAACATTTTCAGAATTTCTTAGGAGCTAAGACATTCATTGACAGTGACACTTTCCCAGCAAAAAAAATACCTTTTGAACAAATGGGAATTTAAAGAAGCAAACAAAAAATCCCTTTCTGATAAATACCCATTGATTGCACTTCTGATACTTGAGGAACACTGTCAGGTACTACAGTGCAGGGTGTAATACTGTCCACAGATATTTTCAGGAGTTCTTTACAATTATTTGACTAGTTCAGGATTAATGAAGCATCTCCAAAAGTCTTTATATGCTTAAGGCTTTGAGAGAAACTGTTTTGATCTCTAGCATGGTTTAATGCTTAAAGGATTCCTTTTTTTAATTATTAAAACCAAATATTTCAACTGGTCTGAACTTCATTGAAAGTCCACAGTATTATTTTTTAGAATTTTTTCTGGATTTAGAATAAGAAAACTCTTTCTCTTCTCATCACTTATTCCTTAAACCACAAAACAAAGCAGCTGCTCCCTCTACACTTCCTACCATCCGCAGAGTCAAACTTGGACAATGTCTTCAGTCACATTTGGGTACAAAGCAAAGAGAACTGGAGATCCCAGCTCACACAAGTTCTCCAGAAGCCCTCCAAGCTATGACAATGTTTTCAATAGACCTATTTCTGGATTTCTAAGCTGTGGTAGACCTGAAGTTGTCACGTCTCCCTGGTAAAAGATTTGTGCTTACACCTGGTCTGTAAACCATGGTCCATCTTCCCCAGAAAAGATGTCCATGCTCTTATTTAATCAATTATGTCACCTCTTCCTGGACGGGGTCATTTGATCCCAAAGACCATCCTGATGCTCAGCGAACCAAGGAGATTATATGCTTGCTCACTTAAAGCAGAAGAGTGGGGAGGGTTAAAGGAGTTGCATGGAGACTTACTCATCCTCAAAAAGGATGCACCCAAAGGCAGATTGGGACGTGCACATCAGGAATCCATAGTGGTGACTGTCATTTGCTAGAATCTGCTTAATGTCAGTGGTGTTTTGGGTTATTTTTCCCTTCTCTTGTCTTCACAGCATCTTTGGCCATCCTCTGTGGCTTGACGCATTCTTCTGTTGAATGCCGAGAAGAAAGAGCCACCTTCATTAAATGTGATGTCCAAGTCATGGTTGATTCCTATCACCAGAGAGGATCTGTGTCTTATCTCTATGTCTGTGGGGACAGCCCACCTCAGTGGCACTGGAGGGACATCAACCCACCCCAGAGGCATTTTGCTGGACTCTTTGCCAGGTTAGTGCTGTGTATCTCCAACAGCTGAGTGGGCATATCCAGGAGAAACGTTCCCCAGAAGATATTCCACCTTTTGCAGAATTGGTCCCTACCGAATGATAGACTGAAGAAGAAAATTTCTAATTCTTACATCGATGCCAACAGAGCAATTTGGCCACGAGACCACTAGAGAGCTCCGCTGGGTTATGAAATTAATTCCTTGTGCCTATCAAAGCATCTTTACTTCCCCCTCCTTTTTTTAAAGTGTGTGAGAGACATCAGAAAATCCATCTCATAAACAGTCTGCTTTGTTCCTTCTTAGGTTTTAATATTTATCTTCTGATCCAAAGCAACATCTGGTAGATGCCAATGGGGAAAAAGATTAGGCATTATGAAAAGCAGAGGCCTTTTTTTTTTTTCTTCCCTTTTTTCCCCCCCTTCTTCTCTCCAAGCAGTTTCATGAGTAAAAACTCGCAGAGAAATTTCAGCAGGCTGTGTAATATTTACTCAGCGAGGGTGCTCTGGCACTTACTGAAGGCTCAGGCTTTGCAAACCCAAGGCCAGGTTGCTCAGAAATATAAATTGGTACCATTGCCTTTAATGGAGCAGTAGGGATTTACGCCGCAGAGCATTTACTCCTACGAGTAAGAGGGAGGTCTGAATTAAGGTATAAACTGATGAATAAGACTTTCCAAAAGACATTAAACAAATAAAGAATTAGAATATTCCTGCAGCGTATTGCCCATGATTTGCTGTACATGGTGAACCCATTCCTGGCTCGTGCATGATGATGCATACCAGGTATTTTAATGGAGTAGGGGAGATTTGGTCCTCATCCTTATCTGGTCCTTCTGTCACAGTTGTTGTGAGTCACCAGAGTGAGTTCCAGATGCCTTATATTGAGGGAAGAAAACTGCCTGGCATTTACTGAACAAAGACAGCAAGACACGAGTAGCATAATTCTTTTAACTTGTTTTTTAAGAATATAACTATAAATGTTTAAAGGAAAAAAAAATATTTACACAGTTACAGTATCTGCCTGTCAGTATGTCGTTCCTTCCCCACCAGCTTTTGAGCTCTGATTAATTTGAGCTGGGTTTCATGCGGGATGGATGTCTTAAGAATTGTGAAATTCTTGTCAGTTGTGAGAAAATCTGTGTCGGAAAGAAATTATTTTCCTGCTGAGGGAGAGGAAGGCAGATTTCTGCCCTAATCCGTTGTTTGCCAGCAAACTGCTACACACAGTTGGCCAAGTGGTGTGTCCAAAGTCATACTGTGTATTGGTAATGTCCTATAACAGCCTAGGAGATGGGGAGGACAGTTTGTTGGGGGAGACAAGAATAGGGAGGCTTAGAGAGGGAAAAAAATAATCCTGAAATTAAACTAATTTCGTCAGTTCTAGTGCTCCAAGAATGACTTGTTTCAAAACAAGAAACTCTAGAAGCCTTGCCTTTCTACGTGAGATTTGCTTTCATTTTCCTCACATCTGTGTAGCCCCAAACCAGGCAACGTCCAGACTTGAGAGGAACAGGGTACTCCAGTATCTGTCTCTTCGTTTTTTCTGCTTCCTGTTCCCTGGGTATCAAAATTGTGCTTAGCACTTTACTGATAAAAATCCACCTGCAATGAATCTATTTCTATTGTTATTTTTCTTCTTGATTCTTTTCTTGGTATGGGCTGCTACAATTCTGTTGCCATAGCTGCTCCATCCCGGTCTCCGCAGGGTGAGCGGGAGGGAGCTCTGCGCCTGTGCTTATCCTGTGGGTGGAAAAGTCACGCAGTCCATTTGCTGACTGCTTCCTTATTGTTTTTACAATGTGTTTTTGTCCAATTTAATTGTGAATGTCCCAGAGACAGGGCTTATTATTCCTTCAGGGAATCCTATCAGGGACATATTCCTGAATCAAATCAAACAACTTTTTCTTACCTATTATTTTCCCATTCTTCCAACTTCTTCAATCTCTTTCTTATTGTCATTAACTTTTCCCCCTATTGTGCTCATGCTGTCTAGTAGTCAGAAATTAATACTTGGGCTGCTGAAGAATTTTCCAAGGTACTGATGTTTTTCCTGGTGAATCTATTTCTAAACTGGGGGATGAAGGGGGATGCTTGCTGAAGGGGATTAGGGGCAAAGAAGATTGATTTCAGAGGAGTTTCCTGATCTGAAAACAATGGGGAGATATAGAGGAAGAGAGAGTTTAAAGTTATTCAAATTATCTATTTCAGAACCTTTGAAAAGACTTTTTCACATTTCAGTTCAGAAAAATGTTTAATTTCAAAATACTAATGGAATTTGTAGCAAACTATTAGAATATTAAAATGTTAAAACTAGAAAAGGGCTATTTTGAGAATTCCTGAAATAATATACATTCTTTTCTGTAATTAATAATAGTAACTAATAATAACAATAATAAACAATATGTGGATTTGAGTTCTGTGCAAATGTTCGAAACTTAAGACATTCATCCCAGGATGAGGGCAAAACTACTGAAATCATTCCTGGCTTTACTGCACATTAAATGCCTCCTGTTCTATCTTACTAGCTTTACAGTGGTTTGAATAAAGCTTCTCCTAATCTGATCTGTCCTATAGCCTATACTTTATGAACGCATAATGGCAAATGCATGTTCTTTAGAAGAGGTGTAAGCCTTGCCATTGACAACACTGGTACCAAGATCCATCCCTGAAATCCTTTTAACAAGTCACCCCTTCTTTTCTTGCATTTCCTTTAAACACTGCAATTTTTTACCTCTTTTCCAGCGTCCAGGTTTTGGGATGTAGTCACTAGGGGACTGGGAGGAGTGGGCTCTTTGCCTGCAAGCAAAGCTTGTGAACTTTTTGTAAAAAGAGGTGAACAGCCAGCCAGAGGTCCTTGTATAGACCTCGGCGCCTGGCAAATTGAGCCCATGTCTCTACCTAGCCAACAATAACCCCTTTCTGCCTTTAAAAGAGTTGGTTATTTAAAAGCTGTAGCTTTTTCTTGTAGCATTAAAAAGTAGTACTACGCATCTTGAGAGATAGCCCAGTCCATTGAATCATTGTGGAGGACAAGAGCGGTTCTCAAAGTGTTGCTATCAAAAGCGAGTGTAGTTCCCTACGGCTGGCTTTTGATTATTGATACAGCAGAGGGAAAAGTTCATTTAAATATAGAAATAAAAATTCACTGTTAAAAAGGTTCAGCTACTTGCAGAAGGCTTTTTCTTTTTTGTAGTTTTGAATGTAGCTTCTTCCTTCAACACTTCAACCCTGAAAAAGGACAACAAAACAAATATCCCCTAAATGCCCTGTCAGAGCAGCCCTTTGTTTGTACAGTGAGCTGCCACATCCAGCATGATTTGAAAACTTCAGGTTCATCAAATCATCAAATCCCGAGAAAGCTCTGAGTGTTGGGTTTCCAGTTGGGTTGATTTTGGTAGAACTTAATCTCCTAACTTTGACATTTCAGAAAATCGCTTTAGATGGGGCTTTCAGGAACATGAAGACGTCTGAATACCCTGGTCCTAGCTATCTGATCCTCTATTTTGTGCGCTCTGTCCTTTCTTAGCTAATCAGAAAAGTGGTATAATATCTGAGCTATGTGCTGTTGCTGTAACTCATCTCCTTTCTGCTCTCCTTCCCACAAGTTGCAGGTGTGTGTTGGATGGTGGGGTGGGGAGAGGAGGGAGAAGGAGCAGCGGCTGGGGAAGGAATGAAAAGTCACATTGGATTACCCCAGCCTGATCCGAAACCTGTAGAAGTAAATTGGGAAGATTTCCCCTCTTTCTGAAGGACGTTGGATCCTATAGTTCCCCATAACAAAATGCTACCAAAGTCAGCAGCAAGACTCAGGAAAAAAATGTTTCTTCCTGACCACCTTTTCTCTTACTTCTTCCCTCTATGCAAAGGGAGGCTTTAGAGCAAATGTCTGTTAGTATAAGTGGCACATATATCGAATCTGCTTAGTCTGGGCTGTTAAGTAAGTTTAATTAATTTACTAAGTTAATGTTCCAATGCTAGCAACAAAGCATCATTGCAATCAGCTGGGTAGCAGGAATTGGAACCCCTAAATGAGCTCATTTTTTCACAGTTGGAATTAGGGACCAGTTAGCCAGTTGTGTGGTTTTTCCAATTTCTCCACTTGCCCTAGGGGAGTTGCAAGTTATTCATTCCCTATTGCTAAGTGTGAGTAAGACAGGGAGGGGGGAGACACGAACAAACCCTACTCCGTGTAGGAGTCCATCTTTGAACCTAACACTGCTGATGCCCTAGCTGTTGTCTGCACTTATCTTCTTGCCTTCGTCCTAGAATGGCATTTGCTACTGTTTGTAATAGTTTGGGGAAGCAGAAAGGCATCACTGAGAGATATTTACTGCATGTATTTTCATCCTGAGCGTGTGCAGATAAAGAGGGGAAAAACAAATAAACAATAAAAGAACGGAAACAAAATTACAGAAATTTGCAAAGTTTGACAAATGGTGGCCAGGAGTTGCCACAAGCTAATGGCTTGCAATGATTAATAAGAGTAAAAATAATTGCATTTCATTAAGATTGATGACACCCCATTTAACCTCCCTTCTCGTTTCAGCCCTAAAGTGGAAAGAGATGAAGTTCTCATCTATAATAGCTCCTGTAACATTACCATGGAAACTGAGGCAGAGATGGAGTGTGAGGGAGCTAATCAGCCAATTACCGCCAAGATTACTGAGATATGGAAAAACTGGGGCCAGAACACTCAGGTATAATCAAATCTTTTTTACAGACTGATTCAAACAGCTTAAAATTAAATTTGTAATATTGTGTACATTTAAAGGAGGGAAAAAAAACAATTTAGGCTGAGCAGCAGCAATATATAATATTAAATGCTTTCCAACTTCAAATAGCTGTTCTAAAGCAGTGCAGCTGAATTAATGCTTAACTATGTTTAATAATGTATTTTTTTTGAGTCTTAAATGAGCTTTATCTTAATTTCTGGGCAATGTATATATTTTTTAACACTTTCATTTTGTATATAAATTCGAAGTCTGTTCTTAAAGGGGTGTTTTCTGTTACTGAGCAGATATAGTAGCCATGAGATACAATTTCAGCTCTCTGGCAGAGACTTAGCATTCAGCATTAGTGCAGCTCTCGTTGTGGATGTTTTTTGCTCCTATTCAGTATCTAAGGTGAAATGGGACAGTCTTCCCGGTGCCATGTGTAGTTGTAGCAAGAAGACAGCTATCCACAAAGTGTTCATTGAAAAAATTATGACTCTGAACTAACATCATTGTAAGGGTCTATATCTAAAAGTGTTCATTGCAAGCCTTAAAGGTTCTTTTAGAGCCCTCAGGGTGTTGCAGAGTTTTTTGGGGGGTGTTGAGCCATTGTGCTACCTGTGAGAAGGAATTCAGAGGGGTTAGATATTTG
>Ga0181612_125712_pt1 | contig 10042 bp, 8 predicted proteins | sample HoacroProtozoa21_FD_119630 | JGI IMG/M metagenome (GOLD analysis project Ga0181612, IMG submission 119630) | Hoatzin crop microbial communities from Cojedes, Venezuel. Combined Assembly of Gp0051906, Gp0051904, Gp0051908
GAAAACAGTGTGCATTCTAATCTTAGTGAAAAACAGCTAGCTGTAGATACAATGAAAAGTACTGGTTTTGAAAAAGCTGTTTTGAAAAATACAAGCATTGAAAGGTGGCTTCAAAATTTCTAAACAAATCATTATGCAGGAAAAATGAAGAGAAAAAATGGTACCGTTTGGGGTTTTGCTCATCAGTTCTGCTTGTGGTGAGCGCTGCAGTAATAGGTGAAAATGTTCAGCTCTTCATGTTCTTTGGTTTAACTCAGGTGCTGCTGTGGCTGTCTTTCTGTTTGACGTCAGCTAGAAGCTGTCCCCAGGAGCTGTGTTTTAATTGCTTTCTTAATTGTGGAAAAGAGAGTTAGAATTTGATGGGGTTTGGAGTCCGTTGTGCTGCTTTAGAATACAGGAATGAACTACTTGCATTTACTTACAGCTCGCAGGATTGTAGTGCAGGATTTAACTGGCTTTAGAGGAGCTCGACTGATCCTGTTTTGAACAGGCAGTTTGAGCGAGTAACATATTTTTGTCTAATGGGCTGATCCAACCACTTTCTTCCCTTTCAGAGACCCAGGAAAGTTGGAGCAAAATACACAGGCATGAATATCGCACCAGATGAACACATGCAGCCGCAGCTGATGTTTGATTACGATGGAAAGCGAGATCGCTGGAATGGTTATAACCCAGAAGAGCACATGAAGATCGTGGAGGAATACTCCAAGGTTGATTTGGTGCGTAGGTGCTGTGGTTCACTGGGGAAGGCTCCGGTGTCTGGCGTGGCTGGGAGGAGGGACGTTTGTTCTGTGTACAGTTAATAGTAGACCTTGTCCTGTATTCGTAACAAAAAAGTGAGGTGGATTCTCTGTTTGATAGCAAACTTTGCTTAAACTGAAAATTCAGATCAGAACTGGCAACGGAATATGGGTCTGCGCAATAAATGAAGTGTCTCTCCAGAATGCTTTTTAATAGACAAGCCTTAGAATTTATTACCCAAGATGCAGATTGAGTCGCAGGCAAGAAAGAAATTTATCGTACGGCTGTGTTAGAGCCAATAAATCTATACCTATTTTGTAACCTCATTATGTTATTTTACTTATGAATCCTTCTTGTTACCATGATGGACTATTTGCACATGTCTCTGTGCAGATTGCACCTTGTTGCCGTTAACTTTCTATCTGCATGCACCAAATCCATGTGGACACTGTTGACTTTTTAGAAGGAAAAAAAAATAGTCACCAGAACCTGCACAGACACGGTCCTGGGCAGCCTGTTGTGGGCAAGCCTGCTTTGAGCAGGGGGCTTGTCCTTGGCAGTCTCCAGAGGTCCCTCCAGCACCAGCTGTTCCGTGGTTCTGTGATGTCAAACACACGCAAAAAGTCACTACATGCTGCTTTACAATCTCACTGTAGACACTAGACTTTGGTGCTTCCTGGATGAGCCATAAGTGCTTGCAGCATCAGTCATGAAGTGCCTTAAGCACTGGAGTTCCTGGCTATGTTGTGAGGACACGATAATAATACGTTTATTCTGAAACACTATTGAAATAAAATAAGGTATCTCTTTCTTAAATCAGGGAGCACGTAGTGACAATGTAGCTTCATAAGCTCTAATAAACTGTTTTATTTAACAGTGTAATATGAAATAGTAAAGTGATTAGTGTATATATAGCTTCCTTTCCTTGAAGCTCAAAAAACGATTTGGTAAAGCATAGGAGTAGAGAAGCGAAGCTCTCGGCTGCTGATTTTTTACAAGCACCCAGAGAATTGAAACCTCATTTTTGTGTAATAAAGAATACGTTTTAAATGACAGCAGTCACAAGAGATGCTTATGGTAAGCATTACTACACACTTGCTATTAAAAAGAAATACTAAACCAAATGTATTTTCATGATCCGCAGGCCAAACGTACCCTGAAAGCCCAGAAACTTCAGGAAGAGTTAGCGTCAGGAAAACTGGAGCAAGTGGTAAGTAAACTAAACCCTAATTTGTGTTTGTTTAGGCTGAACAAAAATGCAATAGGTCACTTCTGCTCCCTGATGCTTTCATTCTGTGTACAGGGTCTGCTGTTGGTTTTTATGCCCTTCAGTAGTTTAAAGACTTTCCTACCACCAGCGTATTCTGTGTCACATTCAAGAATTCGAAGCATCTTCTGTCAAATGAGAGTGACTTTGTCCCTTATAGGCAAAAATTCTGTGTGATTACTATTGTTGCTAAAACTAATGACATGGATTTTTCGGCCAAAAAAACTTTGTTTCCATGTAGTCGTTTTGCTTACGTAGCGAAATGCATTTTTTTGTGTTTAAAGATTGTTATGTCTGACTGATGTTGAGGTAATGACTGTTACCTGACTGTGGATTGTTTCAGTCATGCTTCGTATAAATTGGCGTAGGAAGGTATTTGTCTTAGAACCCAACTTGTTTCTTCTCCAGTGGTTGCTGTCACTATTTGCAGTGCTGCTGGCTGTTTGAAGGCTGAGCTTGTGCGTTTCCCTCTGGCTTACGGCGCTGCAGAGCTTGCATCTTCCACATCTTCTACAAGCTCCGCTTACAAAATTCTAATTTTAAAAGGCATTTCTGAGAATATTCTAGGGATATAAAAGTAGAGACTGCTGCTGGTCAAGGAGCAGTTTTCTTTACTCAGTGTGGTAAGACAGAAAACCCCGAGCAGAAGACTGCATGCACTGGGGCCTGCGTTTTCCAGAGATTGCCACCTCGCGTTCTGTCACCAGGCGGCAGAGTGACCTCGGCCTCCAGCCCAGCACAGACTACCCCGTGCTGACCTTCCCGGTGGAAAGGAGTCTCTCTCTCTCTCATGCCTTTTTTCACCACGAGGCAAACGGTGTTGGCTTCCATATGCTTATTCTGTATAAAATGGAGCTGTGAGAAGAAAAATGTGTTAGAACTGTCTCTGGTGGAGAGGACCAAGATCCACGTGCGTGGTCAGTGCTGGCCGATTTGCTGGTCAGGCTTCTAGGACTCCCAGTTGTTTCCCTCTTTACCACTGCAAGTGCTCTCAGGTTAGAGGCTAAGCAGGTTAAAAAATTAAATTCTGGCTCTGTTTCTCCAGATGAAATTATGGCTTCATGCTCAGTATTTCTGTCAGTCCTAACTACATACTTGCATACACCTATCTTTGTAATTACTTTTTTTAAGCTTTCAGAGTTGATTATTGGTTATATTTGCATGATGTGACATATCTAGTCTAAACCACGAGTGTTCAAACGCATGGCAAGCTCTAAATAACAGTCACAGTTCTAGAATTTGCATTTCTTGCGAAGACTTGGAAATCTAGTTGGGAATACAGTGAAGAGGCCTCCAGCACACATCTGTGATAGAGACGCTCATAAGCTCTTTCCTAGAACATTGTGTAGCAGCCTTTGTGCATTTTGTGCCACAGGAAAATTGTATTTTGCATCCAGCATCGAGCTCTGCTTTGATTGCTCTCATATCCCTGCCATCTCTGCTCCCTCCACTCTCTTGTCTTCTCTGCTGATGTGCTCTTTGTTTGCTGCAGAACTCCCCAAGACACCAGTGGGGAGAAGAGGAACCAAATTCACAGACAGTAAGACGATTACCCACTGCATCACACCTCGGGCAGAACAGGGGACCTGTGGTTAGCGGGCAGGGCAGCAAGGGCAGCGTGAGGGTTTGAAGGTTGGGCTCTTGCCTGCTCTTTCGGGCAGAGGTCGTTGGATTTCACAGAGGGGGTGTTTGGTTGTGTTTTAGCTCCAGCGTGTTGTCAAATCTTAGAGATGCAAGCAAGTAACTAGCTTTTAATATGTGGTATATTTTGCCCAAGATAACTGTTTTGTTAATATCATCACAGTTACTGTGTCCATATAAGGAAGTGGAAATCCTTTAACAAGAGTATTTCTGGAAACTGTCAAATGTTAGGTTAGCGTGACAGCACACTTAAGACCAGAGGAATGATCCTGGCTTTTAACCACAGGGATCACAGAATTTTTAATGAAACCACTAAAATCAGATTCTCCTACCTATCTCTAGAGTGAAGGTCCTCTTTTATTTAGAAGTTTCCCATCTCTTCTCAGGAAAGAGATCATAACAGTGAGGATGAAGATGAAGATAAATATGCGGATGACATTGATATGCCGGGGCAGAACTTTGACTCTAAAAGACGCATCACAGTTCGAAATTTACGTATTCGGGAAGATATTGCAAAAGTGAGTAAAGAATTCTTTACAGATGTTCTTCTGTATTCATGAGAGTTAATTGCAGAAAAACATACATTCAATTATTAATAAGTTTGTGTTTGGGTCTTGGGGTTTGGAGGTTGAGGTTGATTCTCAGTTCTGTTCCTGCTCGTGTGATGACTTTGTCAAGGTCATCCTTTTCTACAGATACAACTTTTTAAAATGTCTAAGCTGGGGGATACAGGAATAACTTACACTCTGTTAAAATTACAAATACCGAATATCGTTTATGCTGTTTTCTTTCCCTAGTACTTGAGGAATCTAGATCCAAACTCTGCTTATTATGATCCCAAAACAAGAGCAATGAGAGAGAACCCGTATGCCAATACAGGCAAGAATCCAGATGAGTAAGTTAAAATAGGGTCACGCTTGTGTATCCCACAAAACTGCGTTAAAAATTAGATTAGTTTTGTATTTTCTTTTATCTGTATGTGCTTTTATTAATGAATCTCTAGGCAGTTATGGATAGAAGTAGTAATAAACATGGAAATAATTGTTTTATTTAGCGGCAAGCTTTGTTGTATATAAAAGTGGTATTTTAGTAATACTGGCCCTTAATCTTCAGGGATACGTGGACCACCAATTAGTGTAATGACCTGTCCAAGGATTAGACCACTCTGCTGTGTCTAGAGGTGATACCTGTAAACAGCGATGGTGTTTACGTAAAGTAGTTCAGTGAGCAAGTCTTAAACTTCATCCCTTGTTGTTGGGAGGCATTCAGCACTGGAGACTAGCATGGAGTACCTCTGGTACCTGACTAATTGCTCAGATTAGGAGCAAGAGCTCCTCGTAGGTTAATGGAGCCTGCATAGAAAAGGTCTGAAAGCTTTGTTGTTGTCTAGACAGACAACTTAAAGAATGCCATAGGCTGGCTTTTGGCTGCATGTAAGGCGGTCTCGCATAAAACCCGAGTCAAGCGCTCGAGCTGTGACCCTGCCTCGACCTCTGTAGTCCTGTGGACTTGCAGGGAGTAGCAGCGTTTGTTCAGAGTACAGCAATTGGATTAGCTCGCTGCCTGAAATAGAATGGCGGTGGCTAAATGCTAGCAAATAATGCTCTTTCCACCTCTCCTTGCCCCCAGCTAGAATAATGCCAGTCAGTTCTCTTTTCTTTAGATGCAGATGCTTTCACTTCTCTCTAGAGTCACAGTTTGGCCTTTGTTGAATCTGTGTTTCTGCCACAGCTTTGCAGACTTAAGTTTTTCAGAGTGGCTTTGGGGAGATGAAAAGAGTGCAAAATTGGATTGTTAATGTTATTTGGTTTTCAGCCTGTGTTTCCTGTACTCGCTGTGAATCTCTTCAGGGGTGTGCCAAAGGTAACTGAGAGCAGTAAAGCTATCACCAGGCTTTAACTCAGTAAAATATGCTGGGTCTGGGCAGGAGGAGAGATTCACAAATCAAACGGCATAAGCTGAGAACATCACCTACCGTGCCCACGTATTTATGGCGCAGTTAGATCCAGGTTTGACTCGCGGCGCTTGGTGTCCCAGGCAGGGCGCTGGGCCTGGGTCACGTTTCCGTGTAAGCGCAGGCGTCAAGGATTCTGAGTTGCTCCCTACTGCTGCTGTCGGATGCTCCTTCCTCTCCCTCCATTGTTAACCCTCGGGGCACAGAGGGGAGTTTTTGCTTTGCTGTTGCTGTTCTGTGATGGTGTTGAAAAGGAAATCGCGTTACTCGAATGCTAAGAGTCGCCTTGTTCTTTTCTGCAGAGTTGGTTATGCAGGTGACAACTTTGTTCGCTACACCGGAGACACCATTTCAATGGCACAGACTCAGTGTAAGTGGGTTTTGGTTTGAGGTTTTCTTCTAGGGAAATGGACTTAAAGGACTTAAGATTTAACAATGCTTCTTTCTTGCAAAAGAGAAATAAATCTTTTTTAGATTGAGGCTTTCTTTCAAGTTACTACAGAATTAAAGATTGCAATTTGAATGCATATCTCAGTTTTAGAATAAATATTGAATGAAACCTCTTGTGTATGCAGTGTTTGCTTGGGAGGCTTATGACAAAGGCTCTGAAGTTCATCTTCAAGCAGACCCTACAAAATTAGAACTGCTTTATAAGTCCTTCAAAGTGAAAAAAGAAGATTTCAAGGCACAGCAGAAAGAAAGCATCCTGGAGAAGGTAACAGACATCTGGTTTGAGTTTGAAATCTGGATCTTGGGGAACAAATAAGATTGCTAATGCTATGTCAAAATGCATTAGCTGTTCTCAGCAGCTTAGATTTATAGAAATATTTTTATATTTATACACACTATCTCATCAGCTGGATTCATTGCATTATTTAATATAGGAATCTGAAGATCTGCTGGTATTTATTTGGATTATTGGGAGCTCTTCCCTTAACTGTCAGAATTTCTCCAGGGAAAAATCTGACAGCAGTAGGTAGGAGGAGTAGGAATTTAGAGATTTTTTTTTTTCTTTTAGTAATACAAGTGGCTGAAAAAAACATTTCACTGTTTAAAAGTGGTATCTTTTGTAAAATAGCCAAGTAACTTTCTCCCAAAATTACGTTTTAGATTTTTGTTTTCTCTTCAATGTGAAAAACAGACTTGAGTTTTGGGTGCCGTCTTCTAGATAAATATTTATTTTATATTTTGCTACTGGTTTCTTGGACAACTGAAAAGCAACTACATAATCCATTTAGATTCTAACCTTGTCAGCATTTGAGTTTGGAGGGGGACAGGAAGTACTGCTCTGGCTATACCAGAGCCTTTTGGTTTCGTCTGAAAAGTTTTCCTGCTTGGAGTGAGGAATATCAGTGTTGTAATCCTCCAGGCGTAAAAAAAAAATAGAAAAAGAAATTAAAACCAAAGAACATCACAGTGGCCATAGGAGAAAATGTATTTCTTTCTTAACTATTCACGAAAGATTAAACTGTCTCCACCCGCATCGTCTGTGTCCTCTTCAGAACGTGCTGAAGGCGACGTTTTGAAATGTGTGCTTAACCGTAAAAGGTGAGGTTTCTCCCCAAGCTATCATATGTCATTTCTATTTGCATTTTAGTATGGAGGACAAGAACATCTGGATGCCCCACCACCTGAACTGCTGTTAGCCCAGACAGAAGATTACGTGGAGTACTCTAGGCACGGAACGGTCATCAAAGGACAAGAGAAAGCTATTGCGTGCTCTAAGTACGAAGAGGATGTAAAGATCAACAACCATACAGTAAGCCCTAGCTTATGTAAAGATTATTAAAAAATGAGATTCCTTCCCGTTGGAAGGCAGTGAGGTATGGTAGGATACAGAACAATATAATTAATACGTCAATACATTTCTCCTGTCTCAAACGTGACACTCTCCCTTTTCCGCTAAGGAGGCATTTCAGTGTGAATCTGAGGAGCTGCGATGCAATCTGAACCTGAGGGGGAAGTTGCTGTAGTTCTCTTTGACCTTGAATATGGGTTGACCACCTCCTGTTGCTTTTCTCTTTTTTGGAACTGTACCCATAAGGCTAATGCGAGAGTGCAAAAGTATTTCTCGTAACTTTGCTCTTTGGGTTGTTTGATCAATTTACTTACCTGGATATAACCTCAGGAATAAACTGCGCCGTGTCTGGTACAGGAGTGTCGTCGTGGAGGTCACTGCTGCGGTGTCTTCTCTTGCAGTGCATTTGGGGCTCATACTGGAAAGAAGGCAAGTGGGGTTACAAGTGCTGCCACTCGTTTGTCAAGTACTCATACTGTACGGGAGAAGCTGGGAAAGAAATTGCTGTAAGTATTGTCTTATTTAGTCACTTGGAGAGAGCTAAAAAGCGTTCATCTTCCCACCTAAGTTTTAGACTGTTTCGCCTTTTTTTTTGGTGCGGGTTTTTTGTTTGCGGTTTTTGTGGTTGGGTTTTTTTTGTCCTTTCCCTTTCAGATGTGCTTAGTAACCAGGTGTCCTTCCTCTTGTCTGTTGCACAGAATACTGAAGCAAGCTTACTGGAAGATCAACCCAGGGAGGAAGAACACGCGACAAAACCCAAAACGCTGATGGAGGTAGGTCGTTTCCCTTTCTCAGGAAGGCAGATATTTTTCCTCAGCATTTTAAGGTATGGCAAGATATGTATAACCACAAAATGATGCAATTCATCTGAAAATTATTAGACTGCATTATTAGGTCATTAACATCTCTGTTGAAAACTGGGCTCTCCAATAGCATTAACAGGCGCTGGGGATTTAATGGCTTGAGCATTACTCATGTTTGCAAGCTGAATCTTAACAGCAGCTGGTTTTCCACCTTTCAGATCCACCAAGAGAAACAGAAAGAGAAGAAAAAGAAGAAGCACAAGAAGAGCTCAAATTCAGATAGTGAGGGTGAAGAGAAAAAGAAGCAAGAAAAACTTAAAAAGGTATACTCTTCAGTGGTTTTGTGTCAGAAAGAACTTGAAATATATTCTACAACAATGTCAGGTCTATGAAGCCTGTAATGCAGTTCTTGTGCTGCTCTGTGGGATGTTCTTTGATGGTAATTTTGTGCTAAAGGAAATTTAAAATGCTGTTAGATGTTCTCAAGTACATTCCCTAATTCTCAGGGAAACATGCAATAAATATTTAGTTTTGGAAGACTTAGTTTAGAAGATTTAGAACACTTCTAGGCACCTATTATAGCTGTAGATCTATGAAAGACACTGCAGAACACAATGCTTTAGGTGTCAAAGAAAGATGGAGAGATCGAAGGCACTGTCAAAGCTCAGCTGAGCACCATGTGCCCCAGACGCAGGCCCAGTCTCGCAGCTGGTGCAATAAATCACGGCACCAAGCTGTCTGCTGGCTGCTGCTGGGCAGCCCTTCCACGGCGCAGCAGCCTGCCTCTGGATATTCACAGTGTGAAACCAATGTATTTCAAAGAGCATTTGAAAAAACAAATGCACTCCGACTGGAGGGGAGAAAAACCGAAAACAACCCCAACAAACAGACCCAAACCCCTAGGATCACGTGCTTGCTTACCTGCTTTTGCACTTGCTGGATGGTGATTACATTTTAGGTAAAATCAAGATGTTTCTTGCTCGATGTTGGCAGCTGAAAGAGATCAGAGTATCGTGTTTGCAAAATACCATTTTACCATCATTTTATGTTGAACACTAAAACATGAGGATTAAATGAAGTGTGCTTAGGGGGGCCGGACAGATGTGCATTGCTTATCCCACCCTTCTGCCTGCTGCGTGTTCGTTCTACTAGAATCTCATATGAACTTTCCGTGGGTTTTTTTTGCTTGATTTTCCTTGTGGCTTTTTTTTTTTCTTTGCTTTCATTTCAGGCACTAAATGCAGAAGAGGCTCGTCTTCTCCACGTTAAAGAAACCATGCAGTTAGATGAGAGGAAGAGACCGTACAACAGCGTATACGAAACCAGGGAGCCAACGGAAGAGGAGATGGAAGCCTATCGAATGAAGCGCCAGAGACCTGACGATCCCATGGCCTCTTTTCTTGGACAGTAGTCAGGGTGAAAACCATTCCAACACCAAGACTTCTTTCGTACTCGTTTATGTCTACTCTGTAGACACTTGCTTACCTTCCACGTGTCTAGTAAGTGCCAGAAATGGCAGAGGCCTTTTTTTGCACCAAAGAAGTTGGTGAAAACTTCTTTCAGCAGACATAAGCAGTCCGGTACTTACCGTAGTTTTATGTGTTTATGTATACATACACACATATATAAAATTATATGTATGTATAAAATACATACACCTGCTCTGTAAATTCTTCATTGGAAGATGTTCTGGTTTGGCTGTGGCCAGCAACAAAAGCGCCACGCGGCCACCGCTCCCCCCGCCGGGGTGCAGAGGAGAACGGAAAGAACGAGGCAGAAACTGGTGGGTCGGGGTAAGGGCAGTTTAACAGAACAGCAAACCGAGGGAAAACAGGAAC
>Ga0181612_157019_pt1 | contig 10042 bp, 7 predicted proteins | sample HoacroProtozoa21_FD_119630 | JGI IMG/M metagenome (GOLD analysis project Ga0181612, IMG submission 119630) | Hoatzin crop microbial communities from Cojedes, Venezuel. Combined Assembly of Gp0051906, Gp0051904, Gp0051908
ACATAAGCCATACTGGTGGATAGGTGTGTCTTGTTTAATAAACCTCTGAGGCGTCTGCATTTGTCCAAGTGACATGAGAAAGACAAAATGACAGCTATGCATCAGTAGCATGGTTTGAAGCATACAGCCCCGTTCATGTCGAAGCAAGGCAGGGAATAGAAACAACTTCAGGAACAGAAAATCCATGAGATGAAGAGGTAAGCAGAAGGGGTAGTGATTTCTATCACATCTGGCCACAAGAATAGGATACTGAAAGTAGTGTGCTTTCAGCTTCAGAAGCACAGGTGGCTTGTATTTTGATTTTGCAGGTGTGATGTTGCTTATGGGACTCACTTGTAATAATAAGGAAAAAATCTAGCATGTAGGAGCTTTGAATAGACTTTAGACAATATAAGAGCATGGCTCATAAAGTTATCCTACGTGGTTTAGGGCAGATATTTCTGTTAAAGCTTTTCTAGGGCTGAAGCAATTGCAATTTGAACAGTTCTCAGTGCTCGGAAAGACGGTCCAGTTGGTGTTGCTTTGGTGGAACCTCAGCTTTATGCAATGGTCCAGTTACTCCTGGGCAAAACTGAGGACAGGACCTCTCCATTTTGTGAACAATTATGACCATGCGATAAAGTAAGCCAGAGAAGTAAGCCAGAGCAGATATCCAGTCTGTGTTAAGGGAATAGATATACTATAAAAATTCAAAAATCGTGGCTAAGGTTGTTTCCTAAGCCTCAAATTCAGGCTGCATGTGTGAAGCTTTCTGCACTTAGGACATCTTGGGTAAAAAAAGCAGCATGAAGCTATACCAGTTCTTCAGCTGTTACACCCATCTGGTGGTTCTAAATCTGCATCTCCTGGAGACAGGCAATTAGTTTTCACTTTTGACCAAAGCGGGAAGTGTCTCTCCCTCTTCTGAGAAAAGCCTGAAAATGTAACTTAACAACACCCTAAAAAAACAAGAATGCTGTAGAAAAGGAATTATATCTTTTCCTTGTTTAGATTTCATACAAACTCCCAGTTCTTACCACATGGCATTCATAATACTCAGAACAGAGCCTTATATTGTAAGCAGTCACAAAAATAAACTGTAGGTCTACAGTGGCCTCTGAGAAAAGCCACGGGACAGCACGTGCTCCTCCTACGGAATGGCTACCTCCTTCCTAGGTCAAATGGGAGAACCTCTGCAGCCACCTGGTAGTGTAGAGTCACGGCAGATGAGGAGCTCATGCTCTGCCCAGTATGAAGCAGGGATGCATGCTAGTCATTTGGCTCCCATCCAAGGCAAGTATGAACAATAGAAGAGCTTAAAAACTAAGGATCGGGCTGACTTTCATTTTAAGGAAGTATTCAAAGGTATTGCTTAAGGAAAAAGGTGTCTTGCTTGCAGCAGTAATAAAACCAACTAGGTGCACAGCACTAAGTTATAATTTCTATAGGTTTAACAAGTCAAAGTTGCCCGACCAGAAAAGCAAGCCCCAAAACTGAGAAACCTCAGTGAGGGCTTTCAGGCAGGAAGCTCTTTATCAGCAAAAAGGTATTTGGCTCTCTTTCAAAAGCTGGGGATTTTCTAAGCCTCTGGCTTGTGCACCTTTGCACAGTTAGATGTCCGTACACAGCAGGGGAGAGGTGCTCCTGTTGTCACTCTTGCATTCTCTCTTACACATGCGCATGCACCTTTACCCGGTGACCTCAGATCCGAATGCAGGCGGGACAGTAGCTCTGCAGCCTGTTACTGAGCAACAGATCCAACCTGGCCTCACAAACACGAATTTAGCACTTATAAAAGGTGATTCACCTGCACACAGGATCAACTGCCTGCTCTCCCAGCCCAGCTTGCATAGCTATTCATGAAGCAACTTCTGATCGTCTTGGCTGTATCTTCAGTGGTCGGTAAGTCCTGACTTCTCCTTTCCTGTCACTGATCGTGGTGGTTTCTGTTTGATCCTGTAGTATGGGAGGTAGTTCAGTCATGTTTACTAAAAGAAGACCTAGAGAATGAGCTGTTGTCTGAGGTTGTTCAAAAGCTCTCTCTTGTGTTGCTCTCTCCTCTCTATTTCAAAGTACTGTTGGTGTGCTCAGTGCTTTAAGGATTACTAGGGAGAAGAAAAGATTCCTTCACTTCAAAGCATTTGCCACTGATGTGTTACAACCCAAATTCTGCAGGAGTAAAGGATATTCATCGACTTCGGGGGGCTTTGGATCAGTCCCCCTGTGTCTTAAGCTGAGATGCAAAGGACTACAAGAACCAACCTGATTTTAAAAGAGGTAGAAACCAATAATGTATCCCTAAAAGCCATTTAATCCTACTCCAGATGTGGCAAGCTCACTTCTCGGTGAATCAAGGATAAACTTGCTAGCTTTTCAAATGCCAGCTATTCAGCAAGCACCCTTATCATTAATCTGCTTTTGTGTCCGTGATCTTATACTGTAGGGAAGGCCTCTTCAGAAACTTCTAAAACAGAGGGACTTTCACAGTGTGAAATATCCTGTTTTTTCCCTGCCCACACCTGACTTGCTTGTGTTACGCTGCTTTGCATAACTGTGTTTTGGTATGGATAAATGTGGGAACACAAGGATTTCCTACTTCTGATATGATCAGAGTACTGGTGACTCAGTTTTCACGGTGCCCAGACAGGGCAGCCTACCCACTTCATACCGACTGCTGCCTTTCTTCCTCCTCAGGAAGACTGCACTGTCTTGCATGAGCAGAGGCAACTGTTGAACTGCAGATTAGGTCAGGACAAAATCTGGACTAGACTGCACTCGATCTCTGTGTTGCTTCCCTGCCAAAATGCCATACACAAGAAGACTGAGAATTGGATCTATGCCCTTCTGCCTAATTCCCCTCCTATGCAGCAGGCTAGTGTAAACTGCTGACACTCAGTTCTCCTCCATGGAGGCAGCTGGAGGGAAAGCTTGGAACAAAGATCCAGGAACTGGTATGGTTTAGTCCCTGCTCTACCACAACTGCTCAACGTGATCTTGTCCAAGTCACCCCCATTCTGGTCCTCAGTTTTTCCGTCTGTAAAGTGGTGCTTATCACACCATTTTTTCATGGGGGGGGGAGGGGGACACTTATTGATTTTGAGTGTCCATTTACCAGCACCATAATAGTACTGTTCATTTTCAGCAAGTGCAGGCTGAAGCCCACGCATGTTCATAGTGTTTATCAATACTGCAAACCAAGAGCTGAGAATTGCCTATCTTTGAGGATGTGTCTCTAATTTGAATTTACAGAGCTTACAAATTCTGAAGGTTACTCTGCAAGTTACAAGGTCTTGTGAATCAGCCTTGAGAAAATTTTGCACTGTGTATTCTCATGACATCTCATGACATGAGACATGGCCTGCTCAGAGCCATTTGCTGTAGGTGGATCATGGTGGTATTCTGCTCTACAGAGGCAGCTCAGACCAGGGGCATGCTTATCAGGGGCAAGGGACATTTCTGCTTACCACAGCCAGAGCCCATCCTCTGTGGGGAAGAGGAACAGGGCGCAGACAGCAGGGAGCTGAGTGAGTTGTTTGCCTTCACCCTGGCACACCCTGATCAGAGTCCAGGCATGAGGTCTTTGTGCGACGCTCTGTACAGGCCATCTCCATCCAATAAAACATGGAGCATGAGAGGGTAATGGCAGTCACATCTTCAATGAGGTGAAACTGATCTCAGCATATCACTTCCCTGAGGATGGGCAGAAAGCAGAGACATTCATAGACATGAATTTAGCCTTGAAAACAGATTCTTAGTTTTCCAGCCATTTAACTGCTTGAAAAGAAACCTGAGAAGCAACTCAGAAGATTCTCTTACTGACATGAGTTTTTGAAGTTTTTCTGTAAAATTTCCTGACTCACATTTCTTTGGGATGAGTCAACAATCTGCAAGGTGCATACAGTGACGTTTGCACAGTTTGAATTCCTATTCTGTTCACGCTTCTGCTTTCCAGCCCATATCTAGCAAACTGGAATTGGCATGCCTGATATTTCTGTTCACTAAAAGGCTGAGCAGCATCGGATCCATATTCATCTGTAGGCTGAGATGCCAGAATATGCATTTTAATACTAGTTTCTTTGCTCCCCTAGGCATTGTGACTACAGAGAGGTCATCATGTCTGAAACGTGCAGCATTTTCTTCTACAAACTTTGAAAACATCCTGACATGGGAAACTGAAGCAGATATCCCCCCTGGCACTGTATTTGATGTCCAATATAAACAGTATGTGAAGCTTGCTTCTTTTTGGGATTCTTTTGTTCTTAGGGCCACTGTTCTTGGAGACAGAAGGGCCAAGAAAGACAAGTAGATTTTACTGTTTCTGTGGCTTTACTGTTATGGAAATGGTTCTGCTTAGACAAGAACTCAGTAAAGGACAGGATTATTTAAACTAGTAGATGGTGCTCAGTTAAGCAAATACTTCTACCTCTTGGGTTGCCAGCTTCACTCCATTACTGAGCTACTCTTTGCCTTCAGCAACATCCTTCTCTCCATTCTGTAGTTTCTTCACCTGTAAATACAGTTAATAGCAATTGTCTTCCACTGATTGAGTCACTAGAGCTAAGAGAAATCAAACCAGTGCTACACAACAGCTTTGTTGCCTTTCAGTAAATCTGCAAACTCTGCAGCAAACTTGCACGCACTCATTCAGTGTCAGAGCTGGACAAAGAACCCCAGAGTCACTGACTCACAGGACACTCCTGTGTGTGCCTTCAAATAAGCTGCACTTCCTCAAGGCGATACCCATGCAGAAGCCATCAACGAGAACAGGTTAAGGGCTGTAGTCCAGGGGAAATTCTCTGCCATTGCATCCCCTACCACTGGCTAATTACAATAATGAATTAAAAAAATACTAAGAGTTGGCAAAACAGCTTGTTTGGATCATTCCAGAGAAGGGTTGTATTGCATCTGTTGTACCAAACAGACTAAAAGGTTTTTTTTTCCTAAGGTATGGAGAAAAATCCTGGTTTAACAAGCCTGAATGCCAGAGTATCATGCAGCCTTTCTGCAATCTCACTCGTGAAACAGAAAACTTCACAGAGCATTACTACGCCAGGGTGAGAGCCACTGGCCAGAACTACTGCTCCTCCAATTGGGTGCGCTCAGAAAGATTTGAACCCAGAAAAGAGAGTACGTACGCTGCTGAAATCTATTAAATCCTGACTGCTAGCGATTCACCCATGTCTCACTGATGTTTAGGACAGCATTTCCTCTAATTTCAGTATTGCAAGACTCTGTGTTTGATAGGAAGGGAGTGAAGGCCTGAAGAAGGCTTAGTATTGGGCAAGGAGGCAAATGAGCAAAGGGGCAGGGCCTTCCCTGAGGTCTGACACCAAAGTGGGATTAGAGGAGAAAAGGAAAAGCCAGATGTCCTTGAAGGAAGAGCTGGTATTAAGGCTGACAAGAGGCAGAAAGAAACTAGTAAGAGACATGATGGGCAACGTAAGGACAGCTGCTAGTACAGTCACAGAAGCTATGAAATGCGAACTCCCGAAAATCCGGACGAGTGGTCAGACCAATGGACACTTAATGTTCCCAACACCTAAGCGAGCTCTACCGCAGACATACAACATAGCCTTTGGGAGCCTTATTGGCTCTGTGACTAAAATTTTCCCACTGCGTATTTGTCAAGATTAATTTGAAGTGGCATTAGCTGTCAATGATTACGAAAAGCCTTCAGATCTTTGCACAAAATAAGCTATGAAAGAGCCATAAGTTGCTTTGATCATTAAATATACCCTTCTCATTGGAGCATAGGCATTAGCACCCACAGTGAGGTGATCCTGTCCCCCAGAGCCATTCTTTTCAGTGTGACGTTTTCAAGCTACGTGGCCTTGGAGGAATACTGAATGCTGCTTTTAAATATGCTGGTATAGAATGGCTTAATCTTCTGTTTAAATGTTGGGTGTAGCATATGCCTTTCACTGAAGATAAGTGTAGATACAAAAGAGCTGAACTACTCTAAAGACAAAATCTGATGTAGGGCAGGAATGGGAATTTCCTGCCCTGTGGTGGGATTTCACACTCATCACACATGCGTGAAGGAGGATGTCCCTGTGCAGGACAGGGAAGCAACATGGAAACTGAGAGCACGGTCCTAAGAAAATGCCTGGTGAGAGAATTTCTTGGGACAAATGCTGGCTAAAGGTGGCAGAATCCCAAGGGAAGACAGTCTCTCCAGTTGCCTGATTTTTCCTATGCTTAGTGAAATACAGCTCAAATACCGTTTTGTATATAAACAGAAGTAATAATTTAGAGTGAGTCTGGGGTATAAGATGTGTATAAGATGTAACAAGATGATCTGATAATGTATCCGCTTTAATCTAACAGCTGACACTGCCTGTTCTATCTTTTCTAGCTATTATTGGAGCACCAGAAGTGGAGTATTTTCCTTATGTACGGTCCATAAAGTTTCTTATACGACCCCCCCATACTCCACTGAGAGGTGAGGATGACCGCCAGCTAACCATAGAGGACATTTATAGCAAATTTGGTGCTGTTAATTATCACTTAACAATATTCAACCAAAGGACACACCAAAAGGTAAAGCACAACCGCAGGCCACTAGCCCACTTTTATAAATCACATTTCGCATAATATGGAGCTTATACATGATGGATGACATTTCTGATGTACAAGGGAAAACCTCAGAGTCTTTGACTCTCAGTAGACAAGAGGAACTTCAAGCATTCTTCTAAAATTCTAGAAAAGAAACTGGAGTTTCCAAGGGTACTGTATTAGTAGCAAAAAGTAAAACTGCTGGTGACTAAAAAAGAGAATGACTTAATTAGTTCAAGACTTAAGGAACTGAAATGCAGGAATAAAATACAGTAACAGTAGAAAGTAAATTATATATTTAGAATTCCATATATACAGAATTATTATAGTCCTATAACACCTCATTAGAAAATAGAATTTCATGCTGAATTTTGCAATCTGATTTGAAGAAAATGCATGCATTTAATCTTTCTAAAATACAGAATTTGCCTTTATTTTAAATAGTTGACAAAGAATCAGCACAACAAAGAATTTGAAGTTTCCAACTTGGACCCAAACACTGAATATAATGGAACAGTATATATCTCTCTCCTTCAGAAGAGCAGCAAATCTCAAGTATTTTGGGTTAAAACACTAGCAGGTGAGGCTGTTAACTCTACTAATTTAAAGTCCATCTGGGATAACGGACACATAAAAGAGACCGATTTTCAGCTGGTGTAAAGTAACATAGGCTTGCTAAAGATTCTGAAGCAACACTGACTTTCGTAATTTAAAATTCTAGTGCTATGAGACTAGACCTAGAACATCATTTAGCTAATCTCATGCAGTTTTCCTAATCTTTCTAAAGCTACATTTTCCACTTGTTCTTTCCCCCACTGACCAGACAACACATGGCTTCTCTACTGTTTCGTGGCACTTGCGTTCTGTGCCGGACTGGTCTTTGCTGCAATTAGTTATGTGATCTACAAATACGTCAAGCAACACAGTGCACAGCCTATGTCTTTGGTAAGTGTTCTTAAGCCATTGCAGCAAATCTTTAAAATGCTCAGGACTTTGTGCATGCACTTAAATAGCATTGCTAACAGAGGAGGATGAGTGAGCAGACAAGAGCATTGTCTAGGCAATCACTGCAGACTGCTGGCAGGTTAAAGACAGGATGCTCAGAACTTTCTCCAAGTTGGGCCCCCTTAAAGGAGGTATCAAGTTAGGCAGCTAAAACCTGAAGCATCCTAAATCATTAGTTCCCCCTGAAAACCTGGGCCTCCTTAGCTATCCTTCATCACCCATAGCAAGCACTGATTCTGTATGCTAAATGAGCTTAAGGGCAATCTATCTCCGTGCTCTGGGGTTTAGGCCAAATTTTGCAAAAATGAAAGCAGGATTTTTTCTTCCTCATATTTTAGGGTTGCACAGTTGCCCTGATGCATAATGAGAGATGTCTGTATTCCTCTGAAGGGTCATTGTCCAGGAAGAAAAACAGAGTTCTTTTGTCAACAGAGCATATCCCTGGTGGTTGTTACTGGCTTTTACTGATATTTCTCCAGAGAAAATTTTAAAGAATCTAAAGGAAACCTTCAAAGTCACAGCTTCTTGTAATAACTCATGTTTATCTATCTGCTTCAACAGGACTTCAGAGGGATTCCATCATTCCAGCCTCTTACACTGACAGTGGAGCATATTATAAAGCCCATTAATTTATGCAAACCGTCACTTCTCATCCCTGAAGTGCAGTTACCACAGATCAGCCAATATTTGCACAGAGCACCGGAGCCACCATGGTCTTCCCATCCGCTAGAAACTGCCTATCAGCAACAGATGGATGTACCGACCTTCCAGCCGCCCACTCAGCCTCCCTGCTTGCCCAGCACAGCTCCGACTGGTTACGCTCCTCAAATAGCTGAGCAAAGCGTTCCTACTGCCACGTCCAGCACAATTCTGCCCCTCACCTATGGGGTGTGCGTTGAAGGCACAGACCATGTTGACAAGAAGAATTTGCAGCCAAACCAAATGCTAAAGCAAGTTTCTCCAGATAGTTTTGTTGGTGGGAAGCTTGGAAGCCAGATGCTGGGCAACAGCTGCAGCCACTGGAATTACAAAGAACAGAGGCCAAACTTGGCATTGTGGAACAACAGTGACACAAGCAAGTCAGTTCTCTTACAGGGGAGCCCTGGGCAAACACAGCAACTGTTGTTGCAGACTGATGGAATGGAAAGCAACGTGCATGCATCCCAGCTGTCGCTGCCTTTGCTGGAACAAGGAGGATGCTATAGACAACAGACAGCAGAACTACCGCTGTTATTGTCTTCAGTGAACGTTGACACAGACTATGTTCCAGAGGGTGAATCGCTGTCATCTCTGTCAGCAGCCCTCCTTTTCTCAGTTGGTACTGGTAACAACTTCCCTGGAGAGAACAACACAGAGAGCTGGATGTTGCGAGATTCATTCTCACCTTCTGCATATAAATTGCAGTTCTCGGAGACTCAGGAAACAGAAATGTTAACAGCAAGAAAGGAGCTAAGCTGCACAAAACTGAGTAACATTGTGTCCCAAGACTCTATCTCAGATGGGGCCAATGGCACTCCTCTCACTATGCTGTTCAAAGATTTGGACTTAAAAGTACTGTGGGATCAGGATGAAAACACAGAATTCTATTAGGATGACTTAATGATACTAAAATCCAGATTATGTTTGCTTTCATGAAATAGCAGCCTACCCTGCAAACCGTGCAATGCAAATAAATGTAGCTGATCCTGGATGTATTAACATGGCACAGAGCTGTCAGAATGTTTCCACGATTATTCTGTCGGGGTGATAGGTACCTTTACTGATATAATTACTTCTTGGTATGCTGCAATACTGTATTTTCTGCACTAAAATAACAGGTCTTTATTTCTTGAATATTCTTCAAATTTATTATAAATCAGACTACTTTAAAAGCTGAGTTAAGATTCAAGCTCAAATTCCAGATTCCATTTACTGAAAATTTAGCAAAATTCACAACAGAAACTGTATTTGCTCTTTATCAACACCAAAAATCCAGATCCAAGATTCACCCACCCTTTGAAGAAATTCAGGTGCAGATGTATGCAAACCTAAAAGAATTAAATTTATCATGGTACAGTAAAACAATTAAATATATATTGGTATTCTACCCTTGGATATATGATTCACGCAAAACAATAGACTACTTCTTTGGAATGGACTTTGCCTTTAAAGCCGTCATTGAAACTGTGGTAATAGCTCCCGAGGCAGCAATTCTGTGAAACTACATGTCCCCTGTCCTGTTGTGCTCTTTCATGCTTGTTGAAAGATAAAGCCTTTTTCATCTCTGCAACAGATTAATGCAGTCTTGGCCTAGTTCTGACATATTTCTCAGCCGCTGCTTATTTCTTTCTCTGCTGGTAACTAGTGGTGTCCCCCAGGGGTCGGTACTGGGCCCAGTCTTGTTTAACTTCATCAATGACCTGGATGAAGAGTTAGAGCGTACGCTCAGCAAGGTTGCTGCTGGCACCAAGCTGTGCGGGGTGGTGAATTCAGCGGGCGGGCTGTCTGCCGATGCTCGCGTACT
>Ga0181612_170222_pt1 | contig 10042 bp, 7 predicted proteins | sample HoacroProtozoa21_FD_119630 | JGI IMG/M metagenome (GOLD analysis project Ga0181612, IMG submission 119630) | Hoatzin crop microbial communities from Cojedes, Venezuel. Combined Assembly of Gp0051906, Gp0051904, Gp0051908
CCACGCGGGGAAAAAAAAAATAAAGATTTTTACCAACAAGACCCCCCTTGTTTAAAGTTTTAAAAAAAAAAAAATTATCCCCCTCATAAAAATTTTTTTCCTCCTTTTTTTTCCCCCCCCCCCCCCCCCCCCAGATTCTTGGAGAAATTCTCTGCAGTTAACATGCTTTGTTGTACTAGACAGGAAAGATAATATTTTGACTTTCAGGGACAGAAAGACTGTTAGGGTAAACAAGACTCCAAAACATCTGTCTGCTCATCTCTCTTCTTTCACAAGTCACAAGACAACAGAGGTTTTTGCCTTTCTCCTGAAAGAGTCAGAATAACTTCTGTTCTCCATTAAGAAAATAAGTCTATTGAAATCTCATATTTTTGGGCTTCCAGAATCACCTGATGAGGCCAGAAACAACAACATCTCCCTCCCATGCAGCTATCAAGACTTATTCCAAAGGCAGAAAGGGAAAGAACTCTATTTAGCTTCTTCCGCAGCATCAGAGATTAAGCAGAACCAAAAAGATAAAACTAGAAAAATCCTGCTGTGAACTCTTTCTTTTCTGATGGACTCATGCAATTATATCTAGTAAATTCCTTGTCATTCCAAGAGTATCAAGTATGGGAGGTTTCATGATCTCTTCTGCAATCTATCACAAAGAATTTAGTCTCCAGAAGACAAAAAATTCTTTTGTCTTCAAAGCAGCACAAAGGAGCACATGGGCATAACAAAAAATAGTCTCTTTCTATGATTTTCTCTAAAGAAAATTAGAACAAAATCCTCTAGTGGTTTCTTTAGGCCTCAAACCCTGTGAAGTACAGCTTATATCTTCATAGCAAATCTGGTGCTTCCACACTTTTTGTACCAAGTTTCAGCATGTCAAAATATAACATGAAAGATAGGTAACGTTTTCTGAGTGGCCCTGGTAGAGACTAGAACTGTACTGAGACTATAACAATTATAAACAGAGAATAGTGCCCCAAAAAGATAGGACTGCAGAAAAGTAAGCACTTTGACCAGGATTTGAGCAATGCAGCATCTGTGCACCACTTAAGCTGTCAGTGATGGGAGCTGGGTACCTAGCCCAGGGAATCACTTTACCGGAGCCACAATTGACCCTGAAGCCTCATGTTTCCTAAATGCACAAAATCGGCCAATGAGATCCTCTGTAGAAGCCTAGAGAAAGCTCCCTAAATAGCCTCTGAGAGTACCATGTATGAACTTTACAGCAGAGCCAAAACTAGGATTTATGCCTGAACTAGAAGATTATCCATCTATTCTATCTTCCAGAATACAAGGCAAAAAATAGACTGCATTTTGTTCTCACCTGATTAATTCACATTATTCAGGGCTAGGCACAATCCTGTGATACATCTCTTAACTTAGCAAACTGTTTTTTCAGACTATTTAGCAAACTTTGTTGTCTTTAAGAGCAGTTAAAAAAAACCCTCAATGAAAACTCCAAGCAAAGAAAACATTTGTCAGCACACACAAAGAAATCTTTAAAAAGAAACAACAAAGAAAACGTGTGCCTTGTTTCTCAGACTGATAAACCATCATTACTAGCCAAGAGTAGCATATACAACAGGTAGTTAATGCCTTCATTTGGTGGTTTCCAGAACCATCTGTCAACTCAACAGGATGTTAATGCCCTGAGTTACAGGGAGATACTCTTCATTGCATTTGCATTAGAAAACTATACAGCATCTCTTCTTGAAAGTCTCCATTCTGGCTGGACCTCCAGAAGTCACAGTCAGAGTCCCTGTCATCTGCCCACAACACCATATCACCCATCTGGCCTCGGCTAATATTTTCACCACACCATCAATATGTGCATAACACACCCCAAACTATGAAGTCATCCCGTTGTTTCAAACACTGACGAAGTTTCCAAGAAAGGAGCTCAGCTGTTGACAAGTACTCACTCCTGAAAACCAGATCACCTGATCTTGAACTCCCCTTAAAAAAAAAAAAAAAAAAAGACATCACAAGGCATGAGGATCCCTGAAAACCTGCTACACCCTGCCTGGGCTGCAAGGCCCTGCTCCCTGTGTCCCCAGGGAACGTCGTGTTCAAGGAAAAGCTCCCAGCTCTCAAAACTGATGAAACTGTTGCACTAGCATTGAAGTGTAGCACACGTGGGTTTCTTCATATACACCAGAAAATGTCTTTTTTTTTTTCCACAGTTAAATAATTTCCTTAGGTTCAAAAAGGGACCACAATGATTTTACCTTTATCACAGTTCTAAAATACAGCACAGGTGCCACGGCCATTCTTTCTGTAAATGTTTAGATACTCCTCCCCAGTGTTTCTTCCAGTCAGTAAATGTTCGTGTGCCAGGAAGAGACACTTGACTTTCTTACTTGTTTTGTCACTGAGGCACCAAAAAGCATGAGGTTTCCTGCAAAACCCACTGTCCCTTGATCTAGTCTTATTTTGGGAGAAAAAAAAAAAACAAATCAGATAGAGAAAGGCAGGGAGGGAGCATGAACTCGGGCAGCAAAACCTTCCAAAAACAAATACAGCCGCCTCTGTTGTTACTGGGAAGTGTCTATATAGCTGCCAGCCAAATGTTGGTGCAAGAAAAGATTATTTTTAATATCAGAACTGTTTCTAAGAGAACGCATCTTCTCATGATCAAATCTAATGCAACACCATGAGGATTTGGCTCTAGACAACACCCATGACATTTCATAGCACTTCTCAGCACCACAGTTAAGTGTTGCTGACAGGGTCTGCAGAAAGAGAGCTAGGCAGTCAAATTATGCTGGAAACTTCTGGGCTGCCAGGGGCTGTTTCTGCCGGGATCTACGTCCACCTCCCAATCATCACGACACCGTCTGCAATGGCTCTAGTGCTCTCTCCCACCACAAGCTGACAGCTTTCACTCACTGGGGTGGGGGGTGAAGCGAAGCGAGCAGCTAAATCACAAGGACGCTTTAAAACAGTAAAGGTTGCTGCACAAACCAGAAGTCCTCACTACTTTGCAACAACACATGGTGGGAATATTCGGCTCCCATACACTGCAGATCTTAAGTTTTATTTAACTGAAAAAAAAAAACAAAAAAAACCCCACCAAAACAACAAAAAACACCCCAGAAAATCCAGATGTTTCTGAAAAGTCCAAGAGTGTTTCCTATTTCACTGCATATATCATTTCATCATCCTGATGTTTTACGATACATTTCACATTACCTTTTCAGATCACCAGTGTTTTGTAGCTTAGACGAGTGAGCCACAGGTCTGTGGGCTCTGAGCCTTTAACACCTCTGCAAGTTTTCCAGTTTGGCTGTCTCCCATGACTGGCCACTATCCAAAAACCCAACTTCTAACTCAGGGCTGCCCTCCCAGCCCTGGTTTCCTTTCCTCGGTTCTGATTCTGTCCCTTGTTGGGCCAAGTGCGGGGGGAGGGAAGTTGAGGTTTAATTTAAATATTCAAAAGACATTCTGTGGTTTCTTTAAAGTTTAATTTAATTTTGCAATTTTCCTAAAGGAAGTATATTAATTTCAGACTGTTCTGGCAGGACAGATAATTCATTCCCACACCTATGAGAGAACAAAAGGACTGAGTCTCAGGAATTAATTCAGAGACCACCAGAGTCACTACAATAAATGTGAACGCTTACTTTCACAGGACAAATGTGCCACCAGTTCCAGCACAATGCTCTGGATTATGAATTCCCACGGGGCATTACTGAAAGCACCCCTCTTCCTCCCCTGGCATTAGGATCAGCTCTGTCACGCTGGCAGAGCAGCTCACAGGAGGAGGAGGTTCCCAGCAGAAACATCCCGCTACTCTGAACAGCACTGACCCTTCGATCTTCAGCTCCTACGGAGGGAGCTGTGAGGGATGGCCAGCCTTCTCCATAACCAACTAGGTATTTTTTGCCAGTGTCATTACACAAGTAAGATAATATAACCCTTCAGGCTCTACCATGTGCCCGACTCCAACCCATGCATTAGACAGCCTTTCTGTCAGAATAGAGAGAAACAAATGTATTAGCGATCGTTAATGACTAGTGCAATCTACTTGTCTGTTTCCTACTATTACGAGATCAAACAGTAACCTCAGCCTGGATACATTACAGTCTCATTAAGCCTTGAAGCCAGAAGGGAACAAACCTTTGCTCACAAATTCATTTACTCCTGAAATTCAAACCAGTCAGTCAAGCACAGGATGGGAAGGACAAGCAAATAACAGGCTTTTGTAGTTAGTAAATTACAGACAAATATGTTTACAGCGCAGATCATCTCCGTTTTTAAAATCTAGATTCAACTAAAGCAACTCATGCTAAATACTAGAAAAAGAGGTTTTGTTTTTTTCCTTTTATGCCATGGAACATATATTTGCTGATGTACACATGTAAACTAAAATGTGTTATTATAACATTAGAATAAATAATATGACTGTCTCCCCAAGTCCCCTCTTGCATACAAACCAAGCAAACAAGATGATGGCATTTAGGAACGAATGTAAACTGAGCAAGTATTTGTAGATACTCATTTACTGTAACTATAGATCAGTATGAAACTGCACAAGAGAAGGGGATTTAGAAGGATATCTTCAGTAGTCTATTCCCATTTGGGTTTTGTTAAGCAGATTGTATAAAATCTAATACTAAGTACATCAGTATAAGAATGCATAGATAATTTTGCAAGCTCAGACCAGTCTTGTAAGGCGAGCTGCTTAGTACCCATGACAAACGTAAAAACTTAGCTAATTTTTCTACAACAAACATTACTTCTTTAAATCAAAAGAGCCAAAGATGCAAACAATTAGAAAGTGCTGCTGGTGGATTAATGCTATTCCATTCCACCACTTCCTATTTGGTGTTTGGAAGTAAGAATATTCAAGTACGTCTGCATAAGATCCGTAACAAATAATGATAAGTAAGTTAAAATCTTCTTTGGAGGCTTCATTTTTAATAAATAACATACAATGTATTAATACATGATGTTCTAATACACAATTGAGCACAAACATGGCAATTTGTCTTTAAAAACTAATTAATTTTAAACTTGATGAAAAGAACATACATATCTATGCAAGTATTCACATAAAGTCTGTTTTAAAATAACATTAGATGGTAAAGAATATGTATTTAAAATGACATATTCTATTCTGATTTGCAATTTTTAAACATTTGGAATAATCTATCTTTATAAACACAGACAAACATATAACACATTATATTGTATATGGGAATGCATCTAAAAATACTGTGCTTTACATCCTTGCTGAGTGTTGGATGTGGGATTGCAAGCCTTATGTACGTGCAACTCCTTAGCCATTGCAGGGAACTGCAGTGTCCTGAATCTGGAACATCACACCTGCCAGGCGAATGAAGGAAGATTCCACCCCAGATCCACTTGAGCAAAACTCTACCCACGTGATGCTTAAAGTTAACAGGGATTCCAACAGCATGAATCCAATTTCTTGCTCCTAATCTAGTGTGTTTTTGCATGTTTAAAAATACATGCATTTGTGAATTCATACTTGTATTCTAAAAACGCAGTTTCACCTCTGGCACTCAATCATGTTAGATGTCACACAGCTCCAGCTGCATTCTTACAGGTTAGCATAGATATTGCTTTTCCAACTTCAAAGCAGTTTGAGAAGAGACAATTTTAACTCACTGTGGTATTTGCTTTGCTCCTAAGTGCACTGTATTGATTACCCAAAAAACCCTTAGGTTTTGTGGTTTGGGGTGTTTTTCCCTTCTGACGCAATACGTGGATCTTGAATCATTTTTCAGTCAGTCATTTGCTTCCTATAGTGTGAACCGAACAATAACCGAGTAGGAACTCCAGGTGTCCACGCAGAATATGAAAAGCTAGACTTCTCGCATGGTGGAAAAGCCATCATATCAATACTGTATTTCTGCAGAAACGCTCAGTGAAACAATCCACACATAGCCCGCACTGTCTAAAACTTGCATGTCCTTACCATCTCCATGCATATGACAGCCCTGTACCAGGACATGCTGCAAGGCCAGAGCTGATGGGGTCAGGAGAGAGGACGGTGGCAGATGAAGCAACCTGGAGCACGAGTCGTAGCTGGATTCCAAACATCTTCCCTACAGTCCTGCTCCATCAGAACCCACTGGAATGTGAAGTACCTACGCCATGACTCAACACACCTTGGCTGCACCAAGCATGGGGCATTATGGAGAGAGAAGGGAACGCTGTCCTGGGAACGGGCTAGAGAGGTCTCACCATGGGAATTCTCTTCTGCTTTATACTGCAAAGTCTTATGACAAATCTGAGTATCAACATGAGACCAAATTTTTTTTTTTTTTTTTCCTTTAAATGACCTCTTTCCTTTCAGGGAGATACATAATCACCCAAAAATCCTAGCTTTTTTTTTTTTTTTTCTTCCCCTTTTTTAAAGCATTGTGAAAGAAAAGTTCTGTTCTTTGTGGAAGTAGAAAGAACCTTCAAAACAGGTCCTAGGAGCAAAAATGCCAGAAGACAAACAAAACCAATTCAAAATTCCTTAACTCCAGCTTGTTTCTGACTTCTGAATGCATTGGATTGACAACACTGCTACGAGTCCTTTATGACCCCAAAGATTTAGGTCATGTCACATCCTTGTATACAAATATAATTAATCAAATAAAGATACATTTCACTAGTAAGTCAGGAAAGATTTCAGCAGTCACTCATTTCTAATGCCACTTGAACTATTATTCTTCACTCTTGAAATCTGTTTCTCAATCTAATTCACATGTCGACTCAAACAACTGGTCTTTCTAAATAGTCCAGACTTTCACCAACTAAAGTGATGAGAATCCTGTATTGCATATAATAAAGCTGATTTGCATTTTTATGATGTGAAAGTTACATCAGTAAAAGTGGAATCTGAGGTTTCATTGAAAATTAATGCAATATTCACTGCTCTACCTCAAAGAAAATTTGCATCATGACCTGACGTTGCTTGGTGTCTGCTGTTCTGGTATCTCGTCAGGGAATGGGAAGCATTCACCAAAATTTAGTATTTAATGAGCACAGAACACAGGTTCCCAGCGACGATTAATATCCAAATTTTCATTATATTTGAGTGCATCATTAAATTCGGGGATGTGTTCTGACCCTCTAGAGAAAGGAGATCCAAAAGTAAAGTCTGAATCTAGATTTGCTCCATTTCCTTCCTTAAATCCCACCTCTGGGAAATATTACCAAGGAAAGTACAAATAGACTGCAAGCTACCAAAAAAGTCTTTGCAAAGGAAGAACTGCCTATATTAACACACATGCTCCAACTGTAAATTAGTCAGACCAACACACATCTACTTAGTTAACCAAAATGCCCATGCAATATTATAATAAAACATAATAATCAAATGAAAGACAAACAAACTCAGTAGTGGAATTCTGGATTACAATACATGTTCTCTGTGTCTAAACAGGCACTGGAAGTTCTTTAGAGGGATAAGAGGAAGGAAATGGAGAACACTGCAAACATAGACCGGAAATACCTACAGAGAATTACACATGGACACGCACAAAAAAAATTGTGCAGGTCTTGCACATGCCTTCTTTAGTTCTAAAGGCAGTTTAGTTAACGGCAAGAGATTTTATATTTTCCAGGGAGGCTTTAAAAGTAATTATTGTCCGTATGTTCTTTGTCCATAAGTCTCAAGCAGCAGCCAGCAGAATTTCATTTTCTTCCCTTATTTCAGCAATAAATTTCCTTAAAAAAACTCTCTAGTGCCCTCCCAGCAATGGGAGGATTCAGAAAAAAAAAAAAAAAAAAAAAAAAAAAAAAGAAGAAGAAGAAAAGAAAATTTCCCTGGTCGACTCATTTCCACACAATAAGCCTAAGGAACAGAAGAACTGCCGAGACGAAGGCAAAACCCCAGAATTCTTAAAGGTTCTCATATCTGACACTAGAAAAGACAGATCTCTGGGCTTAGGCCCACACTCTCAATATGCCCTCCGTCCTCAGACACTACCTCTTTAAGGACTCAATATCAGGTCCATGGCTTTTATCAGTAACAAAGGATTTTCACAAACTGCATTTGGATCCAGGGTTAAATTTTTCATTTTGGATAGATCACTACTTAGAAAGAACAGGTGTAATGTGAACTCTGTTTCATCTGAAAAACATGTTCAAACAAGAAACTTGATACACTTTCTCCTTTATTCATTTTTAAACTGTGCACAAGTAAAATGTCAATGGATATTTATATTTCTGAGATATCTTTCCTCAAAGATCAACAAAGCAGGCTTTTTGCCTCTTACTGTAACAACTTTTTATGGAACAAGAATTTTACATTTGGCTCTATAAAGGACATAAAGCCAGAATATATCTAGTTCTAAATACACAGCAAGTTAAACCATGCAGCATAAAGGTTCACCACTTCCTAAAGCAAAATAACATTTTTCTTTCCACCCAGCACTGTATAGCCAAATAAAGGGTGGGAAATATTTCATTCTGCTTATGACTTGCAATGCTGAGCTCCTGGGCTACTTGTGACTGGCAGTGCTTTGTACCTGGGTTACTGCACAGCTTGGGACAATAGGTACTCCTGGAAAAAACAGCATTAAGAAAAAAGGTAGAAATAATCTCCCCTGCTGTAGCAGGGAAGAGGAAACAGATGACCCCCTCCAGGGTTTCTGTCAGTGTGGGAACACCCTGCAGCTTGAAAACATTTATTTGAAAAATTAGTATTACTTTGCAGATTAGACTCAAATGAAAGTTAGTAAATGGCAACACGCCAGAGCACTCAGCTGAGCACTCCTGTCAACTTGGGGATCCCTCCAATAACCAAGAAGAATCTTGAGTTATATTAAGAAGCAGAAGACTAACAGCCTTTTACCCTCCCCCCTGCCCCAAGATCTCACTTTTATATGCTGGAAATTCTCAGTATGTATAGACACACAGATACCCCCTTACATCACTCCCAGACAAATCCTTAGATAACAGAAAATAGAGTAAAGCTCAGAGTGGATGGAGGCAAACTCACATCTTCAAAGACACAGCCCATCATCTATCTCTAGTCGCTTATAACACTGGCTTATTTGAGTTGGTGGGCAAATGCCAGGAGAGCAGATGGGTTTATTAATACCTGCAAGTGTTGTCTGTGTGCAAAAGCCCACAACCGAAAATGAGAAAACCAAATTATTATTCCTAGATGCTGTCAGTGTTTATTTCCATCCAGGTACTCCTAAGCCACAAGCATCAGTTTTCAACAAGGCATAGCCATCAAACCATCTAATTTGGCACCAATGCAACATAAGGATAAATGTCTTCTCACAGACTGTGGGCAACATTAAACAATCCAGCAAGGCCAAGGAAAGCAATATGCATGGCTCAAAAAAATTTAATTGGACTCACAAAAACTACCAACACAATTAGTACTAATTGACAGCCTTGCTGGCAATCAGACACTAGATGTTAGTGATTCAACAGGCAACAGCAATGGAGGCTGCACCCGCCCTCTGCTAGAGGTGGTCCTTCCAAAGAGTGTTGAGCTGAGAAACTGTTTCTACCATGCCCTTCACTGAGCCAATTCTGCAGACAAAAGATGGCCTTTACTTCTCAACACTACGATTCTCTCGTATTTCAAAACCACTAGGTATTTTTTAAATATTTCTCCTTCAGATAGCACAAGATACTTCAGAAACAGGGCAAAAGGGAGTTCTCAGCTATTACCTATGTTCAAAGTAACATTAAGAGATAAATTCATATCATACATAATAAATGTGAGGATGCAAGCCTGATTTCCACTTCCGTATTATCTCCCTTATCACCTCCTATATGCACTTGTATTGCTTATATGGACAGACTAAACCCAGTCAGTCTTCACCTTATGTGTTGGTCAAATATTGGCATTGTCCCCTCCAAAAACACTCCTCCCAAAATCCAGTTTCATTCACAGTCAAACATCTGGAGCCAAGTCCTGCAATTCTTGTGTAGAGCAGTGTTGTAAGCAAGCAGGGCAGACGGATACAAATATCCAAGGCATCTTACTTATATGTGTACACCTCAGTGGCCTGATCCCTCTCATAAGCCCTTAATAAGGTACCTTTATTACAAGAAAACGAAA
>Ga0181612_105472_pt1 | contig 10041 bp, 12 predicted proteins | sample HoacroProtozoa21_FD_119630 | JGI IMG/M metagenome (GOLD analysis project Ga0181612, IMG submission 119630) | Hoatzin crop microbial communities from Cojedes, Venezuel. Combined Assembly of Gp0051906, Gp0051904, Gp0051908
CCAGTTTGTGCCCATTGCCCCTTGTCCTGTCACTGGGCACCACTGGAAAGAGCCTGGCCCCGTCCTCCTGACCCCCCCTGCAGATATTGATCGGCATTTCTAAGGTCCCCTCTCAGCGTTCTCTTCTCCAGGCTGAACAAGCCCAGCTCCCTCAGCCTCTCCTCGTAGGAGAGATGCTCCAGTCCCCTCCTCATCCTCATAGCCCTGCGCTGGGCTCTCTCCAGTAGCTCCTCATCTTTCTTGAACTGGGGAGCTCTGAACTGGATTATTTCTTTTGTATAGTTTAAAATAATTCAATTCCGAATCCCACTTTCTGGAAAATGGGAAAAGGTGGAGCTGACTTCTCGACAGGGCTCTGGGTCCCCACGGGAGGCTGGTGGCAGCATGGGAGGGGAGGAAGACGTCGGACCCCCACGCCTTGCCTCCCACTACCACCTATTTACGATCCCAAGAGATAACACGCTACCCAACTCCGCAGCAGCCTTCATTACAAGCTGTTGGTCTGTGGGACCGCAATGCATTTATAATTTTTATTGTTATATCTTTTAATTTTATTTTGCTTTCCTTGCTGTCTCGGAGAAGGGAAGATAGGAGTCCATATTTATTACAGAGCAAACGATCTACCTCTGTGAATGTATGTATCAGTTAATTTAATCTCACCAGTTTTATTTAAACTGTTTTTCCTTCCTTTCTTTACTTCCCTCCTGCTATCTCCCCCTTCTTCCTCCTCCTCTTGGTGCAAGGTGATCAGTTTGTTTAAAAAAAAAAAAAAAAAGCTGGAAAGAAAAACTATCCCGTGCCTTTTATAATCTGCATTGAAAAGGCTTTTTCTGGTTGCTACGGAATCGCTCTGCCTTTCACTGCTTACGCCTCCGTGCCTCCCGTGGCCCCCCGTCTGATTGACATTTACAAATTACCAAGCTGAGAGTGTTCAATCTTTGACCCGTGTGTTTCTATTCAGCAATGAGTGAGATTTGCAAGCATTTTGTCATATAATTACTGCAAATCCCTTGAAAATTTCCACAACAACGCCTAGATGAATGGTAATTTGTGCAGACAGCCGCTGATGCCTTTACAATACACTCAGATGCAAAACAGTCTAATTTTTTTTTTTCTCACCCTAAGATTTCTGGAGGGGGAAAAAAATGTTCTGCATGTGAGTGTGTTGTAAAATATTTGGATTGTTAGATTTATCTGCTTACATGGCCTATGTTTGTGCTGATTTTATTGTATTGACTGTATGCATTTTTTCCCTCCCATTCTACAGTTTTATTGTGCCTTGGTCATATGCATACATCACCCGCATTGTTCTCCGGGAAATTTATTCCACCTTTCAGCGTGCTCTTGATAGGACTTATTGCATTACTAGTTAAGTGCTGAGATTTGCTACTACAAAGATTTGAAACAGCCCCTTGTAATGTTTATTTGCCAGACGTGGCTGAGATCATCTGTTTTCGTCACACTTGGGGCACATCTGCATTTCAGCATCTGGCAGGGTTGGTCCGCTCAGGGTTTGGTCTCGTGGGATGGACCGGCTGACTCTCCAGATCGGGTGGCCAGGGGGGAGAGCATCAAAGACCCAGAAGGAGGTGGATATCCAACACCTGTTGAAATAATCATATATATTTATTCATGGCTTACCTGGATATAGGAGCGTGATTGCCCACGCATCCACGTACACCTACACGTGTTGGGCAACCACAGCCAGCCATCAACATTCCACAAACAGTGGTAAAACAGCGTGAAGGGCAGCGCTGCCCGGAGCTGTGACCTTCCCTGCCCGTGGGATGCAGCACATCCCTGGGGAAGGGCCGCCGGGCAATGCTGGGACCACCGATGGGTGCAGAACTGGCACCCACCAGCTCCCACCTCGTGCAAACCCCGTGCTGCAGGGTGCCAGCGAGGGCTGTGTCGATGAGCCCCTGCCAGCGAGAGGATGCCAGAGTTGTGTCTAACCTGGAGCGATGGGTTTAGACCTTGGCTGGGGGAATTCTGAATTTGTGATCTATGTTTTAACACAAGCTATTTTGCCAATAATGTTTAAGTATTTGCCTTTAAGAAACACTTTCAATTAGTTCAAATCACCTTTCCAGAATTTCCCTACACTGATGCATATATAGATACATCTATATATTTATATCCATATATATGCCCGTGTTGCTGGTGCTGCAGCAGTGGGAGCCTTTGCAGGCTTCACCTCTTACAGGGACCTGTGCTCACTTTCTGGCATGAGAATTATGATCTATATTTTGTTGTTGTTTGTTAAAAACAAAACAGCCTTGCAAGCATCATCATAACCAACTTGAGTTTTGGTATTGTTTAGGTTTTCTGGCCAGCTGGCACCGGGCAAGGGCAGGAACCTCTGCTTTTTGTGGTTTACTTAATGCTGGGGTCATTCTGCTCGTTGCTGGTGCCATCACCTAGATATTTTTTTTCTGGATGGGACAAACCTAGATGTGTTTGCTGGGGAGGTGAGCAGAGATACGGGAGGGCTGATGGGGGATGAACCTGGCCGGGGGCTGAGGTGGGTCTTGAGAGCCATTGCTGGGGCAGGAGGTCTCCAGAACGTGCAGCTGGGCACAGGACTCCCGGGGCAGAAGGATGCCCGGGTGAGCTGGCTCGGGCACTTGAGCCGGGCTGGCACGCAGCAGCGGGGCCGCTTGTCCTCCCCCGGCCAGCACTCGTGGAGAGCGTTGTGACACCTGCGATGAAAAACCCCTTACAAGTCCCACGTATGATTATTTATTACGCCCGTAGTGTTCTCGCCGAGTCAGCCTTGACTGCACTGCAGTATTTTCCCCTCGCTGAGGAATTTCCTCTTGTCTTTGCGAGTGATTGTCCCCAACCGCAGCAGTAACCCACAGAACTGAAGTTCTGGGATCCGCAAGTGCACGGCTGCTTGTGCAAAACCCAGGTAGCTGCCAGGTCTGGAGGTATTTTCTTTGACCACTTTTAAATGTTGTGTCCCGGTGTACTGTGAGCAGGCTCATCCTCGGCTTCTGGGAACCCAGCAACGGGGGGGTAAAAGGGTGCGATGGGAAGAGACTCGTGCGATATAACTCACCAAGTGTTGTCCGTCCCGAGCCGTTCTGTGACAGCGCAGCGAGCGCCGGGCGCCGGGTCACCGTGACGGATCGGAGGAAGAGTTCAGCGACTGCGGCGTCTGAACAAACCGCTCTTGTCATTAGGTTGGAAATGCAATCTCCGCACAAGAAGCGGCTATGGTAGACTTAGCAAGATCTGCTCACGTTATGGGAATTTAATGCACCTGGTAGAAACTAACTGCAGGTCATCAGTTTTTATTGGCATAGTGCAGACATGCAGTGTGATGAACTGATCTGGCAAAACATTAACAAAGATAAAAAAAAAAATAATCCTAGATCAGGTTTTGTAGTGGGTATCATTGAAATCAGAGCAAACACTACTCTTCAGGTACTTGTCTGTTCATCCCCTGTAATTTCTGCTGCTGTGCTGCTGATGTAGATGGTCCTTTACACAGAAATCTCAGATAAATTTTTGTCTGACACATATCTAGAACTTATATAGTCACCTACTAATTTAAACCAATTTGCCCTAGGTGATGGGTGAATACACTTGAAAATTAAATGGGTCTGATTTAAGCATCCCTTCTCTGAAGCCAAAGATTATATAATTAAATTAAAAGAAAATGTGTTTTATAATAAACTGTATTTCCTCTTGGCAAAATCCAATTTTGAAACAAGATTGTAATATCATATCTAAAAATGTTTTCCCATGGGTATTACCAGTCTATTTCATTTAATTGTTTTCACCCATCATATTATGAGCTTTGAAAGTAGTGAAATGAGTGTGGTTTTTACGAAGAACAAGGGAGGGAACGGCAAGGAGAGGGAAGGCTGACTGCTTCCCCAGGATGACCTCCTGCAAGACCAGGGGTGGACACCTCCCCGCCCGCCCCAGGCTTTCGGCTCCTCGCCCGGGCTGGAGGCCGGTGATGCCGTGGCTGGTGCCGTCGGGCTGTTTGCTCAGGTCAGAGCCTGATGGCTGCGAGGGTCTTTGGATAAACCCGGGTTTCGGGGACCTGCGACCCACCCGTGGTGTGGCAGGCTTTGCTTCTCTGGTGAAGGAAAGGGGAGGAAGATACTCAATTCCTTCCAGGGGGAGGAAGATACTCAATGAGCTGTATGGTAAAGATGTTACACTTCAGCAGAAGATACTTAGAACTATGGGTCTGAACTGTGGGAGCACCCCTTCCCCAGTGTGGCCATTCGTGTCGATGCCCAGGGTTTTGGTAATGCCGGGGTTGTCCCTGGGGGCTCCCCAGCACGTGGGCGAGCAGGATCAGGCCCCCAGGGAGAGAGGGACCTGTTGTAGGACTGGCAGCTCTTTGGGTGGGATCCCTGTGGGTACTGCAGCCTTCCTGCCACCCCGCCAAGCACCCAAACCCCGGGTGAGGGGACACTCCACATAAATGTACAGTAGGCTGTGAGCGAAATACGAGCCAATTCCACCCTCATTTTCTTCCATATACGTTTATCTGTTCATTCATTGCTCCAGTGTGCCTGTGGCACTGCAACGGGGGACGGGTATCGCTTTCAGTCTTGCACATCTGATTGATGCTGCTGACGATAATTCGAAGCCAAGGTGACAGCAGCTTTGATGATTCCGATTCTGCGTTGGTCTGGCAAACTTTGGCAAAATGATTCAATGAAACAGCAAGCAAAACTCGAGGTGCCCATGCAACTTCTGCTGCCTGCTCCCATCGCAGCCCACCGGCGCTGCTGGTTTTGCTCTGCAGAGGGGCTGGGAGGTGCCGAGAGATGGGGCCAGAGAGCAGCATCTCCGTGTCTCCGCTCCTCGTGGGTCCCCGATGGACCCATTTGTTTCCTAGATGGGAATGGGCCTATTTATTACAACCAGCGATATGTTAATCACGGGCTGAGGAGCTGGGAACGGGCCCAGCAATGATGAGCAAAAGTGTCCGCGCGTGAGAGCTCGGCACAAATCCTGCCCTGCTCTGGCTGTGTGGGCAAGCGCCCTTCCACTGTGAGAATGCCCAAAGGCGTCCTCGCCCCCCTCATCCCGCCTCTCTCCTTTTTATTCTTTAGAAAACCCCGATTCTGTTCTTATGTTTGGCTTTTTCCGGGGAGTGCGTGGAAGCGCGGGGTGTTTGTTGTGGGGGGGCAAACCGGGCTGCCCTGCGGTCGGCAGGTTCAGCAGCAGCCGTGGGGTTTCCTTGGCAGCTCTGAACATCCCCACCACCACAAGCAGGGCCACCAGGTACAACCACCCTTTCCTTCTCCATCTTTCCCCGTCAAACAAATCGGCTTTTCTGCTGTAAAACTTCCCAGGACTCCTTGGCTTTCTGATGCTGGGGGTTACGTGGTCCCCCCAAAGCTCAGGGACCGCATCAAATCAGTGCCGGCTGCTTGGCAGTGTCCTGGGTGCCCATCGTCATCTGGAGCCCCCCAAATTTAAAGCCATGTTCAGCAGCACGGAGGGAGCTGCGCTGAGCGGCGTGGGGCTTCCCGGGGTCTGCAGCGCTCGGCGGCCTCATTAAATCCTTCAGAGCCTTTATCAGGGACAAAACCGTCGGCTTTCTGGGAAAACGTTGATTAAAGCAACAGCGAGCAGGAGTTGAAAGGCTAATATTATCAGTTTTAGCTCGCTGGGGTGGTGTTTGCCTGAGGTAAAACAATCTTGCAGCGGAGAGCGGTGATAAGTGATGCTGCGCCTGAGCCAGCCGGGCTGTACGAGGACGCGGCGCGGGGACCCGGGGGCATCGGGCTGCGGAGGGGGAAGGACGAGGGTATTTAGATGGGAAGCGTTTTCTGCAGGCGTTCGACTGCTGTCAGCCATTTTAGGTTTCTGAATCCTATTTCCCTGGTGCTTCCAAGAGAAGCTTTTGGGGGAGTCCCCAGCTAAAACTCAAATTTGCATTTAAATGGAGATTTTTTTTTTTTTAATGAGCAGGATGCATGGGAGACTAAGACTATTAGGTTTCCTTGTGGGAGAGTGCAGAATTCTCTCACCTTTTACATCCCACCCCCTCCCCAACCCCTTTAATGCACACTTTAAATCAGACATTAAAAAAAGGAATAGTGCATCTTTAAGGAGAATATAATCATAAACAAATAAGTCTCGTTGCCCTTGCAGCAGAACTAATCTTCCCTCAGCTGAGCTGTGATATAGATCAGTAACAAGAGCCACGCGCAGGGGGTTCCTTTGAAATGCATAATACCTCCTCGTATAAATTGGAGTTGGTGTGATGGAGCTGTGAGATGACATATTGTGGCATGACCCCTCTCTACTGATTGTGGGTGAACCCTGCAAAGGTAAATCTAACACGGCGCACACATCAGACAATTTCATTTTCATCACCCAGGGACAAAAACATAGCAACAGAATCTTTTCAAATGATAATCTGCATGCTGGGCGGAATATTTTCCCTTCCTGCCTTCCTTATTTTTTTTTTTTTTTTTGCATGTTCAATTCATGATGTAGGGGAAAGGAATTATAAATTGCTTCCAAAGTTCATTCATTCCCTTCTTCTCGTTCTTCGCTTTCTTTTTCTCCTTTTGCTTTTGTTCTCTCTCTTCCTCCCTTTCTCTTGTCTTTGTCTCCTTCTCTTTTGCTTTTTTCTCTTTTTTTCTCTCTCATTTTTATTCTTTTCCTGTTTTTTTTCCTCTCTTCTTTCCCCCCCTTCTCTTTTTTCACCCTCTTTTTAATCTTTTTTTCTCTTTCCCCACTTTTTTTCTCCCCCCCCTTTTCTTTTATTTCTCCTTTCTCTTTTTTTCCTTTCTCCATCTAAAAGTTTGCCTGTGTGTGTGTAACTGATTCATTCTTCTCATCCCCTCAGGGACATTCCAGTAATAATGATTTATAGGAGTGCAAAAATCTATGCTCTTGCTCCTACCAACTAATATCCCTCCTACCCTCCAAAAAGGGAGTTTTGTTGTAGAAGATGTCTCTGTATGAAACCTTCTCCACTCCCCCCTTCGCCTTCCTGCACTCTTCCGTTCCAGTATTAGGAGTAATCAGCCGGTTTGCATCATGCCAACCAGGAATACACAGTCCTGCAACACCATAGCTCATCTCGAACTAGTTACAGTCGACTAAAATGATGCTATAGCTGTTCTTTGTTCTTCCACCCAGCGGTTTTGTGTTAGGCTCTATTCTTTCGAGGCTAAGAATAGTTTCGAAAAATCCTCTTTAATGTGATATCGCTAATTTACCATAAACCGTTCCCCCTCACGGATCACGCCGTGTTTGCAGACCGTACACAGCTACCAGGTGAGATGCGAACTGCCGGCCGCCAGCCGAGGAGCACGGCTGCTGGCTTGTGTGGAGCCGGTGGCTTCGTGGTGGCGGTGGCTCTGCTGCCGTAGCTGGAGCCGTGCTGGGGCTGAGCTGGGCCGGTGCTGGCGGGCACCCACCAGGCTCCCTGGGCAAACGACCACGTTTGATATCAAACCAGCCAAACAAATCGTAGTGAGCCCTATGGCCCAGGACTCTGCTCTGAAGGCAGAGGAGAGCCAGAAAGCTGGGCTCAGAAGTGACCTGCAAAGCCCTGGCAAAGAGATACCAGTCCTGGCACAGAGTCCTCCTGCCCAGTTGTTTTTACTGCTATTGTTTTTATTAATTAATTCTGTGTTCATCAGCACGCTGGCTGTGTCTTGGGCTGGCTCTCCAGACGTGGCTGCAATGCTCCAGGCCCTCCTCTCCTCCACGCTGTGACCGAAAGGTGTTGGGGATGGGTCTGGGGGGACCGTTGGTGTCTCTCGTTGTTGCCCGCTGGGTTGATTGCTGGCGCAGGCGGAGCAGTTTTGGGGGTGGCACAGGGTGGGCATCGCAGAGCAGAGGTTGCTCCCACGTGTCCGGCTGCCTTCTCGCGCTGTCCGTTCCGTCTGCTCAGCTGCGGGAGAGCCATGGAGGGAGCAGGGCAGGGGTCTGGGCGCTTGGTACCCTCGTAGCTACGGCACAGCTTTGGGACAGCCCCACTTTGTGTCCGTGCCTCAGTTTCCCCACTGCTACAGTATACCCCTGAGATATCTTCAATTTAATTCACAAAGTGACGCGAAGAGCTTCGTGATCTCAGAAGTCACAAGCTCTTACCCCCTTGAAGAGGAGTTTTGCAGGCGCAGGGAGACACCCACCCCGCCTGGAAAGGGCAAATGGACAGAGTAGGTAGATCTTTGGGTTTGGTGCACTTCACATAGGTGGGCTCACAATTAAATAACCCCACCCCAGCCGGCACCGACAGAGCGCAGGGCGCAGCGGGAAGGCGGAAATCTGCTCACAGATTAGGGCCATCATGGGCCCGTAATCCCGTCACTGCCCCCTCGTCCCTGATGCCGAGTGACACGGCCATTGTAGACGTAAGGCAGTGACACAGAGATGAGTTTGTCGGTTCCACCTAGCGTGATTGCCATTTTCCCCTCGCAGAGGAGGGGAGTGAAATTGAAGGAGAAAAGGTCAGAAAGCCCTGGTCATCCTCTCCTCTTCTCCCAAATCACTTGTTCCTCCAGATGGAAATGAGAAATGACAGGTTCCCGTGCCACTGGGGATGCAGGCGGCCCAGAGTGAAACAAAAAGGAAGGCTGGTCGGAGTCGGGGTGGATAGCAACGAGCGGAGCCTGTTAATAATGCATTTCAGAGGCGCGGGATCCTGGTTATTGTTCGTGGCATCTGCTAACACCAAAGCGACAGTGACAAGTTCTTTGATTAGAAAGAGGTCCCCACCACCTCCTCCCTGCCGTCCCTGCGGAAGGGCTCGTGGCAAGCACCACCCTCTGCCTAAAATCCCTGCTGAATGCCGCTGCGGGTTGGGGCAGGCGGGTGGGGAAATGGCTTTTTTATGTCTTCTGTTTCCATTTTGGTGCAGGAATGTCCAGAAGAATCTCACTTTTTCCTGTTTTATTTAGTCTTCACTTCCTTTTCCGTATTCCTCACAAATTTTTCAGAGGAGGAACCATAACGACACCATCCATGCTCCTCATAATTTCAGTGTAAACTTAAATCTCTTAAATCCCAGGGCATGGGTTAACAACCAAGAGCAAACGCAGTCGGTGGTGGCATCCCTGAGCAGCCATTGACCCTACTTTGGGCAACCTCAGCTCCCAGGTGGCTGGCACCGGGACGGGGCTAGGAGCTGTGCGAGGGAGGCGGCGAGCACGGCTGGGTCGTGTTTTCTCAGGTGGAGAATTAATTTTGTGTCAGTGGTGGTTATTTGCTTTAATTGTTGGACAATTGTTTGCTATGTTTACACATATCTTGAGGAGACAGTGCATGAGGAGCGCTGGTGCAGGCGATGGAAACTCCTGGGAAGCAAGGAGCTGCACCCGCAGCGGAGGATGCTCGGGAGGTGTGGGTCGAGGCAGCGTTCGTGTCCTCCTGCTTGCAAACCACCCTGCCCGGTTCTTCACGGTGACTCCTCTGAAGGTATCCCTTGTGTAAAGAGCACCTTACCAAAGCGCCTTCCACGAGAAGTGTAATCAGTTTGGTCTGCTTTGCACTGCGAAGTGTTTTTTTACTTCTATGTGAACATGAAAATCCTCATTTGATCCTTCTGAAAAACATTGTTTTACAACCAAGCGCATTTCTTTGGGTTTCAGGGAGAAAGTGCTGCCCTGAGAAGGCCAGAGGGCTGCACCGCTGGCAGCCCGAATCCCGCAGCGACGCTGACATGAGCAGACGTCCGTCGGGGTGCCGAGGGGCACCCGGAGGGATGCAGCGTGCCGAGCCCCATCCCGGGTGCTGTGGGGAGAGCAGGACGTTTCACGGGCAGCCCTGGCGCAGGGAGCACCGCGGCTGCTCGGCAGGTGCCGAGCCTCTTCGCTACTGGACTGCAGGGACAAGGTGGCAACAGTAATGCTCAGAGCATTGGTACACACAGGCTTCTTTGTAAGATCCTACCAGTACCATCGGTACCTTCTTTCCGTCATATTTTAATTTTACTTGTAACTTCCCCCTTTCCCCCACCCCCAGGAACATCTTTAATGGGCTGCATGGGATGTTTTGCTTTCTTTCTATCTGTTGAACAATGAAACTTTTTTCACAGGA
>Ga0181612_109398_pt1 | contig 10041 bp, 11 predicted proteins | sample HoacroProtozoa21_FD_119630 | JGI IMG/M metagenome (GOLD analysis project Ga0181612, IMG submission 119630) | Hoatzin crop microbial communities from Cojedes, Venezuel. Combined Assembly of Gp0051906, Gp0051904, Gp0051908
GGCTAAGTGCGTGTTGTGCGGCGCTCGCCCGGGGTAGCCGCATCCGTCCGGGGTCCAGCCCGGCGAGGGATGCTCTGCTACGGTCGTGTTCTGGATTCGGGGGAGGCTTGATGCTGGCTGGAGCCTCGTGGCTGCGGATGATGCTGCTTGTGGCGTTACAGTGCTGTTAGTCCAGTTAATTGGCTGGGTTGGGCTTAGCTTCTGGCTCTTGACCCTAAGGAGCCAGCACAGGGCTGGGCACCCAGAGGCTCTGCTGTCTCCAGTTGTATCTTCTGCCCAGTAATGGCAATGCTGCCTCTCCCCACAAACCCAGCCGCGCGCCGGTAGCTGTGTGATCTTTCTGCCCAGCGTCCCTTTCCCCTCCCCGGACCAAACCCTGTCGCTGCTGTAAATCTGCAGCGGGTAAGGAGGGCTTCGGCTGTGGGGTTTGGGCGTTGAGGCACGGAGGCTTGTGGTGGAGCCATGTGCAGTGATTTGGAAATGCACCTTCCACTATCCCCAGTCCTCTGCTCATGTCTCTGCTTGATGTTTTCCCTTTCCTCCATTGTGATCCTCAGCCTAAAATAATTGAAAAGCAATATAAAGCATCTTATTTGTCTGAGTCCGAGAGTACCAGCTTGTTCTACCCCTGAGTTCTTTGAGGACTTGAGGGCAAATTTTTTCACAATGCTCCTTTTTTTTTTTTTTGGGTAAGCAGTATAAAGTTTTGTAATGTCTATAAAACTTTTGATGACTTCCTACACTCTCCAAACAGGCAATCACACAGCCCTCCAATCTTTCATTTCTTTATGGGATATCATCATGTGCCTCGTCTATTTTAAGGATTTCTGAAGGCAAGCGCTCCTTCTCCGCTGTACTTTCATCTTGCCAAAAGCTCGCTGCATCTTCTGTGTGCCTCAGGCTCAGGGCTTGGCATACCTTTTTTGTTCTGCAATACATTTTTTGGATCAAAGTAACTTTGTCTTTAAAAATGGAATAGGGACTGAATTTGTTTTATTTTTATTAAGAGAATTAAAAAATAATAATCCCAGCAATAATCTAGATGGAACATTGCAGCTGAGTTATGCTGAATGTCAAGATTTTGAATTTTTTGTCCAATTTCAGGAAGAAAGTCTCCAAAACGTCACATTTTCATGGAATGAGAAAAGCTTTTGGATATTTGTTTCTGAAAACCGCTTTGCTAATAACTTGTATGTTTTACTTTCCCTGATCTTTTGTTTATATCAATGATAAGTTAACAAAAACCCGTGATATTTTTTTGTTTGTTCTTGAACCTTATCTTCCAGTTGTATTTAGTTTTAGCAAGACACTTTAAATGTTATATACAACTTGGGATCTTTGGTGCTCTGTAATAACAGCTTTATATAATATTTACCCAAGTAAACTGTGTCTTACTGAAAATGGAAAAAACAATTTGGAGTATCATACCTAAAGGTTTGTTTGGTTTGTGGTTGGTTTCTTCATTTGCCCCTGGCTTATATTTCACAAAAACACAAAACTCCAGGCTGATAAGGGATGAAGCTGGAGCAGTGGTTACTGTCTCCATCTCTCCCACCAGGTCTGGAAACCCCAGGAAGCCACAAACTAGAATAAAAATAATCCCAAATAGTACACTGGAAAAGAAAAAAAGCCTTCTTGAGCTTCAGCCTTCTTTTCTCTGTGAAGAGCAGATAAAACCCACACATTTTCTAGATGCAAAGTTTGATGAAGGAAGGAGCAGTCGCAGCCTGCATCCTCCCCAACTCCTAGAAGTCTGTGTGTGTACACTTCTGATCTCTTATACATTGCTGGGGTTTTTTTTCTTTTTTTTCTTGTGGCTTTTCATTTAGAGATGGCTGAACAGGATCTTTGCCCCTTAAAGAACACGTGAAAAAGAGAAGCTGAAAATGAGGCAGGGAGCCATGAAGTGGAATAGCAAAATGCTGAGGTTTGTTAATCGCAAATAAAAGTACTTAGGAGTGCAGGAAGACAACGACTGTGTAAAATCCATCATTCAATCAGCTAAACTACCGCGTGCTTTAATGGCATTCATTCAGAGTCACTTAACAAAACTGTAAAATTAACAACTCAAATAATAAGTAAGTCAGCCTGAACAAGCGAGTTTCCAGCAGGGACGTGGATAGCTAAAATAAGCTTGGCACAACAACGTGTCGCAGCCCTGAACCACCCAGCCGAAGAGAAGCGATGCCTCCAACCCTTGAGTAGCCGGGAACTGGCCGTTACACTGGTCCGCACAGAGCCGTGGACAGACCATGGATACAGATGTTTTGTTGGCTCGGGAGCGGGAGCAGCTGTAGGCATGGCCTGAGAGGTGAGACAGGGTCCAAGGGAAGGGCTGGAGGTCACTGGGCACACCGAGAGCAAAGCCGAGAGGTGCAGAGCTGGGTCGTTGCAGTGCAGCAGTGGTCTCGTGGGGATGCGGGGTGTGGGGCAGGGGTGGGAGAAAACTCCGTATGTTGTGGGAAGAGCAGTGGGCACGTAGGATCTGCCACGTCAGCTCTTCTGCACTGCGCGTTGTGAAGAGAGTTTAAAACTGGCTCAAAAAGGGGCTCAACTCCAGGAGAAGAACAAAAGGTATTTTGGCTGCTCTGCTTGGCATATGCTCCTGGAAGGGCAGTGTTCGAGGCCGGGTTGGATGGGGCTTTTGATCAGCCTGGTCTAGTGGAAGGTGTGTCTGCCCATGGCAGGGGGGTGGGACCAGATGATCTTTAAGGTCCCTTCCAACCCATTCTATGCGAAGGGGAGATGAAAAGCTGGGAGCTTTGACAGGAGCAGGTTGCAGTGATCCAAAGCAAGAGTTTAGAAAAGGAGAGGGAAGAAGGGACGGGTTTTGGCAGAAAGTTTGGTCAAAGTGCAGATACGGGCAGAAGCAAACAGAGGAGAGGAGGTGATGACAACCCTTGGTGGCTTTCCTTTGGCGCAGGGGAACCTGTGAAATCGGCCACACAGTTGCGCTGCCTACTGCCATAATGTGAGTTTGAGCCATGGAATACCTTGCATTTCTCTAATGCCCCTGTCCTCTGACGCATGCCTTTGGGTAGGGAACTCGGTGTTATTTTCAAGCATGTTTCTACCTCTCAGTAACAGACAAAAACCTGAACAAGGCAGTCTAAAGCCAGGAGGCAAATTTAAAGAAATTGTAAAGTGTTTACGTAAAATCCTCATAATCTGGGGGCTTAATTCATTTTATCTTTTTAATATTTTTCTCCAATATTTGATTTCACCCGTCGGTCTTTCTGCAGCCATCCTGTTTTACCCATGCAACATCCATTTAACTGTAATTATAGCCGTGTTGTTCAGCTTTCATACACCCCCTCAGACATTCTTTTGGCAAAGGGAGTTAAATATAAAGCGAGAGTTAATCAGCAGCCAGATTGAAGTATTGCGGAAAGATATCGAAACTGCTTGGTATTTGTAAGAACTCTGGTGACTGCTTTATGTGCGTTTTAAGCCATGCTGTGCTTGATGACCTTGTAATGATGAAGTCTGAAGGGAAACAGAGACTGAATCATCGCTTCTGAGACTGATGGTTTCAGCGGAGGCTGATGCTCTGAGCACGGTCACGGAAAAATAGCTGTTGTTCAAAGGTCAGCATGTGGATTTGGCATGGGGCCCAGGTACCTCAAAACATCTGCAGGGCTGCTGCGATGGCTACTGCTCAGCGGGACGCGGGAAGAGGTGGGGACGTGGAGCCAGATGCTCTCGGCAGCAGCCGCTTTGCCCCCGAGGGGCTGCGTTTCCGAGAGCTGCGCTGTTCCCACCCACGGCTCTGAGGCCCGCAGCGATGTCCTGACGGTGACGTGAACACGAAACCGGTGTCGTTAGCTGTTCAGTCAAGATTGGGGCAGAAATTGAAATTGGAGGCGGTGGAGGGGTGCGTGTGTTGTGTTACAGTTGAGGAACTGGGTCCCAAATGCTCGTTGAGGTTCAGGCACCCAACCCCAGCTGAGTTACAGGTAGGTCCCAGCTGCTCGGTGAGGGTGAAGCGTTGCCCCTACATGCTCTGCCTGCAATTTTCTCATGAGCGCACGACATTTAGCGTTACCCGCGTGGCAGGGTGATAAGACCCTATGGTACCAAATGGAGCTCAATCTCATAAACCAGCCCTCGATTCTGGCATCTTTGGGAGCTTTATGTTGCTGAGTGCCATGCTGCCCCGCAGCAAGAGAAATGGCTGCTTTACCCTGGAGCACAGGCGGCAGCCTCGACCTTTCCTGGCACCTAGCATGTTCCTGGCGTGTTTCAAGTCTCTCCCTTGAGCTGCCAAAATTGCCTGATGCCGTGACGCTGCCTCCCAGCTCTCTGCCCTGCAGATGAGTCGCCAGCCCTCCCAGGTGCCTGCCTAAAGGCTGTTCTGTCCCTCCTGGTGCCAACTCCTCCATCCCCTACCCGTGAAGTCCAAAACCCCTGTAGCTTCCTGCAGCCCCAGGCAGGGATGGCTGTGCCCATGCTGAGCCCTCTGCCTCCGAGCCTGGACCCGACACGAGCAGCGGGGTGGGTGTTTGGGCAGGGGAACGAATTGCTGGTGTGGCACAGCAGACCTGGCGGCATCCCAGGGAGAAAGTGAGGGCAGGGAACTGGGAGCAGAGTCCCCGGAGCTGCCAGCAGCGTGCTGGGAGGGAGACGGGCTGCTCCGATGGGGAAAGGGGTCCAAGTCCCAGCCAGCCACTGGGAGAGGCAAAGATGCATCACCCTGAAGGATTGTCTTTGGAGATGCTGGCTACTCTTTGGTCTTGAAATTAAACAGCCTGGTTTTTTCTGTTTTACAAAAGATAGCTGAAATATTTTGGATACTTGCTTATATAATTAGCTTTTAGCTGCTCTGGATACTGTGGCTTAATTATTCTGGAATCCACTGTTAAATAATTAGAGCTGTCTTGTTTACTAGCAAATTTTCTGTTTGTTGCTCCAGGGTGATTTGTTTTATATTAAATTAAGTACCCAGGGCAAGTAGCATCCAAGTGTCCCAGATGCCGGCAAAGAATTGGTTTTGTTTGTTTTGCCTCTGGGCATTTTTGAGATGTTTCCAGAATGGACACTAACTAACTGTCTCTTGGTTTAAAATCCCTCTCTTTCCCAAAACAAAAGCTTTCTTCTGTTGGTGGTGGGGTTTTTTTTGTTTGTTTATGTTTTCTCTCTATTTTCATGTTGCCTGAACTGTACTTGGAATTACTTCCAAGCTGAAGTTTGACTTAAAAACTTTGGCTTTTCCCCTGCACTACTTGGATAACATGTGATGAGATGCGCTTCCTCCCTGGGACGTGTGTTCTTGGCTCTGCTATCAGTTCATCCAGTTGACTGTTTCTTTGTGTTTTGGGATCACTGTTGCACCCACAGCTGCTCGGAACCGCGTTGATGAGATTTGTAGGGAAAAGGGGGAAGGTGAAGGGAGGACCAGGAGTCAACTCATAAGTCCAAATAATTTTTTTGTGAAGGCAGCGGATTGTCCTGCTCCCACCTCGCTGCCCTTGCGGGCTGGACTCTGCACCACTGGGGTGGTCTTGCCCTGTGTTAGTAATTGATTGTGGGGAATGGGGGAGCTGGGGGCATCGGGAGGTAATGATGTGGTAGAGCAATTCTGGATCCGTGCCCTGGAAGGGGGAGCGGTTTCATGGAGCTCCGTGTGTGTCTGCTCGTCGGGCTGGGGACATGAACCGTGGCCTTCACCTTCGCGCCGGGTGGGAGCTGCTGGGCATTGGGCTCTTTCAGCCTCTTCCCATCCTTGTGCAGAATCAGAGCAGTTATTAAAGTGTGAATATTTTTTGAAGAACCCAATTTTTTATTGCCCAGCCAGCTCTAACTATAGCTCTCTGTTGACAAAAACTATACAAGTATATTTTGTCAAGAATGTCTTTTGTTTAAGATGAAGAGAAAAACAAAGCAAGAAAAGAAGTGTCTCCAGAAACGCTTGTGTCCCTCGTTTATAAAGGTCTGTGCAGAAAGCAACATGAGAATAATGTGGTCACCCTTGTCTGCTAAGGTCAGAAGCTGGGCTTTTATACCAGCTGCAATAAATGAATCAAAGACATAATATTGACACAGTGGAACAGGAACAAAAGCATTGCAGTACCATGGAAGACCTCCTTTCCCTCGCAGCGGCCGGCGCCAGCTGCTTTTGAGAAAAACACAGGGGGAATCTATAGGGGATTTTTTTTTTCTCCTCCCACATGGAAATTTGTGTCACCTATTTTTTTTTAATCCTCTGCGATATCTCTTTAGATGCCTGGGAAGGGGGAGGAACGCGTGTCCTACTCCGGTAAGACTTGGCAGGGAGTTTGGAGTTTTATAAGCTATGTGCTTACTCAATTATTTTTAGCACGTTATTACCAGGCTGCTCTGGTTTCTTTAACGTACGATATCGACTCCTTCCCCGTCCAGCTGTGAAGCCGCTCTCGCCGCTGGCGGGGCTTTGGGGAGGAGCTGCCTGCGCCGGGCTGCTGCCAAACGGCAAGAGCATCGCCGATCTCTCCTCTGCCTTTCGCCGAGCCCGATATTAGGCACCGGTGCTGACTGTTCCTTGGTCTCTGGAAAGAATTTGCCGACTCTTGGGTGTAGCTTTCTGGTTTCTGGATCCCACTGATGTAGTTGTTAGAGCTCCCGAGCGAAGTCCTGGAGAGTTAACGTGGCTCCGCTGAGCCGGGATAACTGATTGCCCGTGTCCTCTGCCCGTGACAAATACAGGCTCGTACCCCAGTGAAATATGTTTATGCTAACGCATTCTTCTTAATTTGCATTGGGCTAAAAGTGTTGGTACAGTCAGCTTGGTGAAATGTAGTTGCTTGTTAATCCATGGCAACTTCATCATGCGGCTGGGCGCTAGCTGTACTGGTTGGGTAATTTACCGTGGCAGATATTTGTTGCATTTATGGTTTTCAGACAACTGATACCGTTTAGCTGGAAGATAAACATTTGAAACCCACACAATGATTTAGGAGCCATAGGCAAAATGTATGGGAGTTGGTCGTCTAAACTCCTTTAAAGATCTTGCTGCTTATTCCTGTTTCTAAAACGTGGCGGAGGGCCAGTTTTCATAGATATTTAAACACTGACAGATGCACTCAGAATAAAAACCCTGCTAGGTGACTATCTGCATCCTTCGACTTCTAAGTACTTTTGTATATCTAGTATTTAAAAGCTTAGTTTTCCAGTCCCATTTTTTTGAAATAATTTAATGAGTCCACATTGCTTTTAACAGTTTAAGATCTTAGTTCATATGGGTATTTCTAAAAAAAAGGTTGTGTGTCATAATCATCAGGAAAAGACCCTAAAATTGAATTTGTTTGAATGGGCTTTTTGAAAACGGTTCCCCTTTCTTCAGCAGAGGAAATTTTAGAAGTCCAGCTGCATAAAGTGATACCAATAAATAAAGAATGTTTCTGCCAACTGTCTGGCAAAATGAACAAGCTCTGCTTTTTCCCCTAGAGGTGAAGAGCTTGGGCAGAGACGCACGTGCTTGGGTGCTCTCTTAGGACTCTCCAGCACCCATGGATCCATCACTGGGCTGTTGCCGTGGACGGAGCTGGGCTGAGGGTGAAGCACCCGTGGGATGCTCGTGGTGGAGGAGCACCGCTGCTCCCTGGCACTGCCCAGAGCTATCGAACCTGCCAACACTGGACCCGCTTTTGCAAAAAGTTTTCTTTGAGTTTGGTGCCAAGAGAAAGATTTGTGCTAGAGAGGCAAAAAAAAAGCTAAAGTTGCAGTAAACCAAGTGTATGAGGCTGGCTGGTTTTACGTGTCTGTTCTGATCCGTGGCGGTGGGAGAGGGCTCTCTTAGACTGCACGTTATAAACTTCTGCACAGTCGTGCCTGTGAATTGCAATAGATGGTTACTAACACTAAGTGGGGAGAAATGTGACTTTCTTATTGTTGTTTATTTTTTAATCGACCCTGTGTTAAGCCTGTGCACACGTCTGTCATCAGAGACCCTCTTCCTTTCACATTTAATGGCATTTCTACTGCCAGCTCGAAGATTGACTGTACAAGGCTGGCATTTCTCCAGTGTCGGTTTTTCTTCTTGTCAGCTTTTCTCTTCTTTCTTTCTTTTTTTTTTTTTTTCCCCACCTCTTTGGTGACAGCATTTCTCTGTTTAGCTTCTTTCCACGCTAGACTCTTGTGCACCGAAAACCCTGCGCAGGGACTTTGCTGCGCATGCTGAGGAGAGATAGCAAAGCACGCGTCCAGGTGGCTTTAAATACTCCAACACACGGGAGACATTAGCCAGCAAAGGAAACGTTTTACTGTAATCTACAGTTTAGTGAATTTATGGAAAGAAATTTGGCTGCAAGTTAGGCTGGAAAGGTACAGAAGCGTGCTGGAAGGAGGGGTTTGCCCGAGGGAAATGGCATAAAATGGCTACTTAGGCAAAGGAGGAGGGCAAGGTCGCAGCGCAGTAGGATGGGGTGGGCAAATACACGCCTGTGCCCGTGGTTAGTAGGGTCTAGAAGATGTTTAGCACCGTTTTGCTTTTTATTCCTCTGGGCTAGGGCACGCAAAGACCTTCTGCTCAGCGGACTGGGAGCTGCGGGAGGGCAGCGGCTGGCAGGTGATTTGTGCCTTCCTGCACCAGAGTGGGGTCCGTGCCAGCATTTCCCATTGGGATGTGCTGGTAGAGAGTCAGGGGTGCTGCACGAGCTAGCTCAGGCAGTGACAGACACGAGGACACGTCGCGTGGATTTTGTGCTCTATTTCATTACGCATTCAGGCATCGGTGCTGTTCATTCATACATCAGGGTGCAGGCTCTTTTTTTTTTCCCTTTATTACAGCTATAGCAGCGTTTGCTGCTGGCCTGGTAGCCCATGCAGCTCAGCTCTTCCCTGCTCCTGATGCCTGTACCCGTAGGCTTGCATGTCCGGCGGTCCTACCTCCTTCCTGCTGGTTGTTTATGTGGCGAGCCTGGGACCGAGGATCTGTCTCCTACGTAGGTCCTGGATGTTGGGAGGCTTTTAGGGGTCCACAGGGCTGGAGCGTGTGTGTCTTGGCTTTTCTGCAGCCCGAGTCTGTGCTGCCGTGTGCTGGCACAGGGCGTGGGTTTTGCAGCCTCTGCATCATCGCCTGGAAGAGAAACCTGATGTCCTCGCCACGCAGAGACCACCAGTCGCGAGGACAGCAGCTAGAAATCATAACAAGGCATCTGGGGGAAATGGAAAACCGGAGCGCCTTTCAAGTTTTAAAGATGAAAGGTCCTAATACCGCTTGTACCCGAGTTTTTCTACCTGCTTCAGACAAGGTAGCGAGCAGGCTGACAGCGTAAGCTCGGAAGACACCGTGAGCTGTCAGCATGCTAATTCACTCGGATGAAAACAAAACAAAACAAAAAAACCCGCCTGGCTTAGACATTTGCCTCAGACCCTTCTGACTTTGCTTTGTTCCGCAGGGCAGCCTGTCCGGAGCCGCGCGGATCCAGCGCTGCCTGCGCTGGGTCAGGCTCAGCGTCAGCAGCTGTGGCTCAACGGCCTTGACAGAGTTTGTGTTTCCCCGTGATCGGATTTGGCCCTGGCTCCGTGCTGCATGACAGCTGCCGGCAGGAGACGTGCTGTTAAGATGACACTGAGTTGTTTTCTGGGAAAGGCGCTGTAGTAAGTGCTAGCAGCTTTATTGGATGAAATTAAACGTATATCATCTTAAATGATGACGGTTTGTAGATCTTTACTTTGGCACATTGTGGAATTTATGGGGTGTAAAACACTTTCAGAATCGACAGCGCAGAGATCAGAAAACGCTGTTGTACATTTGAGGATGCAAAGCAGCATTGTGCTGGGAGAGGTGCGGTCAGCCCCATCCCCAGCCGTACGGGAAAGCAGAATCGTTGTGGCAGACAGTGACAGAATCACAGAATGGTCGGGGTTGGAAGGGACCTCTGTGGGTCATCTCGTCCAACCCCCCTGCCCAAGCAGGGTCACCCAGAGCAGGCTGCACAGCACCGCGTCCGGGCGGGTCTGGAATATCTCCAGAGAAGGAGACTCCACAGCCTCCCTGGGCAGCCTGTTCCAGGGCTCCGTCACCCTCAGAGGGAAGAAGTTCTTCCTCCTGCTCAGACGGAA
>Ga0181612_109528_pt1 | contig 10041 bp, 1 predicted proteins | sample HoacroProtozoa21_FD_119630 | JGI IMG/M metagenome (GOLD analysis project Ga0181612, IMG submission 119630) | Hoatzin crop microbial communities from Cojedes, Venezuel. Combined Assembly of Gp0051906, Gp0051904, Gp0051908
CTCATACTGGGGCCAAGCTCTTTTCAGTTGTGCCCAGCGACAGGACAAGGGTCAACGGGCACAAACTGAAGCAGAAGAAGTTCCGTCTGAACATGAGGAAGAACTTCTTCCCTCTGAGGGTGACGGAGCACTGGCACAGGCTGCCCAGGGAGGTTGTGGAGTCTCCTTCTCTGGAGATACTCAAGACCCACCTGGACAAGGTCCTGTGCAGCCTGCTGTAGGTGACCCTGTTTTGGCAGGGGAGTTGGACTAGATGACCCACAGAGGTCCCTTCCAACCCCTACCATTCTGTGATTCTGTAAAACCAGTTTTAGGGGAAACGGAGAACAAATAACAGATATGTGGCATGTATAATACATGTCATATATGGTGAGTGAAGGTATAATGCACACTTACTGAGTAGTGAAGAAATAACAAGGTGTAAAGCACATTAACAAACATAAAAATTACTCCAAGAGGAGCCTAGAGAGAGAGAGGAGGAAGAAATAGGCAACATCCTACTCCTTGAGGCAAAGAACTTGGGATGCTGATAACTTGGTCACCATACACTGCCTTCCCAGGTTGAAACCATTGATGTTAAAACCCCAGAGGGGTGGTGGAAGGGTGAGCAAGCGGTAGATATTGGAAATGTTTTATGTATGTGACTTGGACAGTATTTTGTCTGGACTGTGTTACTATGATTGTAATGGATTGATAATAGCTCTTTGATTAGACTGTTGTAACTTTCATTAGGACTAAAAATTAGTTCTTGGCTTTTCATATACAGTGTGTTCCTTTTGCCCATCGCAAGATCCTGAATGTAATTAATCAAGCAACCTGTTCTCTAACTTGGGTCTCACACCTCATTAACAGTATGCATCTTCTGATTTCAGGCCCTTGAGGCAGGGAGGGCTAGTCTCGTTAGTGGAGCTTTGAGAGAGCAATCAAATATTTAATTGGGGATTGCTTTCTTTTGAATGATTTATATAAAGTCCTTAGCTCCTAACTTTAGCATTTTTACCGGAATTATTAGATCTTCCACTTCCTTTCTTGTCAATTCCCTTTTCATTTGGCAGCTGGATCCTCAACGGCAAGACTGTTAACTTCAAACCTTGGTTTTTGGACATTCTTCAGAATTCCTTCCCTGTGCTTCTTTGCTCTGTTTCCATTCTGATTTAGCTTCACTCTTTCCTGTTGTACTGGACTATTGGCACCATATAACATTTTTAGATAACTCTATGTTTAGTCCGATGCTCTTCATTATTTGAAAGAGTTGGGGATGCATACCATTTATATTCCAAAGACATATTTAAACCATAGGTAAAATGGCTAAACTGTGTTTTAAGTATGTCACAGAGATTTTCTTAATGCTTTTGGATATAAAAAGATGACTCTTCATTTTCTAACAATAAATGTTGTGAAATACATAGCTCTAATAGCTTTCTCGCCTTGCATGAGCAAGTGCTTCAAATCCTTGACAGGCAGCTTATTTCTGAAGTGCAAACTATTTTGCCATTGCTGAGGTTTTTTGACATGTATCTTACTTTTGAGCTAAATAAAATTCTTAAAGGAAATCTGTGAAATTTGTACACAAAGAAAACTGTAGAACTAATTGGATTTGAGCTCTTCAACTTTTTGTTTAGAAAACACAATAACTTTATGCAACACCAGGCGGTGTACAATATCTGATTAACGCTGTTGTGGTTGATGTGATTGGGAGCAGTGGAGAATGTTTTTAAAGGTTTCCAGGGAAACAATGCAGTAGGGGCAGATGGGGGTATGAATCTAAATATGTATGTGTTTCAATTGCTGAAAAGATAAAGGAAACAAGATTGGAGGTGACCAAATATCCATATCTGTAAGTGAGTTATACGCAGTCTAGCTTTTCCCATCCCGCAATGTAAAACTTTTCACGTGCTCTAACAGAGTCTGACTTTTGCCTGTTTGACTACTTACCAACCTCCTGTACCATCAGGTAGCTATGCTGTAGTTTGTTTTCTCGTCTACACCAATAATAATTGTCACTATTTCCTAAAAGTTGTTAACTGGATAACCACAGAACAAATTCCCAGTACCAAAATAATTAATGTTCATGGCATTAAATACAGTCCTTAAAATAGAATAGACTTAGCTTAACATGCTTCCTTGTAAGATTTGTTCATGTACTCAGTTTGAGATGTGTAGGTGAGCTCTTTTTCATAAGAGAATGGGAGTCTGGTCGGAGTATCATGTCCTGTGGAGTTGCCAAAATAATAAAATGTAAGTGTTGGTAAGAAGATAAAAGTTGTCATGCTAATTTGATCTCTGATCTCTTTAGTGCAGTACCCTGGACTGACAGTACAGATTTTTTCAAGCTCTGAGTTAAGAGCCATCAAACTTCAAGTAAATTTACTGGGTTATGTAGTAACATGGTTGTAGGGGAAATTTCTTCCAAAGCCCAAAGGACCAATGACCTTGTTGTTCAGTCTGTGTGTACCTGTTATTTACTTAAGCTTAATCTAAAGTTAATTATCGCTCTTTGGAGTTGTCTGTTTGTCTCCAGTTGTTCAGTGTGTTTGAAGAGTTTGCTCTTATATTCTCCTTGATCTGTATGTTGATGTGTAATACACCCTTGTAATGTTGAAGCTCTGGGAAGATTAATCTTTGCAAGCTGTATCATCCTGACATTTGCCTCAGTGATTATATTTGAAATAACCAAAAGGCGTGCCTGCTGTTTGTTAATCTCAGTTGTAATGAAGTAAGCTGTTTGCAATTTGTTTGTATACTGCAGATATAGTAGAAGAAATTATTCTTCCTTGGTTCTAGAGGAATAAATATTGGAAAGTGATTGTACAGCCACCCTTGTATTTAGTATGTCTTCTAGCAAGCATAGGAGAGAATCATAGGAATCTGATGAATATTGAAAAAAATTTATTTCAGTCATTATGAAATTGCTGTGCCCAAGTAAAAAATATTGATTATGCTATATTGGTTTAGTAGAGTTTGTTTCTTCATATTTTGGATTAATAAATTGTGTAACTTTTTATCAGGTTAAGCGAGACATTGTAATGAGACTTCCGTGCTTCTCCCATAGATGGAGACCGTTGTGTGTGGGCCTTTTCTTGCATACCAACGAAGGCAGCATTGTGTTGAAGAAAGTGAAAAATTGAAATGGTCGCAAATATTACTGATTGACGTTTCTCTGAACTGACATTTTTCTAATTCTTTCTCCAGTTAAGGCCTCAGTCTGTCCCTATTAAGATACTTTTGATCCAATGTGTCATCATAGTTCAGTTACACATCAGTAATAATTTGCTAATGATTTGTCATGGGTAGTTGTGTTCAAGTTTTTACTGATTTCTGAATGCTGGTACCCTTCCCAAATGTTTGGCTTGGTATTATTGAACTTCGTCTGAATTTTCCGAGTTCTCAGGAATGAGTATATACTTGCAAGTGTATATATAATTCTTAATAAGTAGTGATGACCATAATCTGTTTGAATGTCTTATTTTTCCTTGTTTTTGTCTACATTTTCAGGTCTGGCAGTTTCTCTTCAGTTGCTTCATGGAGACATAGAACAAATTAGGAGAGAATATACATCCATGTTTACCCATGGAGTATCCATAACAAGGAAACTAGGTTTTTCCAATATTATAATGCCTGGTAAGTTAAAAAGAAAAAACCCTCAATAAGCAGAAGAAGAAAGAACTGATGAGAAATTACTTTATTTTCAACTGCTCCACAAATACATGCTGTATTCTAAAACTTTTTAAATTTTTCCAGATACGTTTGTTAGGTTTTTTCAGGTAGTTAGAAGAAAACTGAGTCCCAGTAGCTCCATTGCATTATATATTGTATAGTTACTATGTCAATGTCAAAAGGGCGTACAGCCATAGCACCCTTTTTTGAGAGATGGAACCCCACTTCATAGGAGTGAAGGTGACTGAATGCAAGTCTGCTGAGCTCTGTGCAGAGGAGATAACCAGCAGAACATTGTTTTTAGGAGCTAATAGTTTTCTAAATAAGAATTCACAGAATTTCACTCACACTGTACAAGTTCTGGTTTCACCAAATTTGTTTCTCAAATACTGGAATGAAGATATGGGAAATGGGTAATAATAGGGATGTAGAGACTATTTTGATTCTATTCTATGACAGAATATGTGAATACTTAAACAGATGCTAAGGAAGGTAGAAACATTGTGTCAATATGAATGTGAAGAAGCAAACACAGGAAGATCACAGTGATATCTATCGTTCTGTCCCCAAAATGAAATTTTTAAAAAGTTTAATGAATTGCTGGAATTTATAAGGCAAATGTCTCTTTAAAGAAGAAGCATACTTGTAAGCAGACTATTTTGGCATGATTATGGTGGTGTGTTGTTGCTGACAAATGTTGCAGGGAGGAGCTCACATCTTCGTTTCCACTGAGTCCACACACAATGCCTTGAGTCTCTCAAGCGTAAATCATCCTCCTGACTTGCACATTTTTAATAGAGACTACCTTCTTATAAAGATCTGTCTTTGCATTCCTGTGTACCTAAATCAGAAGTAAACTAAGGTTCTGAGGCAAGAATGAATAAGCTTCGATACTTCACTAATCAAGGAAGTCTTAAATAGGCATTTGAAACTCAGTAATGAGACACAGCTTTAGCTGTGGGCATGTGTTTCTCTTGAACTTCTGCCTGAAACTTGACAACTGAGAATTCACTCTTATGTTCTTACTGCCAGTTAAACATCTGTCCTTCTGTGTCCTTAATCAGTACTACTAATCACTTAAAACATGCAGAGAACACAAGTTAATAGAACAGTTTTAGCATTATTATGAAAATACTCTGCTGGTGTCACTGCAAGATTTAGAACAATAAAATGCTAGAGTCGGGTGCCACTGAATTTAAGGGTAGATTATATCTGTAAGTTTAATGGAAGCATTTGGTTGAAATCTTATAGCTATTTAGCTAGGGTTCATTTATTGTATTACTGTTGAATTTGTAATTTGAATCAAATGAGTGTTGTAGATAATATGGCTGATAACAGCGGAAGCAGTTTTACTGAGCACACTAACTCCTATTAAGAAACCTTTCTCCATTTATCTATTATTTAGTGACCTTCTGCTCTCTGTTATCAAATCTTCTAAGTTCTATAAATAGCTCTCATATCCCCTCACTTTCCAGTTGTGAAATAATGTGATGTACTAAACCGTGAAAAACATATTATAGCAAAGCACTGTGTAATCGGCTGGTGCAGAAGTTTCTCAACTCAGCGTCGAAGAATTGCGCAGGATCAATTTTTCCGTTTCTTATTTAAAAAAATAATGTATGGATTCTGGTGTGCTGCTTTCTCAGTCCAAATGTATGCATACCTCAGTTTAGAAAATGTACAACTTTTATTCTGTATTTACTGGCATAGAAGAGATTTCTCCTCCAGAGAAACAATCATCTCACTCTTGCAATGATGACTTCCAAGGGCTAAGCAGAGCAGTGTGCCCTAGGCACTGAAATGCCCGCAGGAACCTAGTCTTTGAAATGCTTTTTTCTTTTAAAGATCCCCTTTCGTTTTGTTTCTCTTCAAGTGCCTTTTTTCAGAGGTAAATTAGAGAACTTTATCTTTTGCCACTGGAAATGGTCATTAATTAGATCTTATTTTATATTTTTGTTGAAAGTAATGATGTTGCTGTGGCTAATTAGCACTTAGGTTAGAGTTCTGAACCAGACTCTGAATTAGTCAAGAAGAAATACTTCATGCTGCTAAACTATAGTATCTCTTTTATAAATGCCATATTTTAAGTCCCTCTCCTATTCTGGTGTATTTAAAATCTCTGACCTTCATTTTTCGTCATATCAATCCTTTCTTCTTTGTAGGTTTTGCTGTTAAATGTAACTTAGATAAGCATAAATGTATAACCAGAATTTTGTTGACAATAATAATGCACGTTTTTAAAGAGCAGTGCTTTTTATGTCACTGGAGTGTGACAGGGTGAAGCCACAGAATGCTTTTTCCGGACCCCATGGAATTTTTTAATGAAGAACTCCCAAGTGTTTTAGGAAACGAAATAGAATGGCTAGAAAAAAGCGTGTATGATTCAAAAAGGCTGTGAAATAAGTAACTCAATTTATTCTAGCTGACAGAAGAAGGAAAGGCAGTAGAAGTATCTTTTGAGTCTAATCAACATTCATTTTCTAGGTTTAACCAGGATTTAAGGGCAGACTCGATGCAACCACTAATAAACTCCTTTCCAGCATCCTGGTGTGGCAGTCTGCAGATGCACAAGCCAGTATTCTCAGAAAGCTTTGTACAGCATTGAAGGGCAAGTGTGCTTACACCCTGAATTTTGTGTTCACCATTTCCTGAAAGGACAGACAACCACATCATTACTTAGTATATAAAATTTAGCATTTAATATATATGAACATACTGTACTTTTTGAGCAGTACTTTAAGTTAGATTAGTGTACATAATAGGCAACGGAATATAAAAGCCATTTTGTATTCTTGTATACAAACTTTTACTGGTGGGTTTTTTGCTGTTTTATGTAGTGCACTCTTACGGAATCTGTTTCCAAATTTGATTTACAGCATCTGTATCAGTGCATAATTTCAGTGCTGGATACGCTCATGTGTTCTAGCACATATGTATGTACATATTCTTTCATATCTTTGTGGATGATATCTAATTCCATAAAGAAGCTTGGTATTAGTGTGTGTCGTCTGGGGGTTTTACAATTGTAGTAAACCCTAGCGCAGCTGTTTAGTCTAAATGAGGATTTACTGGAGGAGCCACAGCTCCCCACTAGGACTTGCAGTTGCAAACAGACTCTAAACTATCGTGAGGTAAGCATCCGTATAGTTACACATCTTCCTTTCTTGTGCTTACCAGACCAGCACTGCATCTGCTTTACTTTATTTAAGCTATACTGTTCTTAATAGTGCTAAGTCTTACTAGTGGTAGTGGCTTTCTTGACTGCTTGGTATGTTCAAAGCCTAAATCCATTCAGCATAAGACACTAGCACATAAAGCAAAATAATCTTATGTCTTTCTGTAGAATCCTTTTTATTTTAAGCAATTTGGTTTGGTCTAACCCTTGCTTCCTGGAACTTTGCCTACAAACTTAGTTTGTGCAGCTTTGTCTATAATATCAAAGCTAATTCAGATTTAAAACAGCTATAGATACAATTTTGAAAGGCTCTGTATATTATAGAGGACAGTAGCTCACCTCCAAATGTATTAGTCTGTAAAATGTACTTCAATGTATAAACAATTGGCCTGTTGGCTGACATCTCATCAGATTTTTGTAGATGGATATCGATTAGCTATGGACACCCTTTTTCAGCTTATGATCTGAGCTGGTGGTATTACCACTGCTGAGATTTGACCACCACTTAAGTTCTGAGTTAAGATCAGAGTTTATATTTCTTCCTGTCCATCCAAATTATTAAACTCTTACGATATTGGCAGAGATTAAAAAATTGATGAGTCAGTACAATGGTATTACATTGACCATTGTTTTCCCTGTACATAAGCTTAGAGGGTCTGTAATGCTGGTATCTGTAACTGAGCTAGTCAGTCCTGACTGCAAAGTTCTTGGCTTGTAATCCTTTGCTCTGAATTTTTTGGTCCTCTTCGAATCCTGTGATATCATTTTGCAAATAACATAGCTAAAGACTCTACATGAAGCTGCAGTATGAATTTCTGTAATGGAATTTTAATACTTTCAGACTTATATTTGTCAAACAATAAAAGTCACATTTTTCATCTCAATGTTTTGTCTTTTTTTTTTTTAATTTCTGCTCATTCAGCAAACAGAATGAGCTGCCCAGGATGTTGCAGTGCTTTTAAGTTTCCTACATTAAGCTTTCGTATGCTTAATTTAGGAAAAATAACTTGGATTTTTTTTACCATCACATCTGCATTGCTTTGTATTTGTCAGCTTTTAACTTCATTAGATGTCCTTTAGCTGTCCAGTTAAATCCTGTCAGAATCCTGTCTTTGAAAGCTACTGAACACACTCATTACTCCTTCATCTGGATTATTAAAAGATCTTTTATTCTTTTCATGTGCAAGTACATGCTCTCCAATCTTTCTTTCTTTTTTCAGAAGCTTTAAAAATGAAACTAGAATTAGAATCCTTGTCTTATACAAATGATCTCACAAAATGCTATCCTTGTGAGAACATGTGTTTTTCAATTATGTGATTTTGACTAGAAGCATATTCCCTCTTTCAAATTTTAGAATAAGAGTCTGGAGAGCAATAAATGTAAAGAAAGCTATGGAATCTGTTCTCTTCAGCATAGTAAGTGTTTGTATCTGTCAGTGAGCTTGGACTTAGTAAAGAGCTGTTGATTGTAGGAAAAGAAATGTCTGACACACTTCAGCATTTTTCTCCCACGAGCAGTGGTACGAATTTTTCCAATCTTCTTTATCCTGTATGGAGTACAAACACCCTAAATTTAACACCTGCCATTGTTTGCTGTTCTGATTTCCAAGAATCTAGAAATACATATTTTTAATTACTGGAAGTAATATTGCCTGGATATATTAGCTAACAGAACATGTTTAAGCAATAATGTGGAGTAAAGACACCCTGAATTTTGACCTTTCACTGTACTATAGTATTCTGTGGGGAATATCCTCTCCTTTCCGAATCTTATTTTAATACTTTTTTAAAGCTTTGATCCTGTCTACCAAAGGAATTATTAATTCTGCAAGTCACTGGAGAAAACAAAGATACTAATAAATGACTACATAGTAGGTTAGACAAGTGCGAGGAACTTGTATATTGTTTTCCTTCTCCTTCCTATCACCACTGTCTTACTTTCTTGGTTCATTAGGAACTGAAGGAAAAACAGAAGAGAACTATGCAAAGGGAAGAAAAGCCAGAACTTCACTGGACTTCCCTTGATTTAAGGTCTCTGGAAGTGGAGAATGAGGAAAAGGGTCTTCTGCAGTTTATAGTATTTGAAAGAGTAATCTGGCTTTCTTTTGAGCATAGAATAAGTAGCAGTGATGCATGGGAAGTGTATACAATGATAGTTATGGCTTGGAAGTCTTTCCTCAATAAACCAGGCAAGGAGCACTAGCAAACTAACAAGTGAATGCTTTAGCTCTGTAAAAATAAATAATCTTTAAAAATTGTTGGAAATATTTTCTTTTTATTGTAGCCATATAAATTTAGCAGGTAAAGGTTTTCTGTTAAAAAAAAAGCTTGCAAGTCTTTTATTCCCCACTTGTTCAAAGCAATTTGTTTTACATTTCATTGTTAAAAGGAAGAGCAAAAAAAAAAAAAGTCAGTGACTGCATCTTCCGTGGTAGAGCTACAATCCAATTGAAATCTGAAAGTGTTACAATTTGAGAGTCCCTCATAAAGGGTATTTCATTTGTTTCATCAGCTGTTTTCTGATGAGTGTTTCTTAGGGCTTGTTGAGAGTTTTCTGTAATAAAGCTGAAAATGCAGATAATCTTCTGCTGAAGAAGGACAGTAGGGTAACTGAGAAAAGGAATCTGTTGATTTGTCTCTGCCTTTGATTTAAATGACAAAGCTTACTTAATCCAATAGTAAAAAGGCAGTAGTGTTACCAAAGTCACCAATGCTCCCAAAATTCTAACACATGGAGAGCTGGTTTAATGTTTGCCTTATGTAAATAAGAATATTAGTGATGATATAGGAACTAAGTACCAGTATAGAAATAAGACTACAAATGATGTTATTTCTTTCTGCTCATCCCCCATCATGTGCCTAAATGCAGATGCACTGCCCACCCCTAATCAGTTTTTGTGAAGTATCACGCAGTGTTCCAATCTCAGATGAATTCTTTGTATGTATGTATGTAAGCACCAAATGCAACATTTTCTTATTCTTGAGTCATGTGTGAGTGTTAGTCATAAATACTAGTTATTGTGGCTCTATGCAAAAGCTTTGTGCAAGCAGCAAAGTTGTTCTTTGACACAATAACGTAGAAGTCATAGTGTTGCTGTATGGGGAGAAAGCACTGGACGGAGAGCTGACTGATGGTTGTCACGGTCTGTCTGACACACGTTTACTGGCAGCTTCCAGCATGTCAATGAGATTTGCCCTGTTTCTTAACA
>Ga0181612_109923_pt1 | contig 10041 bp, 4 predicted proteins | sample HoacroProtozoa21_FD_119630 | JGI IMG/M metagenome (GOLD analysis project Ga0181612, IMG submission 119630) | Hoatzin crop microbial communities from Cojedes, Venezuel. Combined Assembly of Gp0051906, Gp0051904, Gp0051908
TTCAAAAAAAACTTTCACTTGCATCCTAACTTCCCTGATAAAAGAGCATTATTCCACCTGTAAAATATCAGATTTAGGGTCAGAACTACGAAATTGTCCCCTTGTGACTATGTGATTTCTGCTGCTAACTAAACTTTTCTGGTGAGGGATAGGCATTACATACTAAAGAGAGAACAACAATAAAACAACAACTAAAAAATACCATTTGTGAACCAAACACAAAACCTCAGGAAAAGAATAGAATACTGAAATTTTGGATTTTAACCCAGATTATTCCTAGAAGTTCCTAGATGACTGTGAAGAAAAGTGTGCGTCTGATTTATTTGCTTCCAACTTGCATATTATCTTCCCTTTCATAGAGTGAGAGGGTCAGGTCAGCTCCTCAGGAAGATAAGAGGTTGTTCCTTAGATCCTGGACACAGAGAAAAGTTTCACAGTGACCGCAGAGAAGAACAGAACAAGAAACAAGGGGAACAACAGCAAGAAACTGGGAGCACAAACCACTATGAAGATCAGGGAATGGACAGACATGCCTCTAAGACAATGGAAAAAGAAAATAGCTAAGGACCAGCACAGACTGTGTCATTGACTGACAGCAAGCCAAGACCTGTCTTCAGGGAGACAGTGGACAAAGCAAGTGTGGCTTTTTTACTTCTATTCTGTTTCTATTTCTATTTTTTTTTAAATATGCATCGTAATATCTACTCCTAAAATACCTAGAGATTTGATGGGGTTGCTTTGAGTTTTTGATTTGGTTAGATTTTTTTTTTTTTTTTAAACATTAAAAACCTTGTGGATCTTACCATAAGCAAAAGGTCTAAGCAGTTTGATGAAAGATCAGCAAATCTAGGGTTCGGACATGATGAAGAAACAGACGTTTCAAGGACAACTACTGATTTTGCATTGCTTGACTTCTAAACAGACAGATTCCATAGGAAGAAGACTGATAGGTCTACTCTTTCCCTGACAAACGGTACCATCTCAGCTAGCCCCTAGTCCTTGTGCTATGCATCGCATGTTGTGTCTGCAGTGCTGTAGCTGCTTTGCTCTTCTCTCCCTCCAGCTGGACCACTTTTTCCACTGAGAACCCAAAGTCTAATCGAAGGACATCCTGAACGGTCAATGAAATGTAAGTGAAATCGGTGGAAGCCAGGACTTTGAACTCTTACCTGTCACTGAGGGCTGTACGCTAATGCTGAGAGTCAGTTGCTAAAGAACTCCTGTTAAACACTCAACATTAATTGAAGTGTTTGACCTTAAGCTCTTTCTGCTTCAGCTTCCCCTCTTCCAAGAGTGGCTTATAACAAGAAACACGTGAGTCTTTGTGAATCTTTTGTGTCTTTGATTCCATGGATGCTTCCTACAGTGAAATCCAGGAGGGAACAAAAAAGTCTTCTTAATGCCTGAATAATGTGCAATGCATAGACCCGAAGGCCACACAGGGAACTAGGAGAGAATACAGTGGTCCATTACTTGCCAAGAACTTTTCCTGCACTACATAAAGGAGGGTGCTGAAAAATATAATACGTTAATGTGATTGGTGCCTGCATATTATAATGCACGAAGTCAAAGGAAGTGGATTAATTATGTGAAAGCAAACTAACCCTCACTTTTGAGTGCTTGATATTGCAGTTCAGTTGCATGTTTTTAAAGTAGTTTTCTTGGATAGTATATTTTAATATAAAAGATATGCCTTTGTATTCTGCATGCAGAAATAACACAAATACAAAAAAACCAAATTACCCTAAATGTTTATGATTTAAGAACTATTTCCATTATACAAAAGGAATTGTCACTTTTAAAGTTACAAATCTTTTTCCGTATAAACTACTTGCACGTAGACAGAGGGAAAAGGTGCCATTATTTATTTTGGGTTTCATATACATGCTATAAATTATCATTTAACATAATTTTATTGCTAAAAATGCATAAAATAAAATAATTTTTTTTTTTAAAGAAACTGTTACCTTTGAAATCCTGGGGGGTTTTACAGACATTTTTTTATTTTAGATAATTCTGCAACCCCCAGAAAACTATTTTTGTTCTATTTGCCATCAACAGTGTCTCTGGATTAGCAGGCAATATTCTTCCAGAAAGAAGGCAGAGTTAAAAACCTCTGGTCCCAGTAATAACTATTACTGGGGATTTTTTCATTTACCTAAATGGAACCGGTAGAAAATAATGGACAGAGGACTATACTAGGACTCGGTGATCTCATTAAAAATCCCAGCTCTGCTACCGATTGTTTAAGTGATCTCAGCCAACTCCATTTTCTTCTGCCTTGATTTCCCTTGGAAATAGTAATACTAACATATTTCATGAGGCATTGCAAGACCTTAAGAAGAAAAGCATTAGAAGCCTTAGAGCTATGCTTTCCTAAATGGTGTTGCTGAAATGGTCAGATGTAATGAAATTGCTGTTGCATGTTATATTAAAATTCAGGCATTCTTTTTTTTACCTTTCTTTTTTCACATTCCTCCTCCCCAACATACACCTACACAGAATGTTTGCACATCCAAAAACATGCTCATGAATCCATCCCCACACTCCTGTGGGTCAAATGATTTCCCCAATACGTATCCACAAAAGAGCTCAGCTCTCTTAGCAGGCACTTGAACTACGTGGCTTTTCTGCTCAGATAGTATATGAGAAGCAAAGTTTTCAAAACATATCGCCTGAGTCACTGCTTAGCAGAGGCAAGTCATGGTCACAAGTAGCAATGACTCTAACACTAGTCACTTTGTTTCCTGCTTTTGCTTTGAAAATGTTTCAAGATGTGAGCCTATGGTGATAACAAAAGCCATGAGATTCTATTATATTTGGTAGTGATGGCAGACTCTAGGTCATTTGTTGCCACAGCAGGAGACTCCAAACTATGCCCCAGATGATGTATCATAAGGCAGATAATTCAAAGTGAATCCTACATGCTGTTCTGAACTCGTACACACAGCATGTCCTTTGCAGTACAAAACTAAGCAGTTCCACATATATAATAAAGAGGCTGTTGCATAACTTCTGAACACTTGGGAGAAAAAGCTGCTATTGTTTTTGGAAAATGACTATTGGTAAACACTGAAAAATTTTGTACAATAGCACCTGGAATGAGGAAGCAAAAATCTACTGTAAAGCTGATGGCTGTTTTATTACATACTTAATTGATACTCATTTCACAGCTTTCCTGGAGCCCATGATCAGTTATGGTGCAGATACTAAACTCCATGCATGGAGAAATGCCAGTGTGAGGACTAGAAGGAAACTGGACAAGAGAGTGACTCTTCTTCCTCTGTACCAGGGGCACTGCCAGTTGCATTACACAGAAGCCTCTCTCACAGTCTCCCAGCCTCTTGTAAGCTGACCGAGCCCATTTTTAAATAAATAAATCCATGTGCAGCATATTTATTCTCCCTTCCTCTCCCACATCCTAGTGCTAGCAGGAGAGTATGGAGGGAATTTCACTCCTTCTGCATCTTCCCTCATCTCCCCCTCCATTTCTTCTTTGTGGTTCAAAATTGACTCCCAACCCAAAAGTCCAACAGAGGCCTGCTCTGTTGGATGTCTGGATTACAACTGAACCAGATTTTATAACATAAACCTTTGCACAGTACCTCATTATTAAAAAATTTCCTTCTGTGAGATGAGTATCTCTAAAGTGAGTAGCAACTGAAGAGCTTAGGCAGTCTTTAAGAGTATTTTTCAGTATCTTTCCATTTTTACGTCTCTCCCTTGTGATATATTTTTTCTTAGAAATCTGTATTGCCATAACTAGTTTTGAATAGTTATTCCGGCATCAGTTTTCTCTCTAGCACTTCCTCCCTTTGATGTATTTATAAAATACCTTATGCTCCTTAATTCTTTTGCCTGGCAGCAATCATTTGCTATGAATTGCCTCACTGTCAATGTTCCTGCAAGTTTTTACACTTCTAAGTCACATGCAAATTTTCTGACATTTATTAAAAAAAACAAGTCTATGCAAACAGAGGGATCTCACTATTAAAAAAAAAAAAAAAAGTTACCAGAGTTGTCCTTGTATAGCAAAAAGTCCATAGCATAGGCCTGTGAATGACACAATTTCATAAATTACTTCTTCTGGACTACTAACATCATAAACTGGGAGAACATTGCATTGCATCCTGCATAAACACATGATGCTTTCATACAGAACAACAGGGAAATTTCTTCTTGGTGCTTGTAGCATCATATAGCATTCATCGTGACTGCATTTGCTGTATCAGTCCTGAAATTGCTTTAAGATGCAGTATAATCTTTGCTGAAGACTCAGCCATGCCTGTCTGAGAACTAAGTGTACAAAGTTCCCTGCCAGTCAAGCGAAGTCAGATCACTCGTTCCACCTTGACAACTTTTGAGCAATTCTTCCTTTTTTTCAATGCCTCATGGCTTTCTCAGGGCTTTTGGTACAGTTTCCATCTAGGCTCTGGGAGACTATCAAAGCAGCAATTCCTGTTCTTCTTTTGGTCCCTACTTGTCTGTTCCCAAGAACACTGTATCATTTGACAAGTTAGGTGAGGAAAGGTGTATTTAACTTACTAGTGAGGAAAGTCATGCAACTGTATGTGAAACAGCTATTCTTTTAAGGAATAAATTGAGCTTAAATTGTGGATGTTCTTATGATTTCACATGTAATTTGCTGCTCAGCATGGGTGTGTATATTCAGAGATCCACACAGTTCTGCAGGGAAGCAAGCTGTTTTCAACTTTATTTAATAAAAAGCTATTTGAAAAATTACTTTCCAGAGTCTGCTACCATAAAAGCACATTTGCACCAATAGTCTATCAACTTTGTTATACAGTAAATTGTCCAATTCCCTTTACAACAGATGGAGTGCAGCAATTAGATGATGTCTCATATAGGACCATCTGAATTTTGTTAGCTGATGCTTTTGCTGAAACTAAAGCTGAGGAATGCACAGGAGCATTTCTACTTAGTGTGATCTCACATCTTATATGAGCTCCTTCATCTTACTTTTGCCAATCAGAGTAAATGAAATTATACTGCAAATTTCTTATAATGAACTGCCATTGTGTTGAATACCTCATGTGTTGGACCCTGAACAATACAAGATAAATTGTGGTTCAGTGCACAGGCAAAAACACAAGTTGTACATCAAGAAGTGTTTACTAAAACCTGCTGTTCCTTTGAAGTTCTGCTGATAATTTAGAGATGAGTAGACTCTGCTAACACATGTTTCTTGAGCTCAAGGAAGTGACACTTTAATGGAAAAGCTTTTTGTTTGTTTTGCTTCACTTTGCCTCTTTTAATTAAAGGCTTTTTGCATTCAATACAGATATTAGAAGTATCAGTAGGAAAGAACAAGAAAGTGAGATCACGTCTTGAGACTAAATGAGTTTCAGTTAAATCACTTCTGGTCAAATAATTTCCATAAAATGCATTGCAAGCCATGAGTGAGGAATACCACGTAGGGCAGAATATTTTTGTTTACAATATTGAAAGAGAGATTGATCCTTCTCGATCTGTTCCTTTTGTTGACTAACTTGCATTGCCCATAGTCCCAACAGGTATCTTAAAGCATGATTTTGAGGGTGTTCAGATTTAATGCTTTTGTGAAGGGAGGTTATCAAACACTCCTGATCTCTTGTCCTTTATCAATTTTTCAAGTTTTCAACCATACCCAGATATTAGGTCTGATATTTTATCTATTAAATGCTGTGATCTGCCACTTTTCTTATCAGGGATCAGTTTTCAGATTCTATTCTTCTGAAATACACTTTAGATGCCTTTCCAGCCATGACCAGCTTGCGATAGTGATAGCTGGAAGGAAAGGCAGAAGGCATGGAGGAATGTTTTTCCCAGTGTTCTGGAGTGGGGTCATCTGAAGTGTCCATTGTACATAAACATCTGGAAACATTCTAAAAAAGCTGAACTAATTTTCCCTTGCTGGTACCAGGTTTCCTTTTTTCCATGTGAGCTCAAGAGAGCAGATCAATAGGTTGTGATTTAAAAGGGTATATGTCAATACTATGCCCTATGACACTGTGTTCTCCTGGTTTTGACATTTATTCCAAGTACAAGTAATGTATCTCTTATTCCTTAATCTTACAAACAATTTCTGAGAATTTACTAAGCTATGTAACTGGCAGTGCAAGCCAAAAATAATTACAGCACTTCTGTTTGCATGCTTCATGATTTGCAGTGAATATATAAAGAAAAAAAATGCAGAAGTCTTCTTTGCAGCTATAGTTATATAAGAATAGGTTAAAGTGACTTGACTGTGATTACGTGACAGAAACTTTAAATAGCCAAGACCAGCTTAGATTTTAACCCCAATAAATTTAGACCAAGATTCATTTTTAGAATTTTACTTCATACACAGACATGCAACAGAACTGTCCCCAGCCTAGACTGAAACAGTGAATGGAAAATTAAGAATTAAAGTTGAATTAGTTTGGAAATTCAAAATTCATCCTAAAAAGGATGTGGCAAACAGCCAAAATCTAAAGGAAAAGATGGAATTAATACCTTTGGGCTATGGTATTTCCCTTCTTTGTCTTCTTTACTGGTGTAGAAAAGAGTGAGAAATTGCTTTCCCTCTTGATTTTATATGGTAAATTATTTTTCCTTTGTATTCGTCCATTCTCCTCATGCTCTTTTCATCTGTTGTCAGGCATTGCACACAGAAAACTCACGCTCTTTGAGCCCTGTGTAGTATTACAGTTTCAGCAGAAGGAAGTAGGAAAGATTTACTATGCACCAGGGCTTTGTCAGTTTTGTTCCTCAGGAGTTTTCTGGTTCTCTTGCGCCAGCAAAGTGTTCCATGATGTGTGGCAGAAACTAGATAGGAAAGCCTTAGTGTTAGCAGCATGATAGATCTACGCCTAATTCTGTTTATTCCCTGGCTCTGACAGAAGCTTCACAACTTGGAGTGACTCAGACATTCTGAGTCTAGTTTCTCACATGTAGGAAGACACTATTTCTTTGTCTACTTAGACAGTCATTGCATGGGCAGGTAAACCTCGACATGGCCTGACATGAGAGATGTACACCGTGGAGGTGTAGGCAATACTTGTTTCAGCTGCCAGAAGGGAAAGTAGTAGACAACTTGCAGCTTGCTTTTTTCGTGCACAAAATTTTCAGTTAGGCTGTGACTACAACCAAATCTGAGGACTTAACAACTCCAGGACAACTGGATTTGCCCATTCTGGAAACAGAGGTGCTTTATTATAAGGAAAACATTATAAAACAGTGTTTCAGTCCTCCTCTTTCTCTTCATCATTTTTTGACAAGGTTTAGTTTATGAGCAGCTGTAATTTTTGAGTGTAGATTTTAAGACATAAGGATCATCTGGTTTGATCTTTGCCTAACACAGGCCATAAAATTTCACCAGTAATTCCTGTAGTGGAACATATCATCTTCCTCTAAAATGTAAGTGAATACTGTCAAGCCCAATAACCTGCGGTTTACTAGAGCATAAAAACATCCTGTCTCAATTTAAGGAATCCTCGAGATGAATAATTCCTTCTTCCTTGGCAACGGACTACTACTATCACTGCAGAACAGTTGTTTCCAATTTTCATTTTGAACCAGAAACAAATACGGGGCTGGCATATGATATGGGTGGGTATGGCCTGAAACTTTGTAACACCCACCACAAGGGACAAAATATTCTACTTCATATCTGTGCATATATCCTTGATGTGCTGGCCTTTCATAATCATATTTTAAGGGTTTTACATTATGGTTGGCTCCAGTTCAACCCTTACTTCACTTTTATCCCATTTCATGCTAAACGACACTTACATTCATTCCTCTCTTAGGCCTCTCAAAAGCTGTCCCAGTCCACAGAAAAGAGAAGGCAGGAAATCTGATATGTTATGGGACGTAATAGACAGTGGATTGCGTGATGATGGTGCTTCTTACTCATGTAAGATTATGTGTTAGGAGAACAACTATGGTAGCATAGTTCAGTTGTGAGACTCAGAATTATCTGCCTTGTGAGCCAAGCATCTGCCAAGCATAAACTTACCAACTTCTGCATAAATCATGCTGGGGCCTCAACTACCAGATGCAATTGTTCATATCTCAGCCTGCCTGACTGGATCAGGCACATTGGATCATGAAGAAGGAGGGTGTCAGCACAGTGAATGCCAGAAATACTAGTGCTGTAACTGGGAAACTTGAAATTGGAGGAAGACACATACAAATACATAAGTCATACCCAGTCCATTCCCACCATATTTCCATACTCTTTTGACTTTAAAAAAACAGGAACAAAAACCCCAACATCTCCCACACTGAAATCCTACAGACAGACTTGGGAATCACAACAAATTGTTGTGCTTTTATTCAGAAATGTAAGGCTATTAATCTAATTTTATAAAACAGATGAGAGTATTCTTTCCTTGTTTTAGTCCACTGAATTTACTTATAGCATAAATTTGAAGTAGTGTATCACTCAATCAATATAAGAAGCAGTGTAACTTATTTCTGAGGAAAATCCCACAGTTTTTGTGTACAATTTAGAGGAGAGTCCAATGATGAATCAAAGTAATTTCTCAGATGCCAGATGTCAGGATGCTATTTTGATGGATGCTTTTATTACATACTGCTCTAAGGCTCTGTTGTGGTTCAGTAAATTCAGGTGTGAATAATTTTTTGAGGCAAATCTGTGATTTAGAACTACAGTTTTACAAACCCAAGAATTAAAAGACATTATCAAGACATCCTGGTCATTAATTTAGCTTAAAGAAAGATCATAAAAATTTGTTGGTTTTGAACTAACTTCTTGTGTTTGAGCAAAAATTAAATATAGATCACTTTTCAGGCAGTCTTTTGCAAAGCTGGAACAGCAAGTTTATTCCCCTCCCCGCTCCTAGTGAAAGCAGTGTCCCACATAATCACAAAATTCAAGAACTTAGCTTATCAGGAAATCACAGTTCATAAAGCATTCTTTTGCTATATTCACCAGGATGGCGTTGTAGAACACTTGTGTTACAGCAGATGCTGTGAGACGGCTCTGCTTCCACTCCATAGTGATATATATATATACAACCTCTCTTTCCTGAATCTCGTGGAATTTTACAGCAATGAAACACTTACACAAGCACAGGACGTGGCCGTTCTCTAAATGCCTATGTTGCATAGCTCAAATATTGACTTAACTACAAACACTCTCAGCCTGTAATTTTAGACATCAAAACCAAATATATGAAATATGTCTTGGAAACGAACACTGAAAGCAGCAATAGTACACAAGTGACTAATCTCTACAGAAAGGAACAGTACATTTTTTTTTCAAAACACTTGAGCTAAAATTTGTTTATATCATTCCGCTTTTGCAAAAAAGAGAAATGAAAACCAACTAAAGATCTACTTGTTAATCCAAAGTCCTTCCCAAAGAAAGGGAGGGTTCAAATTTACAGAAAAAAAATTGTTTCTATAGTGAAATAATCATCCAGATGGCAACAAGAAGCAACCCTGAAAAAGGTGAATATTAAGAGGAAGACTATACCTCTTGGGGTCATCATCGGTTAATAACTATTTCAAGCTCTCAGCTTTAAGCATACCAGAACAGTTTAGTGAACATTAGCTAATCCGTGTATTGCTAATCTATTATTCTAGAAATGTGTGACTGTGCAATACAGTCCTGAGTTGATGATTCACCTGGCCTTGTTTGACATGAAAATACCAGAATAGAAATACCAGTTCAGAATTTTTTTTTATACTCCTCTGCTGTCAGAATTCAGTGCAACTATAAACAATGTAGGAAATATTTTAATCAAGACAATCCTATGTTACATAAAAGCATCTTCTGATCCACTTACATTTTTTCATACATAAAGAGCAGCAAAAGTAAGGACAGTTTACCGTATGCAAACCATTAAGAGGCTAATCAAACTGGTGAAATGACATTTAAGCAGCAACCTTCTTCCCCAAGAAAGTCTGTATATCTATTTTATGAATATTTAAGCAAAATAAAATATGAAGCAGATCTACATAATCTGCAATTTAAAACAATTACACGCACTCAGAAATGAGAGCATGAAATACAGCTGATCTGAAGCAAAA
>Ga0181612_120438_pt1 | contig 10041 bp, 5 predicted proteins | sample HoacroProtozoa21_FD_119630 | JGI IMG/M metagenome (GOLD analysis project Ga0181612, IMG submission 119630) | Hoatzin crop microbial communities from Cojedes, Venezuel. Combined Assembly of Gp0051906, Gp0051904, Gp0051908
CGTGCGGGTGCTGCAGCTTTCTACAGCGCTGCCACGTGAGCTCCGGGCAGCTACCCTGATGCAGCATGCTGTCCCCAAGATTTATATTGTGCTATTTCAAGAAGATTCTTGCTCTGGCTCTTTGTTTTGAGGGTGTGTGTGGTTTTTTTCTTCCCCTAGAATAAATAAAGCCTTTCAAACAGAAGCCGTATTCTGTTTCTTTGTACCCATAAAATACAATCCATCTTCATCCTCTGTGAAGTAGACGCTGCCCTTTCAGCGCGTTGTTAATGATTTTCTATTTGTGTTTTATAGCAATCTCAAAAACTGACGTGCACAAGGCTCTGTACAACACCTGCAGCGCGCATTTTACATCCAAGACTCTTTCTCTGCTGATTCTGCATTTGTTCTCAGCCATGTATCATTGGTGTAGAACTGAAAAACTCTACAGGGGAACTAGGAGATGTGATGAATTAATCAGCCCTGTTGTTTTCTTAAAGTTAGCAACACAATTCTCTGAAAAAACACCAAGTCAGCATTGCTGCACTGGGCTTAACCCTTGGTAAAGGAAAAGCTGCTTGTAAAAGGTGTGCTTGGTTAAACTCTAACTCTTGTTTAGCATATTTTAAAACTCTCTTGGAGATCTTTAGTCATTTCTTTACACTGAGTTTTCATTTGCTGTGTAGAAAAGAAATTCTTCAGGGAATCTTTCAATAACTATTTATGGCAACAGTTTTCTCCCAGTTTGTCACCACTTCCTTGGGAAAATGCTATAAATAGGAGAAATTCTCTTACTCCAGCTAAATTTCAGACATTTCAGATAATCAGGTAAAATTGTAGGTATTAGTATTCCATTTTGTTGTCAAGAAGATGCTTTTTAATAAGCCATGTGGTGAAATACTCAGGATCAGAGATTTCCTGAGGGTTGAAATAGTAATTTGCAACGGTTTCTCAGCTGAGGCAGACTGACATCAGTGAAACATTTCTCATGGGAAAGTGAGACAATATTATGGGGTTTCTGCCACATGTTTTGGAGCTTATTTGCACGCTCTCTTGGGGTAACCAGGGAAAATTCCTCCAGGAGATTAAAAAGCTGAAGGAAGTAGAAACCAAGCCAAAGTCTGCTCTGCGTAGTGATAATCTATGGTCATCTGGCCTGAGGAACAGAATTTAGTTAATGGCACCAGGAGCTGTGATTGTGAGTGATAGTCAGTGACCTTCAAGGACAGAATGAGGGTAATGTTATGCCCAAAGAATTTTATTTGCCTGTTCAAAGCTTCTTTTCCTCCCCGGCACCTCCCAGATGTCCTTATGACACTGTGGGAATGTTATGTTGGGTTTGGTAGACTTCAGTGACCACGTCTGGAAAGTGGTGGCCATTCAGAGGGAACTGGGGAATGTAGTGCTCCAGTTAGTGGATATTTCTGTGTATCTAGTTGTTCTGTTGCTATACAACAGAAATGGAAAGACAGTATCTGTACAGTTTATAATTTGGAGGCAAATCTAAGGGTATTTGGAATGATGATGGCATATTCCTTCTTGGATGTCAGACAAGCTGTGTATTCCACTAAAATCTATTCTAAGTTAGTCTATGTAAGACCTCATGCTGTTGTTGGGAGGTTCCTGTCTTTACCTACTGAACTCAGTTTCCTGAAGTGGCTGAAAACATAGTCTTAAGCTTATATTTTTTTCCTCCTTGTTACATGATGTATTTGCTCTATTGCTGTTTCTTCTGATCTGTCAAAGTCTGATCTTAGGCTCCTTTCCATCCAGCTAGCTTCAGAACTGAAATCTATAGATGACACAGAAAGGGTTGTAAAATGATAATGGCGAGCCTGAGGGAGATGAGGAAAGGGTGGCATGATTCAGAGAAGATATTGTCATGAGTTCCCTTGTTAATGAGAACGAGTAGCTAATAGTCTTCTGGAGCATTAAGGTCTAAGCACATTATAATGGACCATAGACTTTTTCTGTCTCTCGCATGACTTCCATAATGTATGTAGACATAATCCCAATACAAAAAAAGATGTAGCCATTAATGCACTAATAAGATTACACGGATAACTCCCAGAGATAGCCAAGATAACTCAATACAGGTTTCCCAAGTCCTTATTCCCACTTTATGTCCCATTATCTCCCTAAAGTATCCAAATATACTTTTTATGTTTGAAGTATGCTGACTCTGGTGCTGCAACTTCAATATAGCATGTGAGTGTGCATACACACACGTATTTATACATTTATGTATGTAAGAAGATTACTCACTATTGCATTTCTGTACTAATTGTATGGTATCCTTTCATATATGTTCTTAATATTCCATAAACATGGATGAGCAACTTCAATACAAAAATGCTGAATCCAGTACAATTTTTAATGAGGACACATGTACTACATTATTGCTCTTCCTGCTCTGTGCCCGTGTATAAACTTTGCAGAAATCTGTTCATTCAAGTCTCAATAATTGAGAGTCAGTGGCAAGAAAGGTATTAATTCCTTTGCAGTATCATCCCTCACTGCTCTAAAGAAATGACAAAATTATGGGAAAGGGTCTGTGCTGGTTTGAACTGGGATAGAGTTATACAGAAGACTGCCTTGACAGTACATTTGAACCCCACTGAAGCCGTATGAAATATTTCTATTGATTTTAATCAGCTGTAAATCAGTCCCCTCCAATTTGAGCCTTAATCATATGAGTATCCCTTAATAACTTCTCTGCTTCCACTGAAATTGTGTCCATTTTTCGTGTTCACTGGGTTCTTCAGGACCAAGCCCTGTAACAGCTATGTAAAAATTTCTCATATTCATTGTCCAGATACATATGCCACTTCCTATTGGTAGTATAAATTCACTGGACATACTTACAACATTTGGTACTATGCTTATGTGGTTTTTTATCTTTATACTGCACATTTAGGTCATCATGCAAAGAGGCATAAAAATTAATTTAAGGCAGATATTTTTTTAAATCTATTTCATTTTATTCCTGTTTTAGATTTGGAATGTTCCTTGAAAGACAACAGATGGCTGTTTATTCTTGAAAGCATTTGTTTCACTGGCGCTCCTAGTAAAATTACTGAATTGATGAACCATAGTATCTGTCACTTCAAGATATCGAAAAATGCTGTGTGGACCCATTAGCGCTCACCTTGGGTAAAGTGAGTAGCCGGATAGGAATTACTGTATTGATCAAAGCGGCTCTTCAGTCAGTCCGATACCCTTGCTCTGGCTGTGGTCACCATCTGCTGCTTCAGCAAGAAGTGGAGTAAGTCCTTTGAGAAATATCTGTACAACGCTCTCAGGAAAAGCTGCTTCCTGACACTTATTTATCTGTTCTATTTCCAATGCAGGTAGGGGTTATGTCCACTCTAAAACCTGTGTAACTGATACAAATCTGAATGGCATTCTATCCTATATACAGCTACCTCTTTGGGATCCCGCCGAGTTATCGCAGTTTTTCTTTTTATCAGTTTCACTTTTGCGGCTGTCTTGTTTTTGGACAGTTGTTCGAGTCTCTAGGGCAAGCATCCTGGATCCGTGGTGACTGTACATCAGACCATGGCAGCAGGGGATAATAATATGCACAAAATAGATGAGGGGCTGCTTAGCACTGGGCTGAGGAGCTCAGTGTCCAATGCTGAGCAGAGAAGTGGTCAAGCCAAGGGCATTGCAATCAGATAATTTATTGTAAGGGTGAAGAATGCAGAAACCTGCTGCACCGGCAGAACTGTCCCACTGTACAAATTTCTTTATTCACACAAGAATTTTTTGAAGTAATACAGTTAATCGGAGTATTTTAACCTTCTTCCCCGACAAATGCAGTTGTTACTCATTATTTAAGCAGCAGCCTTAGAGGAAACATGACTTTGGTGTAGAAAGTAAATAGCATACCTCTTAATGATAGTTAAACTGCCTCCTGACTAGAAATGTGTAACTTCTGTAGCTCTTTAAAAGCATCGTTAGGGGACAATCTGAGTTAAGAGAGGACAGGTATTACTGCATATGCATAGATCTTACTGATAACTGCCTTATATATGTCATCCAGTGCTGTCAATCTTGTGCATCTCTACAGATCTTGAATCCTTTTCATTAGGGGGGAGAATTCCACTTGTGTTGTAGGAAAGGAATATAATTTACCATATTTGAATGTAAAGGATGTGCGTTTTTGCTAAAGAAATGCTCCAAGAGCTTCTTATAAATGAGGTTATCCTGGAGCAAGATGGGATGTGCATCTAACAAAAGAATTATTTCAGAATCGATTTGAGCAAATAACCTCATTCGAAAATTTAAACTAGAATAATTTGGTCAAAAACAATTTTGAAGGACACTTTGCTAACATGCTCTTTTTCAGAATAAATTTTCGGAAGGGATTTAGTCTATAAGAGATGTTGAATTCTGGTACTTTGCTTTTTCCTCCAAAGATCAGCTTCCTTTCTGGGCGATCTGAACTGAAATGGATGTTTTGATCTCTCTACAGGTTGAAAAGATGATGTGTTAGTAACTAGATGCTCATAATAATCTCTTAGTGGTGGTATTTATGAATGAAAACTCTTGCTCTTGTAACAGCATAGCTGTTGAATACTGATAGGGATGTATGGGAGATGATCTTAATTGCAAACTGCTCCTCCAAATGGTTTCCACCATTTTAAGAAATGGATTAGGAAACGATCTTGAGTGAAACTCTAGTCCTCTCCACTTTCTCTTTTCTGCCTATACTAATGACTCTGAATCTAGGGCTTGCTTTGTCCACCTTCAGTACATCTTCTCACTGAACTATACTTGAGAACAGCTTTTGAATATATTTTGGCCTGTTACCATGAAATGGTTGTAAAGGGTGTGTGAGTGTCAGAGGTGTAGTAAATCTGCAGATTTACTTAATCAGCTTTTGGCCAGCTTCAGCTTTACTTGCACCTTTTGCATTATTGATAATAAAAGCTCAGCACCATGTATTAAAAACAGAAGAAGGAAGGCTTAACTGCAGAAAGGTCGGAGTCAGCTGAAAATAAATGTGACTTTAAAGCTCCAAAATGCAATTCCACCTTTCTGCTGCTCCAGTCTGTCACACCAGTTTTATACAGTGTGAACTGTATAAAACTTCAGTTTTCTGTTGTGAATCTGGAGGAAGAGCACGGGACGGACTTGAGAGACTGGTTTGGAAAAAAAACCACAAATACAACAATTTAAAAAAGAAAAAAACAAAATAAAAAACAAAACCAAAGTTCAGGAGCATCAGTAAATTCTTCATAGCTGCGTTAAATAGATGGCTTTGCCTGGAAGCATCAGTGCTTGGCATTTTGCCTGGCTAAATTTCACGCACATTTGAGAGCTGACAAAACAATACCTGTTAACTATCACAAATGGGCTTATTTTCTGGAAAACAAATTGGGTTCTTTAAAAATAGTGTAAAAAAACCTGTCATGTGTAGGTCGGGGTTTGATTAGTGCAGGCTAACTCCCATGTTCTTCCATGCTTAGAAATAAAATGAAAACATTTTCCTGCTGATTTAATACTACACTGCTGAACAAAACCTGATGCAATGAAATGCCTTAGAATTCTATAATAGCTACTTTAACTGGGGTGTCATTTTCATGATTTTATGTGGCCTTGCAGTATTTCTGGTTGCATATGGGCTCTTTACTTTGAGATGGGTGTCCCCACAGCCATGTTAAGCGGTCATACATGAAAAGCAGGGCTGCAGGTAAGGCTGCCTCTTACTTTCCTTGTAGCTATTCTGTTCTCTTCAGTAAAACCAGGCCTTGCATCAGATGAGGGATAAAGTTTTCATGAGTTACTTCACTTTAAAGTTACCCATGTCATGCAGACACAAAAGGGATTTTTCAAAGGCACATTTGCCTTGGGTAACATTTTGGTGCTCTGGTGTCCCTTGGTAGGTATTTGTACCTGTAAGAACTCAATTTCCCTCCCCCCTCCCTGACACCTTTGGCTTTCAGTAGAACATGTTTAAACTCTCTCTGCATCTTTGAAAACCTACTCTTTAAAGTTTCGAGGACATTCAGTGAGACTCCAGCTCTGAAGTTCACTGCATGTTAAGCTGGTTGGTTTTGCACTTTACCAGCTCTACAGTAATATATAGAGTACTTCTAACTCAGTAACTGTCTGTGTGCATGTTTTTACCTTGGTAAATGCAAAACTACTGACCTAGCCTTTATAAAGGACCAACCTACATCCTATTTTAGATGGTATAAGAGCATTACACGGTAGCTACAAAACAGTTTTAAGAGGACTGTTCTCACAACACCCAGTGATGAAGAGCTGTTAAAATTTTCATTCATTGAATCTTCAACAAGTTTCCATCAGTCTCAGGACTTCCACTTACCGCATATGTGCGTTATAAGCCGGGGAGAAATAGAAATTTGCCCCCTATATTAAATAATTTTTGTCACTGGACAATTTCTCCTCTGTGGCCCGTGTGTTGCTGGCCACAGCCACTCTATAACAGGTGTCCATCAATATTCAGCTGAAATACTAATGCTTTGATAACGTGGAATGATGCAAAGTTGTGTGTCTTTTTTTTTTTTTTTTGAGGGGATGGATTTTTGCTATCAACCAAAAGGGAGCTATTGTAGAGGCACTCTATACAGAGAATCAGGCCATGAGCTGGGAACTGATGTCTGTGCTGGAGACAGAAAAACCTCATCTTTAACTGGCTTCTTATCAGCTGTAAGTGGAACCATTCTTGTTTTACCAGAACTCCGCTGGGATCAATGCATCAGCTGGCCAAAAAGACCCAAAAAAAAAAAAAAAAAAAGTAAAAAATCAGGTCTTCTAGGTTCATGTGAGACATTGCTGCAGCTAATTGAGGCTAATGTCACTGCAGAAACTCAGCACCGCAGGGGGCGTGCATGTGTGAGGTGGGGAGGGTTTTTCAGAAGACTGGAGGAAATGCTGATAACATCCCGCAGTCCCTGTCTGCGATGTCCTTGCACAGCTGCTATAAATAATAGCAACAAGAGATATTCCTGCGTGCAAACTGCACAGTAGCTTCGAATAGCAAAGAGAGACAATTCAGTTTCTTCTGAACGCTTGTGCTTCGGTATGGTTTTGGTCTTCGTCAGCTTTAAACCAATTGCAGTTTGCAATTTAGTATAGAAATAATGCCTGAGAGCTGCATCTCCCCCTTGCTTTGGGGTGCCTGAAGAGCAGGTGGGGTTGAACAAGGGGAAAACTGGGGAAGGTGGATGAAGGGGTTTGGGCTGGCGGTGTCTCTGTTCTCAGGCTGGGTGCAGGCAGGGAGCAAGGTCCCCCATGCTGTGCTCTCAGGCTGCTCCCCAGCAGCTATTTTCCTGGATGACCTTTAGGAGAAAAAAAGGAGGTGACTTGCTTGGTCTGTGTGCTCTCCGCTAACACAAAGGTGCCAATTATTGTAGTGGCTCTTGCAGTTTAAAGCATTTGTCATTTCAAGACTGGAGTGAGGCCAAGAAACTAATTTCATCCATCAGACACCTTTCAGCAGGAACTGGTGTTCAGGGTACAGCCTGGTGCTAGACCTGAGGAGAGCAGACAGGTTTCTGGGCAGCTTCTCCAAGCTCACAAATCTCAAAATGTGCAATACGGAGATGGCCGTGCAGGAAGAGGTGCTATAGCTGCGCTCTGTTATTACACCACCAACAGACTGTTCATCGGTAACCGGTGGGGAACAGTACCTCCTTCTCATCACCAATGGCTCATGTCATGTAGAGTCTCGCTGCTAGCCCAGCGGCTGCCTGACCGGGGAGCCAAGCTGCGGCGAAGAGACTGCTCCTAAGGCTCTTTTTTTTTTTTTCTTGCATAAATACACTCACTCACACAAAATACAAACCTGAAGTGAACTCTTTAAACATTTAATAAATGACGATGTCAGTGTCTCAGGAATTCTCATGAGAATGGCTGAAGGAGATCACAAATATTTCTTTTAAATGGGCTCAGAATAACACTGCTTTCAGGGAAGATGGTGATGATGTAGGTGAAACCCAGCAGGATCAGCTGTTGCTGTGAAATGCCCGTGTAGCTGGCTTTCTGTTTGCTGACTATGTTTTGTTATACGTAACAGGTATCAAACCCAGGCTTTCAAACACATGCAGAACATTGGGAGGTAGAACCTGAGCTCAGCTCCGGCCCTGGCACTGACATGCTGTGTAGTGTCTTCTTTGCTCCCCTTGTGTTCATCTAGTTTCTTCGGTTGTAAAGGTTTGAAGTCTTGTGTTGTCTCTAGTCATGGATGCCAAAGGTGCCTAAGGGCTGGCAGGTGCCCCAGGCGTGACACTGGGGAAATGCTGCCTTACCCAAACAAGCTAGCACTGTGCAAATAGCTCAAAGCATCACTGTTAAAATTGTGGTCCTGCACAAAGCCCTGCTGAAATGTGGAATTCTCCCGTGCGCTTGAATGGTTCTCTGATTAGCAGGCAAGACCAGTGTTAAAAATTATATTTATTTTTCATGAGGACACTTTGGGATTGATGGTGACAGTTCTTATCAGCACAATGATGCAGAAGCTCATGGTTTTGTTTGGATTTTTAATAATAGTATATTAGAATAATAGTAATGAAAACTAGACCATTGTATTAGGAGTCATTGACTTAAGTGAATCCATTTCATTGCCACTAACAACTTGCTTGTAGATAAGCATGTGCTTAATGTCTTTATTTCAGGGCATATAGCTATTTCTTCTGCCCTTTTCAGCTATAATTTGTGAAGGACAAGAGCCTGGCAAAAAGAAAACGTGTAACACATGGTTGAAGGCGTATTTGAAGTCCTTTTCCCTTTCCAAATCACGGAGGATATGACTTGGTTTTGCCCCTAGCTATAGAGACCTGGCTGTTCAGCTGATGCTGTAGCAGATCTTGCCTGTATTTTTGCCAGGCCAAGCCATGGGTATCGGCCAAGAATCAACGATTGTGCGAGCACAGCAGCCTGTACATTACAGTGGGGGTGGTGTTTAATTTGCTCCAAGAAAGGCTTGCACAGCACAGAAGTGGAGGAGAGCACAGCTGGCTCGCAGCTTCCTCGGAGCTGCCCTGGAACCCCTGTAAATCAATAAGCCAGTTAGAGACTGCTGACCCTCCCACACGGTTAATAATCAAGGAAAAAGGCAAGTCTTTAATGGCTCTGTATTTTCCGAAGGATGTCTGCCCATTAATGGGGTGAGACTCCTCGCTTGGTACATGCAGCTGAAACTCAGATTTGCACCGTGACTGATCTGGCCCCAGTTACGTGTGCTAAGCACCAGTAACACCTGATGCATGAGTAGCAAGGAAGGGCACTCTTGACAGAAAACCTAGGGGTTAGGAGAACTCGTTTTTACATGTACTATGCTCTTGAATAAGCTGTTATATTTTTTTTTTCTCTTTCCTGGGTAATCCAGGACTGCTGTAACGCAAAATTCATTAGTGTCTGTCCAGTTCTTTGTAAAGCCCTAGGAAACGTTAAGCATGGCTGTAGATTGATTACGTTTTTAAGCTTCAAGTGTGTAAGTAGCAAGGGATGTAACTTAATCCTGAATATTCTCCTATTTCTTCTGGGGAAAAAAAAAAATCAAAGATGAGTACATAAGAGCTATGTGATCTTGCAAGACAGCTGTAAACTGCTCTTTTTTTCCTTAATTAAAAAGAAAAACCTTTCATATCAAAGTAGAAGTGAAGACACAGGAAAATGAGTTCTTGCATGACTTTTTCTCCCAGCAGTAGCTACACAAGGATATTGTACAGTTTTGGGAGCGGGCTGGATCAAACAAGCCTGTGCTTAAGTTGATGTCCCACTGAAATCCAAAGAACCAAAGTATGTGCCCAGTTAAGCATGCCAGATTTTCTGTTGCAATACATTAAACTACTCAAACAGTTGAAAAGTATCTAAAGTTAGGTGAGCAAATGGGAGCTATTTTCAAACAAAGGTAATTTTTTAGTGCCTGCAGATTGTAACAGTTGCACTTCAGGACCTGCGTTGTCTTTAGCAAGAAGGTTTGCAGTCTTCAGACCCTGGAGGAATCTATCCCTCTTACCCCAGAGGACACTGCTGTGAATGTGGCAGGAAAACTGACCCCATTTAAAGTCAGCATAGCAGGAGATA
>Ga0181612_141580_pt1 | contig 10041 bp, 4 predicted proteins | sample HoacroProtozoa21_FD_119630 | JGI IMG/M metagenome (GOLD analysis project Ga0181612, IMG submission 119630) | Hoatzin crop microbial communities from Cojedes, Venezuel. Combined Assembly of Gp0051906, Gp0051904, Gp0051908
AAGAGACTTCCTCCACCTCCCTTGTATTTATCCTGAGTTAAGACAGGAGGAAGGATGGTCTAGCAGCTTAATTACATTGGTATTTTTTTTTGCTACAAGGCAGAAGTAATCATGAGGTTGAAGCAGGTTGGAAGTCTCAATGGTTGGGTATTGATTTGAAACTCCTTGGCAAAACAGGAACCAGCACATTGACAAAATAAACATACCTTATGCAGGAATACTTTATTGATGATCTGCCTGCAATGAAGTCACGGAGGTGACCTTACTGCCCTGACTTACAGGATTTTTCTGACTGCAGTGTTGAAAGGGTAGCAATAATATATTAATTTCATGTTGGAGCTGGGGGAATTACCTCTTTGGGTTTATTTGCCATGTCAGTTTTGTTAATTACCCAAAGAGCTTTCTTGATAGTTGTTATTACAGGCAATTTTATTCTTTCAAGTACTGGAGAGGAAGGCTCTGTAAACAAAAAAATTTGTGTCTGTTTATACTGCTCTCTAACCTGGGTTGCTAACAATGTAGAAATGTATCTGGGGAGTAAGTAGTCCTTATAGGGAGGAGGTGAGATGAAGAACATTCCCAGCAGGTGTCTAGAGTGAATGCTCAATAAGAGATATTAGCTGTAAGCTTAATCTGAAGTCTGCTGTTCCCTTTTCTACATGGTAAACTCTGACTCTGAAATAACTGCACCTAGGACTTTGGGCAACTGCTCTCCACTTAATAATAAAAGGCTGTTGTAATCGTGTTTGCTTTATCCCTCTGAAAAATCATAGCTGTTAACATCAGTAATCACAGGAACTTTTTGTTCTGTATCAGTTTGAGCATCATATACGAGCCATGCACAAAAGCTCACCTGTTAATACTGTGGATAAACTTGCACTTAACACATGCTGCCAAAAGAAAATACTGTGTAATGTTTGCCAGAGAGAGGTGCTGTTCCCCTGGGGAGCCTGATGTTTCTGAAATATATCTAGCTGTTCTGTTCCCAGGGGGAAATCCTGTAGAGTTGTGCAGCATCCAGAAACATTAGAAGTAAATACGGTATGCTTCTACACAACACAAACTTCAAAGAATCTACCATTAGCTCTGTACAATCCAGGGATTATGAACAACGTCACTGAACCTGTTGCTTTCTCTCTCAGAAACAGCTGTAAGGGAGAAGAATCCAAAGGCCACTATTATAACTGTAGATCTTCAGGGAAGGGCTGTGCCTAAGTATTGAGAAGCCATGGTCCCATACTCTTGCTGTTTCTATGCACATTTCTATACAAGTCCATGAGACTGTATAGGTGAGGGAATATTCGTGCTTGGCTGGGAACTAAGCTGAAATTGAGCTATAGCTAAGACTGACTCATGGTGTGCTATTTGGGGTTCACATCAATGTGCCTTAGAAAGAAATTTGGATGTTATGATCTGCTGTGGTCACAAATGTATGGTTCAGCAGAACATGTGGAAGACAACAGTAGTAACCAAGATGTGAGACTTTTTCCCAAAAGAGGTAATTACTCCAAGACCCTGTAGAGGTCACCACTGTTAGCAGTCATTGATACTGCAGCAGGATGATGTTCTGCAACATACAGATCCTCAGTAAAGCCTTTAATGCCCACACCATGGCTTCCATGCCTGTCTTGTACTGATAGATTGCGTTGCTGACTTTAATGTCAATGTGGCATTGTCTCTGGATTCAGCTTCCCTTAATTAGGGTCCAAGGCGTTTTTGCACACTGTTGGTTTTATGGATATATTAAGTAATCACAAACAGGAAAAAAACCCTTGGAGTTCTTAAGTATAATAAGCCCCATGTGACTGTTATAATTTATATAAAGCTTTTTTTAACACTTTAGAAAGGCAACAGCAGGGAAACAACTTGCTTATCTTCAGAGTAAGTCAGTAAGCTGTACAAATAGAATCTGGGAGTTCCATGAAACGAATAGGGGGAGAAGGCTTTCTAGTGTTTTTCTGCTGTGCTCCTCCAGTGTGCATGACACTGCCTTTCTGCTAAGAGTTCAGTGTCAGTGGAGGAATATTTAGATTTATGAGTGTTTTTCACCTCAATTTGTGCAGCACTGAGAAGCTTAAATGAACAAAAAACCTCATATATTTATACTTCTACAAGTGTCAGAGATGCCCATTCTCTCACAAATGACTTGCTGAAGATGTTTGAGCCCCTTGGTACAGGAGCCATTTGCTACTATGGTAAAAGCATTTGCAAGGGCAGCTGGACTTAACTGAAAAGCCCAGTGCTGGAAATAATGTCAAGAGTCTGGGTTATTCCCAACCCAGTCTGTTATAATTAATAACATATTACACTTGTCATGTGAAAATCTGTTATAAGATGTTCCACAGAATACTTGTACCAATTGTTGTATAGACGTTGGACTAAAGACTTGAGTCTGCCTGCTATCAGTTTTATTTTGTTCCCTGTAAACCTTGCCTCCAGTGTGACATGGAGCTTTTCAAGCTGTGAAAAGCTCAAGGTGAATTCTAGGTCCTGATTCTCACTCCAGTTAGTTACATTGCACTACATGAGTCTGAGGAAAAAGTGGCTTGCAGTCATTTTAAGGTTCTTAATGGATCTAGAGAGATATAAAATAACTTTAGACTAAATAGGAACCAATTCCTGTCTATTTAGAGATCAAAAATATACCTGTCCTCTATGCCTGGTGTAACTTCTGTGTATATAGTGTTTTGAACCTGCTGCTTTGTTCATCATAATTAGGGGAAATTTAACAGAGTTTAAGTCAGATGCTGAGCTAGAGAAAAGCTAAATTGCATTAGGCTAGTCTTCTCTCTGTAGGAATTTTGAAAACAGGGTTACAGCTGGCTGGGTAGTTAAGGTGTGCTGCTCTGCAGAGTACGGAGGACTTCTGTTGGGTTCAGTACCCCTGAATCCTGTTGGGTGAGGGCCTCAGAGGTATGTCTGTGCGCTCCAACAGGTTGCTTCGGCCTGGTCCCTGCCGCATTGTGTATGATATCATGCTCAGTCAGACCTGCACAAAATAAGGTTTAAAGGAATGTAATTCAGACAGATGAAAGATCTATGCACTGGATAGCAAAACCTCTTTAGAGTAGGGCTATGTTCTGTCCTAGCCACGAGTCGTTCACTCCTTCTGAAACTGTGATGACAATCTTGGTTTATTTTACTAAGTAGCTTTGGAGATGTAGAAGGCAGAACTGCACAGACCTAAAACTGCTTCAGGTCTTGATCAGTCCTAAAATCTTAAATGAATTTGAAATGCTTTGACTTCAACTCTGAAGTGAGTTTTGTAATGGTAATATCTTCTTTAAATAAAAGCTTTTTGTGTATTAAAGTGGAATAATGGCACTTAAAGTTCATTTTTCTTTTTTCTCCCCAAAAGACCTTCTTAAAACCATCTGAATGAACCTTTCTGGTGCAAATAGCCACTGGAAATAAAAAAAAAAAAATTGGTGTTTTGAACAGTATATCCCAACAGGTCCATGTGGGAGTTCTGACATTCATTCAGCTCTTTGATACTGCCAGTAACCAATGAAGACCTCTTTATTCTGCCTCTATGTAGCTCTTAAAAGATGGTCTTTTAGAATGCCACTAAATTATTTCTCTTCATTGTAGCCCTGATTTATTCCCAGCTCATGATCAGATCCAAAAGAGAAAGGAAAACTTTCTTGAAGCTGTCCTAATTGGATGGATAGGCCAGGCCTGACTTCTATCCTCTTGCATGCCTAATTTGCATTTTGAGTTACTCTTAGAGATCAAGTGAGTTCTTCTCTTGCTTGCTGCTGTTAGTCTTGGGTTCCTATCCCATCTCCTCTAATCACTACTATTGCAGTGTAAGCCTTGAAATCACAACTTTATTTTTCTTAAATTGCCAAATCCAATGCAGGGTATGCCCTCTTCTATTTTGGTATTTCATGATATCAATGAAAGATCTCTTCAGCTGCAGCTGACAAAGAGGAACAGATTTTCATTTAGCGGAAAAAATGAAGATTTCACCAAGGTTTTAGTTTTATATCTTTATGCTCACACAGCATAATACATTGATTGCTAGCTGCTGGACTATTCAGTAATTTTGAATGACTTGCTCTACGTTTTGGGGGTTTTGCACTTCAGCTTTGTGCTAAAGTGGTGTTTTGTTCTGGTTATGCTGCTGAGAAAAGGGGAGATGTTTTGTTGGAAACCATGTCTGATATGTTACTAACTGCAGCCTGGCTTTGTTAAAGCCGGCTGAAACTTTGGATAGTCTAACCTCTTCCGTGGAGTTCCCATTAAGTACATTTAATGGCAATGAAAGAAGATTGACATCCTTGGAGACAGAGGGTCTGATTCTACTGCTACTGTAATAAGTACAACCCTAATATTCCTGAATTGGTTGTAAATTTCTGTGGGGATCTACCTACGATGTGCTCAAGATCCTCTCTCATCAGGTAATTGCTAATCTTCTGAGTAGACATCAATGACCCAGATAGGTATTGCAGAGCACCAGATCTTTTGTATCCAGTCCTCTGCACAGGTAACTGGTGGAAGGTTAAAATGGAAGGGTATGTTTTTAACTTTGGCTGTACAAAGATGTGGTGGACAAGCCCTAGAGACTGAGGCTCACATGTATCTCTCTCCAGTGATAAATCTGTATAAGCTCTACAGAAATGCTTCACTGCTCTTCACTGCCACTAACTGATTGGAATGAGGAAGGTCCTAGAGGGACTAGTTTGATATTTAGGGTCGCAGGAGGTGATCTGTCTCAGTTAAAATAAGCTTATAGTTGTGTCTGTAGCTTTGTTTTGCTACAGGAAAATATTGTGAATTTGTATACCTAGAAGCTTAGCTGATGTACTGACTTGTGCTCTCTGGTCTTGAAACAGATTCTGTTGGAAACCAAGCATGTTAATGACTGATGCTAATTGTTTTCAGTCATGTAGTGAATTTTATGGATAATGCTTATCTGAATAGATGGTAGGTGCGGATATTAGAGCGTAATCGTTCAGCAGTAGCAGTGTCTTTTTCATAAAGGTCAAAATAATTCCTGGTGACTTTTTTATAGTGTGTTTACCATGGATAAAACTGGCCCAAAAAGGATTCAATAAAGATGAGTTAATCCTCTGGAGATTACTGAGGTGGAAGGATGCTTGTTTCTTGCATACTCTGCCAGACTGATTCCAATGGGGGTGATCTGGATTGATTTCTCCATGTCTCTTCTGAATATGTACTGTGTTCCTCGGCTGGCTTCTGCTTGCAACTTGGTAAGCTGCATGGCCTTGCCAACCATCAAGTCTGCTGCACTGAGTGTTGTCCTCTGTTTTCATGGAAGCATCTCCTTGCACTGCTGAGCAGATTGATTCTCTGAATTCCTAATAGCATAGAGATTCTTTTCATGGCTGCTTATAGCTGGGGGGGCTGTGTTAATTTTAGTTGACGGTGTTAAGTCACAGGACTTTTCATGTTTTCATCTTAGTTACACAGACTGTTTTTTTCACCCTGAAGTTTTGTCACTACCTGAAACAGAATTTCAATGACTGATAATAACTCTAGGGGCAGCACTGCCCTCTAACAGCACCAAGCATGTGTGTTTGCAAGCAGGTGAGGGGGGGATGTGGGGGAAAGGCTTGATGCCTTGCCTCTTATCAATCTAATTATTGAAGTAAGTTAAGCTGCCATGATTTAACCAACTTCTGTGTGTAGGCGGACAGATTTAGAGTCATTTGAATGGAAGAAGAAACATGGTTTGAACTAAGTGAGGTTAGGGAATACAGGTAAATTCAGCAGCAAGCTGACCAACAGCTTTATGCTGGTGTAGACTATAAAAAACAAACAGCAATAATCAAAGCCACCAGTATAAATCTGCTGCTTATTGCTTACAGCTTCAGGCTGACTTAAAATCAACTTTTATTAGCTCCATATTAGGGGATTGTTTCCTCTGGATTTGATTACTAGGACGGATACATTTGAAATCTGCATTTCCATATAGATAGGACTGCTCTCTTACAACCCTGCTGCATTCCTGAGGAGGCAAAGGAGCTCACCAAGGCTGATTGCTTTTAAAGGACTAGCAGACACAGGCCAGGGAGAATGTGCAGGTGAGGCACTGGGGGGGGTATGGTATCTGGAATGAGTCTTCCAGGCATTGGTCTGTAATTGCATGGATTTTTATTTGTGTTAGACTAGTGGCTATAGACTTTGTCTGAAATGAGTGCCATTATACTAGGTTCTACCTTTTGATAAACGAAGGGGCATGTGAAAGAAATGATGCTTCTATCCTGTTTCAGGGGAGAGGAAACTGAGTGAAAGATGCTAACTTCACATACAGAATTGTAGTTCTGGAGCTGGTTGACCCTGCATAGTAGCTTAGGGGACAAGAGACCTTGCTTTTCCCTCCTCTGCCTTTAGGCATGGGGTTTCATTCATTCATTTCTCTTGCAGTGGCCGAAGCAAAAACCTGTCTGGCTACTTGTTTTTTCCTATTCTCCTCTGGGCTAGTCTTCTGACACTAGTGAAATGAATTGACTTAGAGAAGTTGGCTGAGTTGGTGGCTGGTGGGGATAAGCAGCAAGAACAGGAGAGAGGAGTAGCACCTTTTGCTGGTAGTGGAAGTGATGAACTTCTGGATTAGCTCACCCTACACAGTGAAGCTGCTACTCTAATCTCACTGCAAATTGTAGTTTCCAGCTGCCATGACAATTGGGATTCCCAAGTCTTGTTTCCATCTCTAGCATAGTGGGAGACCTCTAGATGAATTGCTTTACCATAGGGTCTTTCATCTGTAAAACAAGGATGACAGCTCTTTTGTGAAATTTTGACATCTGCAGATAAATACTATGTCCTGCAGCCTATGCCAAATCCGCTTTCTTCATATGTAAACCTTGCTACAAACACCTCCCACCTTGAGATTTCAGTGGCAAGTGGAAAATTGTGCTATTAGCAGAACAAGAAGTTAATCCCTTCCAGCTCCAGTTTCTTTATGGCCGTGAAAACTTTGAATTGAATATGCAATAACAGGTGGAAAAAAATTAAGTACAATTATGTAAAAGTAGAATTACTCCAAATTGATTTCCACTTCCTCCTTCCTTCTTGTACTAATTTAGTATGTATTTGATGTTGCTGGAATGAACTGGCTTTGAATGGAAGTTACTATTGGAGAGTTCCGCTTGAGTCTAAGGGTGGAAGTCAACCAAAAGTTTTTTCTAGGGCACATATCAGTGAGTACTGTTGCTGCCATCTCTTATCCTGAGAAGCAAAACTTACTGTTCTGAATTAATACAGTGCTAGTCTACCTCTGCAGCCCTACCTAAACTCTCAAAGTAACTTCAGGGAACTGATGTTTCAATCTTTTGTGTGGGGGTTAATAACATAGCAGACTGCTGAGGTTATATTCCTTTTGAATTCTATATGTCTAAAGCTAAAGCAGAAGTTGCAGTCCGTATGTTGCAACAGGGACACAGTACAAGACTACCATGCTTGTATTTGTTATGTTTGTTAGGTTACAAGTGAGCTTGTCCCTTTCTGGTAGATAACTGTGCAGAGCAGCTGTGATTTAAGACAATGTTTCAGGTAGGTCTCTGAACATGTCAAATCCAGCAAGCGACTGTGACGACAGGTTTGCTGAAGACTTATTTTTGTTTCTTGCTGGAATATGCCAGGTCCTCAGATTTCTTTGCAATGTAGTATTCTACATGTTTAGTTCATTCCACTATTACATTGGACTTTCAAACAGCAAGGTGTGAGCTAAACCTGTAACAACACAGAGCAGGAAGAAAGGAGCTGTTGCTGAAACATGCTTTGCACAAAGGTGCTTTCTTTGAAACAGGGAGCTTTGTGTTCCTGGTCCTTTGCTGCCTCATAGCATCAAATATTCATTCCATGTCTGCATTTTGATTGTGATAGTGTGGTACAAGAAGACATGATGTCGCTTTAAGCCAACAAAACCGCAGAGCTGTCAGAAAGGAGACCACAGCTACATGGAGCTCTTTCTTCAGAAGCAGCAGTTAGCAGGTGTCTGGTGTAAAGAATAAAAGTGTTGAAAAAACAGGGGATGGCCCAAGATGAGAAGTTTTTCTGAAAGACGTGGTACTTGGCTTGAGGATGTAAAATTCTAGTCCTTTAGTACATGAAGCAATTTAATCTGCAGTACAACAGACTGCATAATAAACAGATACAGGTACATAACCTGTTAACCCTGAACTGTTGGCTGCTCAACAGACTGCATAATAAAAGGTCCTAGCTATATTACCTTGAATTATTGCTGGTATAACAGACTGCAGGTAATAAACAGGCACAGGTACATTACATTCACCTCTTTCTAGAAGGAGTAGGAAATGTTATTTTTCCCTCCTGCTGTTCTTGGCTTATGCTGGGCTACTGCAAAATGGACTTGATTTGATGCTGTTAGTTTAACCCAGGTCAGTAAGGACTAAGCATGGTTTTCTTATGACAATTGTTTTGTGGCTGTGAATAATTTTGGTAGTTATCAAGACCTTTGATTTGAGGGGTGTCCACATTGTCAAAACCACCAGTATGACAAAAATGTATCAGTATGCCAACAAACCAGCTGAATTAGCTGTTTCCTTTCAGCTATGGCTGAGGTAAGCAGGCTGGGATTTGGCTGGAGGTGTATGTTTTCAGAAGAGGAGGTGGTAGGGACAGAGGTATTTGTTGCCAGAGCTTGTGCTGTCACAGTTCTGAGAATAAACCATAGCTGTCCGTCTCTGGGCTGTCAGTCTGCTTTTGTGAGAACTGTACTCAAAAGCTCCTGTACTTTATTTTTCTAATGCTCCTTTTCTGGAGCAGCAGTGGTGGGGCCTCAGCACATTACTTCTGCTGAGCTCACCTCACCTCCTGTATCTACCACAGTTTCTAGGGTTAACCTTACCTTCACATTCACTGGAGAAACCCTGAAAAGAACTCTTAAGCAGTGTTGTGGATAGAGGAAAGTCTGTCCAGTGATCAAGGTCGTTGTCAATAGTTATCCAAGCTAATTCCCCTGATAATTACTTGACTTGTTAGCTCAACTTCAAGTATGAAAATGTAGAAAGGCGTTTGCCCTGACAGTTTTACAGGCCATACAATCTTGTAAGGACATCCTCATCAGAATCACGTATTTGGCCTTTATCACAAATAATTACTCCGGACAACTGAGGAATATTTATTAGGGCACATTCAACTCCTGACTTGTTCACGAAGCAGCTAACTGTCTCTGCCAGTGGCCTGGGAGAGAAGAATTGTCACTCCTGGCAGATGGAAGCCCAAACAGTAGCTCATGCTGGTTCTGCCTGGGGAAGGAGAGACAAGGAAGCTTTTTTAACCAAAGCTGTTGATGTCAAGCCACCATAACGATCTTTCTGGGCAGAGTATTTGAGAGATTTGGTATGCTGTCCATCTGTGTAAATGGAAAGAAGTCTTTCCTTCAAGATGCTGGACTAGGCAGTAGGGTTTAATTCTAGAATTGGACATCTCCTTACCAGTGCAAAAAGGCTAAGAATCTTAATCTTTCTATCCTGAAATTCTGCATACACCAGATGGGTAATGTTCCTGAATCTGGCTTCCAAGTTAGTATTTAGCTTGTTAGACCATGGCTTTCTGAACTCCCTTGCTGCTACTGTGTGCGTACAGTAGCACAACAGAGCCCTTGGAAAAGGGTGTGGACCAGTCTTATGAAATAAATAGCTTCACTAAGCAGTGTGAAGAAATCACAAGAGAAGCTAAAACTTTCGTGGTCTTTTAAAATATCAGAACAGAAGCATTAGGGATAGTTTTGCTGAAGCAGAATTTGAATGACTCTGTTTCGGCTCACTGATCAATATGAAATCAACACAGGGATAAAAATGAATGTGGCACTCAATAGCAGTGGCCATCAGCCTTGCTGTTCTCATTCACAAGTGATAAAAGGAAAAGTGAACAGACAACAGATCAAACTGAGGAATGGATGTCCCCTGCTGGAGACATTCTCTGACTTATTTCTCTATCCCAAAGGAACTTGGAGTTGAGTCCCACTGGAACGTATAATCCTGTGGATCTACAGCAAGGCTGGTCTTAATGTGAGGGGGTCTAATCTGCTCCTCTTTTTGGGTGGGG
>Ga0181612_153250_pt1 | contig 10041 bp, 6 predicted proteins | sample HoacroProtozoa21_FD_119630 | JGI IMG/M metagenome (GOLD analysis project Ga0181612, IMG submission 119630) | Hoatzin crop microbial communities from Cojedes, Venezuel. Combined Assembly of Gp0051906, Gp0051904, Gp0051908
GACCCACCTGGACAAGGTCCTGTGCAGCTTGCTGTAGGTGACCCTGCTTCGGCAGGGGGGGTGGACTAGATGACCCCCAGAGGTCCCCTCCAACCCCCACCCCTCTGTGCTTCTGTGATTCTGTGATACCATGAATACAGGGTTTCTGCACAGGCACTGATTTTTGACCAGTCGTACTGGAGCGTGAAGGGAAGAAAGACAGGAGTTTGCCCTTTTAACAGAAGATATCTTTTTGGAGGGTACTTGTAGGTTATTCCCAAACCAGTGGACGTAACACCCAGTACTGCACTGGAGATCAGTTTATGTTTCCAAACTCTGAGAACGGTCACTGGCACGCTGTTGATCTGTACACCATGCACTACAGTAATGGGCAGCAGTGCAATTTTCAGCCCTCCTCACCCTCTTCTTCCCAAACTCACCAGCAGCAGGAGTTATCACCCTGGCTCCCAACAGCTTGTGTGGTATTTTCTGACACTCCCACTCTTACCTAGCACATAGCATTAAAAAGAAAATAAAACAAAGAACTAATTTAGATCCTTCTGGGATGTCTGGCTCAGAAAACGTATTTTAAAGATAAAATGTTCCTACATCCAATTTTGTGTTTATGGGTCTTTTTTGATAAAAGCAATGTAAATTTTTTTGACAGAAGAAAAATTTAATTCACTGTAAAATCAGCTGGTTGATATGCAAATAGTACTTAGGTAACAGAGGTAGGTGCTAGTCACAGAGATTGTCAAATCTCTCTGGTTCTTCTGTGGGTAAAATGAGGAGAAAAATTCAATCTAGAGACTTTTTATTGCATCAGGGTAGAAGCCCATGTCTTCAAAGAGTTCAGAGACTAGACGGACAATAAAGGGAAAAAATTTAATACTCAGAAGTGTCTGCAAGCAGTACACCATACAAAGTTACCTTGTACTGTCATTGATTTGCAACCATTTGGCCTGTTTATAAAAAACTGTCAAGTTTTTGTGATTTGATCTCATAAGTATTGACCCTTGGTCATGAGTTGGCAGCTGACAAGGTGCTCGTGATAATCCACTCACCCAGCCCAGCTCTATTTGCACAAGCAGAATAGCCTCTCCTGTCCATGGATGGAGCAGGATATGCTGGATAGTCTCCCATCTTCCCTTGAAATATTTAGTCTTGATCGCCCTTGAACATTTCCAGAATATGCAGGAGGTGGCCCAACAGAAGCGGCTCCAGGATCATCTGACTGCTGAAACAGTGGTGCTAATTAAAATGACTGCTGGCAAGCTCAGCTCTTTACCCTTTTGTCCCCACTTACAAAGGGCACATGCTGAAGTCCCCATTCCTGACCCTACTCCCACTCCTCCCTGCTTCACTCCCTAGCCTAGCTGTAGCTAGCAGGACTCTAACTACACTTCTCCACATTATAATAATTCCCAAACCAGCGAGTCTCTCTGTCTCTGTTCGCTGGTGATGACTGTTCAGAAAACTTGTGGTGAAAGTTGGAGTCAGAGGGTACTTTCTGCTCTGCCCTCTGTGCCAGAAAAAATGGAGATCCCTGTGATGGACCACTTGGCTTAATGTGAGTGTGAGTCATTTTGCTTTTCAGGTCCATGAAGTTAAGAGCTATTAAAAGGCAGCTGCTTATTGACAAGCTATCAAATAAATTTGGAATGCATCCTGCTGTGTAGCCATCTGATGAAGCCGAATGGGAAAGCTAATGACCCTAGTGATATACTTGCTGTAAAGTACGGCCTTTATTTCACCACTTGAGGTTTATTCCGTAGTGGGGTAAGGAAGGCAAATGTAAGGCATCCCATTTTCCTCCAGCACAGAACTGCATGTGTACATACTGGTTACAAACCACCCAGACAACTCGCTCTTTATAGCCTGCCATGTACTGTTCCTGCAAACTTGATAGCAAAACAGAGCCAGCAGTCTGCAGCAAGAAAAACAGCTTATAATTACCTTGAATTTCTGTTATTTGGAATTATTCCCCAAATAAGGAGTGGAACATCAGTTGGGGTATATCAGTTAATTAGCTCTGCGAGTTTTCTCCCGCTGAGAAGCTGACCCAGTTGTTATAAATAATTCAGAGCTTTTTCATGCTCCGTGTGCTGCAGTGGTGTAACTATCTGTAGAGTTTTGCTGATAGTGACATCTCTTATAGTCATGTGACCAGCTGGGATAAAATCAGAGATTTATTTTGATTAGCATCGCAGTTTACATGGCATTGCTTGTGTCCTCTAATTGGATGAAAATAACTGAGAGCATGATTTCCAATAGTGAAAAAACATTTAGAAATAATCTTTCTGGCAGAGATTATTTTTTCCTCCTTCTTTGCCTGTGTAGCGCCCTACAAAATAGCAGCCTAGTCCCTGATCATGCTTTTAGTGTTAGCAAAATTCAGATAATACTTTTGAACTGAAATACATGCAAGCGCAGAGGAAAATTTCCTGTTTATACTCTCAAAGTGAAGTATGTAAGCCATTTTTCTTGCAATGGTATAACATTACACATACTGCAAAACTTCTCCACTCTTTGCTGAAGTATTGACTGTTTTCTTGAACGCTGCTGCACAAGATAAGAAGGAAATACAGTGAAGGCATTAGGCACATTTTACTCATAGACACCTAACTTAAGCTGACAGCAAGAACAAACACTCCTGTACGTGTAACCGTACTCTGTCTCCAGTCCCATATACACAGCCAATAACAGTGGCTCTTAAAGCTATATGAATCTGATTTCAGAAGTCAGCTGAATGAAGGACCAACAAATCACATTGTCCATGTGAAATGATTCATCAAATGGATTTATTTTTTACCTTTAATAACTAACTGAGCAGCTAATGAGAAGGCCCTAGTGGCAGTGGAAGAGATGTCAAACATGAAAGTGAGATTTTGGGGAAAGGTTATTTCTAGGGAGCAGAAAGAAAGATGAGGAAGACACAAAATCTAAAATCTATATTTGTCCAAAATCCCACTCATCCTTCTTAGCCATCAGCCCTCATATTGCCTCAAAGCCACTTTGGCTTCCCTCATTCTCATGAACTTCTCCTTAAACCTGCTTGTTGCTATGTCAGTATTTGGTGATACTACCCCCTGAATGAAGACACAACATATGTTACTGTGCATCTTTGGGATGATGATAATCAGTTTACAACCATGTCTGGATGAAAAAGAGCAAGCATGGTGAAGGGCAAGCTCATTAGACTCTATTAAACACCATGGTCTGAAGGAAATCACTATCTCAACAAATCTCCATGCAATTTGCTTGTAGGAATTGGGAAGATCTATAGCAGAAAAAAAATATTACACTCAAAACATGCCTTGCTTCCTACACATTTTTCCTTAAGTATCTATTACCAGCCACAGTCAAGGATAGGCTAACCAAGTACTGCACCCCATATGGCCATCCTGATGTCTTATATTCTCACATTAAGCAAAAAGTCAAGTCGGTGTTGAATTAAGTGGTATTTCAGCCTCTGTAAAATTCATCTCAGCTAGCTATGGCCATCTAAGAAGACTTTCAGGACCTTGCCTAGTTCTCACATGACCACATGTGGTGTCTGCAGCATAGACATCACCATTGACAAGCCACGTTAGGATCCTCCTGCAGCCAGCTGGAGAATAGTCCCTATGTCAGGAGAGACTAAGGAGAGATTCCTGATTTCCCTAAGTAGTTCTGCATGTTTTAAGCAAATACAAAACCACACTGTCTGTGACTAAATCTCTTATAACTAAAAAGGGACTTAGATTTAGACACCTAAAATTAGGTGATGTGTTACTCTTAATCTGATATAAGCAATATAGAGAAAGGGATATTTCCAGAGATCAAGACATCCCACCTTTGATGCCTTGTGAAGGATGGAATGTAGATGACATATTTCTTTGGTATCCTACAAATATAGGCTGATTTTTAATGATTAATTATATTGTTTTTTCAATGATTAGTTGCATTTTCTTTGTTTAAAGTAAAGAACAGTATGAGTTTTCTGCCCAGATGTATTGCTATAGAACTGGAAAATAAAGGAAGTTAGGAACTGAAATTCCCTTCAAAACCTGGTCTTTTGGGTAATGGGATGTACTGATGAGATCTTTCCCTACCTATTGTACCTTCTGTTTCACATCTAAAATGAAATGCATAAGCTTTTCTGTAAAAGTCCTTCTTCAGGCTAATTTTGGATTCTTGGGAACTGAGCATCTATTTTGACTTCACTGCAGGCTGGTCAAACATAAGTTAGCTTTTTTCTGGGTTCCTTCCATGTTGCCATTGCTAAGCCCAAGTTAATAAGCCTGGCTGAGAGGCTCATTTCTCTTGAGTAACACCTGAGGGCTAGAAGGGTGAGTGCAGGCTCCAACTGGTGTCCGCACTGCACCACTGGCCATCTCGTCCCTGGAGGCAAGATGGGCTGGAAAAGGGTCTGTTGTTCTCTATTTGAATTTTGAGCTCTGAGTTGCACTGCTCGGTGTCCCAGCAGTAAATCTCAGTGCTGTAAATATGTACACTCCCACATTTGGCTTTTATCTCCCAGCAAGCAGCTGCAGAAGAGTAACCCTGAAGGAAGAGCATTTTCTAATATCCGTCACTGGAGATTGACTTTTGGCACTTTACAGCCCCTCCTGGTCACCAGGGGAGTGTTTCGTGCCTCTGCTTTGTGCCATTTCCAGCTGTAATGACTTTGCATACCCTAGTGCCAAGGGCTGTAGCTAAAACTGTGTCCTGCATGCATCTAAATTAGTAACCATATTTTTTCTGATGAAGCAACATCTCCACGAGTAAATTAAGGAAGGCTGAGAGCATTTTCCAGCACTGAGGCCAGCAATGCCCTGTGTTTATACAATTAAACTCTTTCAGTCTGTAAAACAAAGTTGCTGAGTCCAGACTTCCTATTGGGAATGGTCTGGGGGCTGTGCCAGATATCAGCTGGCATCCAGAAATTGTAAATACAGAGCACAGGCTAATACCACACCAGGAATCATTGTGAAAATGTTTATCAGCAAATTCCAATGCCTAGCAATGTTCCCTGACATTGTTTTATTTGCTAGTATAGCAGTAGTTCACTTACAGCCTCACTGTATGAAGACCTGGGTTCCAGACACCCTGGTAGCAGATGACCTGTAACACCCTACATTTGTTTGAAAATAGATGTTACTGCAGTTGCAACAACAAGCTGAGCTGGTGTGCACAAGGGCTGGTGCCTCCCTGTGAATCTTGCAAAACTCTGGGCTTCAGGAGAACCTGGTGAACGTAAATTCTGCCGGGCAAATGGAGAATTTCTGATGAGTGTGGGAGATGATTTTCTTCCATAGATGTTTCATATACTGGGTGTTGCCTTCATAAAACACTCTTTTTCCCATATAGAATATTAAGTGATCAAAGCATCTAAAAGCAAATGGATTTGCAAGTACACCCGTTATGTTGCTATGCTGTTAACATGCTGAAAGCCCTTGCTGTCATCAGTTTTGTTGTAGCTGATTGGAATGAAAGCTCTACAGAATCAAACTTTGAAAGAAGGTGACTGTTTATTTTTTTCAATTTTTTTCCACAAACTTTTGTTCTAGAAAATCTCACAGTGGTAATTGTTAAATAATGAAAATATGTAATAATAATTCTGCTCTCTCCTGTGTCTTGAGCTTTATATAGCACAATATTATGAATATTCTATGTGATTTTTTTCTGTAAGTGTGATGGAAATGTGAAGTTATCTTAACAAAGCACAAAGACTCACGCACTGTTATTTTTAACCTTTATGGGGAGACGGAGCAAATAGCCCACCCGCTCAGAAGGAAATAACAATATTTCTTATTAAACAGAATTGTTTCCATGGAATTGTAGGGCTGAGAGTAGAGAGACAATAAAGTTCCCAGCCAAAATGTCACTTCATCTTCTTGCTTTATAATCGCCCATTGTATAGTTGTTTCACTCACAATGCATGTGGCAGATCTCTATAATAGGGCTTTAGAATCTCTAAATTTGCTAATGAAAAGTATTTAATCCCTGCTTGCCAAGACAAATCTTTAATTGCTAAGTCTGGTGGTGCTGCTGTGCTGCAAGCATTATGTAAGACGCCAGGCTCCATTCACATGCATCCAGACACCATGGTTACCAGCAGTGCTATGCATGAGGTGGGGAGCACAAATCCTGAGCTTTCACCACCATCAAAGCTGGCAAGATAATCAATAATTTGTATACTTGCTCCAGAAGTAGGCATCTATCTCCTCAGTGAGGCGATTACTAAAACACAAACACAGCCCTTAGAAATGGGGCCGGTTCACTCCTAATTTAGGGGCTTTTCATTAAACATACCATCTCCCGGCTCCTTTTTTGCTGCCTTAGTCACACTACAGAAAGCAGACAGGATGTTTATATCATGCTGGAAGTTAAAAATCCTGCCTGTGAAATGGCAATTATCATGTGTTGGGTTAGAAGGATCATGAATTTCCAGCAGCAGGATGATTTGGAAGGTGCAAGTTTTCCAGTGAGAATTTCATAGAAGAAAACTGAAGAAATAGAGGCTCTGTAGATCTGAACCTAGCGTGGTTTCTTTCTGAGAAGTGGTGTCGATCTTACACCATCCATCCAGGGCTTTGTTTAGTTCATGAAATGACACAAGATGTCCAGAGGAGGGGAAAGAAATCTTTAACTTACACCTCTGTGAGTTCTTGTTTCCTTCTGACCCCTCAGAAAGGTCAGCTGACTGGTGGTAACTGATGCTGCAAGGACTCACAGCTGAAAGTCAACAGATCCTTGTGAACTCTGCGTGGCAGGCTGCTGCTAAACAGCCAGCCTTGATGCTCCCAAAGACAACATCTTGCTGCCAGAACTGGCAGTGTAGCCAAGTAAATGCTGAACTCGGATCTCAATGGGCTTGTGGGCTACTTCTCACCAAATCTGGGATCTCACCTCAGAATTCTGTGAAAAGGAGTCTCTTTAGGCTGCCTTCCGCACTGAGTTCAGTAATAGCCCAGCACCCAAGCCCAGAGACGCATCTCCAGTTTTAATTTTTCTTCATTTCATTCACCACATATAAATATCTCTTTGCATTGTGTTTCAGGATTAAAAGCATCAGTGGGGAGAAGGAGCTCAAAATGAGACCTGGAGAAAGGAAGAGATGTGTCTCTTTGATCTAAATGCAAGAGCCTGCTTTAGTGTGAGATGAATTGCAGTCACTCAAGTCTATGGACTAGATTTCTATTGATTATAATGGGAGTCTGGAAAACGTAATCCGGATGGAGACTTTTACTTTATAGACATCTAATAACAGGGGAGGTGAATCCCACCCCCCAAGTCTTCACTGCCAAAAAAAAGTTTTCATTCTTTAGAAGAGTCTCCCTGTCACTCTTTTTCTTTTAGACTTGGTACCTATTTAAATGTCCTAAATAATATGAAGCAGCTCTGCCAGGAAAGGCTATGAGAGCAGTAGCATAAACTATTCAACAGCTTCGTGAGAACAGGTCTCTCTTGGGAGCCAGATGTGAATTCAAGTTCCCACGGGTAGAAAACAGTCTGAAATGATGCCTACTACACCCTCCATGAACATCCAAATTACTAAATTAATAGACACACTAATCTCCAGATTTTACTGTTGTCAGATAAGTTCTCCCACTGTAGCAATAAATTATTCATTTAACATTTATTTATTTAAAGTTTATTTATTTATACCTTTCAGTTAACATTTACAGGCGTTTACCCAAATATAGATGACCAGACAGTTAAACCCAGCTTTACATAATCTTGATGAAATGTAAAACCATGGTGATAAAAATACAATGGATTCAGAAAAGTTATGCTGGATTGACTAGCTAGGAATAATCAATGTGCTATATATAGAGATGCATAGACATAGATGCAGCTACATCCATTCCCTTACCAAAAATTACCAAGTGGAATATAGGCACGCTTACTCTTCTATCACACATAATATTTTCTTTTTTTCCTTCTGAGCTCAAGGGAGTATTTGTGTGAATAAACTGGGAAGGATAAAAAGTCCCTTTCAGTCTCTGATTACTCTTTACTGACACTGTATCTAATATAAAGATAGCCCATAGCCTTTATAAAATTCAACAAAGTACACATTTTTGACAGCAATCAGTTCTGAATTTAGTAATATTTTCTTTTATTTACAGTCAAGAGTGAAACAAGGCAGAAAAAAACCCCACCAGTCACTTTTGAAAAACCCGCAAGTTTCACAGCAACAAAATTAAAAGATACAGATTTGATACAATAGCAAAAGACGTGATAAAAAAGTGTGCGCATTTTTGGGGATGGGCGGAAATGAAAGAATCAACTAATTGCATTTTTATCTTAAAAAGGAGTTAATAAATTACCATTTCAAAGTGGGATTTACATATTCCATCACTTTGCAAAGATTAGTTTTTTCTTTGATAGTTTTTTCTTTCTCATTTTATTATTCTGCCTTTCGGATGAGATACTCAAACAAAAAAAAAAAAATCCAAAGCCCATTCCTTTGCAGTCATTAAAAGATCCTTTCCACAAGAGCTGAAAGTGTTTTAAACGTCAGTGTCCTGGCAAAAGTCCAACTTGGGTAATTACATTCCGTCCTGCCTCAAAGAAATCCTTTCCTCAAGCTATAATTTCGTTTGGAGACATTGTTCTACACTTCTCTGCCTGGAAACGATTGCTCCATGATCTCAGCTGCCACACTGCAGAGAGGAAATAGCTGCATTTTAGTGCAAGTAAGTGTTTTCTATAGACTCACTGTCATTCAGACTTCCATACTGTGCACCTGAGTCCAATACACACTACACAAGTTGTCCGCTCACAGTATGCACCTGGCTGAAGCCCTCAATATGCTCTATACAGTTGACTTCTACAGGAAGTATACAGAATATTGCACTATAGTTCACAAAACAGCAAATGCAGTCGTCTGTCATTTGCTGTATATGGGCACCTTATGGTTGCCACAGTTTGTAGCAAGAAAGTTAGAGGTAAATAGAGTTGACAAATTATGTCACTGATTTCCTTTGTCATAAAACATTATAATGAATTATTCAGAAATGCAAAATGGCCATAGAGACTTCAGAGAAAAATATTTTCATATAAAGACATGGTGCATCATGATACTATCGTTGATTCCTATGACAAGGTCTGAGTCCTCTTCACACAGAGTATGATGACAGGAGATCTCCCAATGTCTATTCAGATTGTCTCCACGGAATTCAAGGTAGAGGTTATGTTCTTCATCTGCATAATGTATTCTCTCATGGAGTGGGAGCATCATGTGTAATTGTAGACAATTAAAAGATCTACATCTAATCTAAAGTAGGTTTCAAGTCCTGCTCTGCCATCACTGGAGAGCAGGAGTCCCATAGGTAAACCACCCCTTCTTAAGATGGGTGTCTAAGAACATGAATATACTGTCCAGTCCTTGAAGTTACTATAGCTAAATCATGCAAGATGCTGGACTCTTTGTTGCTGACGTTGGGTGAGATGAGTTGTACCCAGAACAGAGAAAATTTGAATGTGAATCAAAACACAGGGTATTAAAATGAAAAAACAGCCTACTGTAGCACAGCATGAGTAAATGCTGAAAGCTGTCTCCCACCCTAAAGACAGAAAACTACACAGGAGTACAGTCCTGCCCCCTCCAGGTGGCTGAATCATAGTGCATTTTTATGAGTCTGTGTAAGGGAAATGCTCTACTGATTCCACAACAAAGCTGGTGCTCTCCAATGCCAAGGTTCTACAGACGTCTCAGCAGAACACCTCTGGCTATGTCAATACTCAGCTTCCAGAGGTTTCAACAGGGGACTGACGTACTCACTGGCAAAGGGATTCAGCATCTAAAGCAACATAAATAAATAGAAAGAAAGATTCTCACAGTCTTCAACAGGTGCTACATCAGGACCTAACTCTAAGCTTCATATCTTAAGAGGGAATTTTCCTTCTTCTGGATGGGGCTATTCCAGGAGTATTAAACTGTGACTTTGCCGGTTTGGAAAGAGATTATATCCTTGACTTGGTGTCGCTGTTTTCTTTCCTCCTAATTAAATAGAAAACTCAGCACAGGGGTAAGAATGAGAGACCAAGCAAGAGGGAGAGAGAAAAGAA
>Ga0181612_154205_pt1 | contig 10041 bp, 6 predicted proteins | sample HoacroProtozoa21_FD_119630 | JGI IMG/M metagenome (GOLD analysis project Ga0181612, IMG submission 119630) | Hoatzin crop microbial communities from Cojedes, Venezuel. Combined Assembly of Gp0051906, Gp0051904, Gp0051908
GCGTAGCCAAATGGACCAGTAAAAGCTTTCAGCAGGCATTGGGAACGGTGTGATTCTTCAGAAGAGAAAATAAGCCTGTTCACTGCTTGGATAGCAATTCAAAAATTGCCTTTTCTTCCATCCCAGAAATACTTCACCCACTTGAATGCTACTTCTTTTATGACAGAAGTTGTACTGGCTGCCAAAACGGGTACATATGAAACTACTGTAACTCCTGTAATGATCTGTTATATAGGATACACTAATTTTACTAGTACGTATGAGTAAAAGTACAGTGGGGTTTCTAGCTGGAAGGGACTGCCAGTGAGCAGTTTATCATTTAAAATTATTGGGAGTAAGTCAGTCACAGGAGGCTGTTACCACACTGCAGCCAGCAATAATAAACAGCAACACAATGGCCCCTCACTACAGAAAAGCAGTTTCCAGCCTTTTCAGAGGGAAAACAAAGAATAAAACAAATCACAAACAAAAACCCCTCCACACAGTTAGGAAAGCTCAACAATGGACTCAAGGGGAAACAGGGATATCTGCATCAGGCTCAATGCCATCCTTTCTCCCAGACGAGCACCGGCTTTTCACCCGTTGCCTGCTACAGCAGCTGTGACTGTAACACACAAAAGCAGAGAACCACTTTCCTCTGCTTACTGGCCCACTGGGAGACACACGGCCTGTGGTTCGATCGCATTCTTCATTCAGGATTTCTACTTTTCTCCTGTCCTCACTCAGACTGTCAACACCCCCGAATCTCACAGAATGAGAGAGAAGCTCCTTCCTTCCAAAGTTTTGAAGCTCTGATACTGTTCTTCTCTTACTGTCCCTACAGAAATGCGGCATCCCTCCAGCGCTGGGTCAGGAAAGCCTTAATGTGTGGGGCTACAGAGTTTAAACCGAAAAAACGTGGGAAGAAATAATAAAAAACCCCAACAATATCCGCAACAAATCCAGCATCAGCAAGGAGGCAGAAATGACCATGTTCTGTATCACCTGAAGTTTGCAAAGGGCAATGTACTGACAACTGCTATATCTAAACGGGTGTGCAGGCAAGAGCATCCATGGCATCAAGATGTGTAATAACGCTCTGTTTTCCACATGAAAGGGCATCCCTCCTTCAGCAGGAATATGCCCCTACCATGAAACTGCTGGAAGAAGTAATCAGTCACAAATAATAGTCATAAAGTCATTTTGATACTTTGCATTCCTCCGTGGACAATATCATTCTACATGGCTTAAATAAATCCCTCTAGCACACAGTTGCATCTTTATCATTTTCCTTAAAGGAAACTCAGGTAATTTACTTTTTCTTTCCCCTAAAATACATTTTACTTCATCTGCAAATTCAAGAAGCTGAGTAGCTGAGAAAAGCCAAATGTTGAGTTGTTTGGGAAACTCCAGGTCCAACTGTGAGACATCCATTGCCTCACAGAAAAGTTTTCTGTAAGATCCGTCACTTACTCTGGGGAAGATCTGCAAAAAGGAGGTGTGTAGGGGGGGGAGATCACCAGGTTAATGGCTGCTCACATGCCCCCCCAGCCTTTCAGAATTTTACAAGAAAAAATGACGTTTACATTGCAAAGCCATGCCGCTGTGTTGGCCGCAGATCCAGGAACCGTAACCCCAGACACCTGACTCACGTCCAAACGAGCTACTTGCCGCCAGCCTGCCAGCCGCACCAGAAATCACAGCAGTGACCTGGGTATGGATACCACAGACCCAAATTGGCCTTCTTTCCCTGCCACCGGTGAAGACTGCTTCATTCGTTAGGCACTGATGCTAACCATGACATCTTTCTGCTCCGTGTGAAGCCTGTCCCTGTGCTTGCTGACGCCTTTAGCCCCGATGGACCAAAGCTACAGCCACCCCAGTGACCTTTGGCAGTATCAGCCAAGCGCGGGAAGCATCGCCCCAACCCACGGGCCAAGCCACCGGGTAAGGTCCCCCTGGGGTTAGAGTATGTAGGGTTTGAAAAAGCGGGGAGAAAAAAGAGAAAGGTTTCCACTATTTTCTGACTAGTGGGTAGTCTGATACAGACTGCAAGTGACCGTGCGAAAAGGGTGTTTATGGGCACTGTGAGGCCTGGGAGAAGGAAGAGGGGAGCCTGAACCACATCTGGCAGGTGCTCCGCTGAGATGAGTCAGCAGCTCTTCGCCTTTCTTGTAATGAGAGCCACACACACAGAGTGTCTTCTGCAAAACACCCTCTTAGACAGGAGCACGGCTCTTTCAGGGACAATGTCAGCGACAAGAAGGGTCAGCTCTTTTTCTAAAAGCATCAGTAAACCAAGGAAAGGATAATTTCGACTCACCACCAAAAACCGCACCCTACTGCTGCCGCTTGCAGACCCCCAGCGTCCCCAGAGCAGGACCACTCCGATGATGCAGGAAAGCAAAGCAGAATGGCTCTTGGAGCAAAGCTTTACAGAGAAACTGTCACGTGGTTTAGGTCTGCCACAGAGCTGGTGCTTTAGAGTTTGGGGTTCGCCTGCTGCCGCTTCTCCAAACCAACAAAAGAAGGGTTGCGTGATGGGCAGGACCCCAGCGAGCAGCTTCCTTAAAACACAGTTTCCAGATGCAGAGAGGGCTGAAGGCGCACTCTGCAGCCACGGCAAAGTTGTTCAAGAGATGTGTCTAAAGACATGCGGCACTGCAAGATAAGACTATAATTGCTAGGACTGTTCAGTTGCTAGGCCAAGTAATTTTAAACACAGTGCCGGAGTTTGGAATGGTTTTTCGAGAAGAGCAAAATGAATGAATGCATGGGATGATTTTACAGGCAGTAAATAGATGATTTACTTCTGGACGGCAATGCCCCGCACAGCTTTTAGAGAAGAGTGGAGGGATTTGGGGCTGTCTGTCTGTCCTACTCACCAGGCACCACTCCTTTGATGTCACTTTCCGTGTTCATCCTGTTCTTGTGCGTGAACTGAAGGATCAGTTCCTTGGATGCCTCAAACTGTTGTGTAGCCATCAGCCACCGAAGGGACTCTGGGAAAACACTTTAAAGATGGAAAACAGGTTAGGGTCGCTTCCAAGTTTCTGCCAGAGCAAGAACTGATAGGGTTTAGCTGCTCATTTAACTGTTCATGAGCTACGTTGTAATTTACAAAAAGCAGAAGAATCACTTATGAAACAAATAGACGGGAAAAAAGATTCAGGATGTGCAAGTTAATGACATTTTCTTTTACACTGACTCACAAATGATACAGGAAATATCCTATCACCTAGAAATAGGACATATTAGAATTTTATAATGTATTTGAGGTGTTCTGCCTGTTAATACCATTCTGAAAGCACTGGGAACAGGAGGAAGCGCTGTCTGCAATAGACATTTGCTGCCAAGCAGGGAATGAATGAGCTGTGCAGTTAACACAGGGTAATTCAGACTGAAGAAAGAAAATAGCTGACAGAAGTGATCTGGATTCTCTTGTAAAGATGGAGAGAGGAAAGAGAAGAATTACTTTTTAGGATTATAATGGCACAGATTTTTTAATTTTTAAACATGTCAAAAATCTTCTCCTGCATATGCAGACTTCAAGTCATTTGTTCATGCAGGTCGGTATATTGGTGTATGCTCCAGACAACATTCAGCTGTTGCTCTCTAAGTTTCCCCTCGTAAAGACAGTGTTATGTTAGTTGAGTTGCCACAATAACATAAACATACACACAGTTACAAAGTAAAAAAAAAATATTTTCCATCTGGTTGTTTTCTTAAAGTGCTGATATTCACCAGAGTCATCAGCTTAACTGATCAGTCTTCCTTCTTTTTCAGGTAAGTTTATTTTCAGACAAAACCAAAAGAAATACACAGAACGTAAAACCAACAAACAGCAAACCCCATATGCCATAGATATGCATAGACCTGGCTACAAGCACGTATCTCTTTCTTGTTTAGGCCTCATTTTCACTAATCTTCCAAAAGACCTTTCTAAGAACAAATTTAACAATTATTTTCAACTTCAAATACAGAATAAACCTCAAATTTCCATCACAAAGCACTGATTCTTGCTGTGGATGCTGCCTCAGTTCTTTTGTGGACCAGGCAATTGCGGCATTGTGGTACTATTTTTCAAGGTTGATACAATCTGGAAGGCAGGTTAGCAAAACCTCCATCCTAGACAGAGAATTTTTAGTTTTAAGAAGAAAAAAGGAGAATTCAGGCAGACTGCAATGCAAATTATATCAGTCAATAAAAACATCTAACAGCCGCGATGACAGCTATTTGGCTTGACAGCTTATTTACTACCACCGATGCCACCCGGATGCTTCGGCGTATCCTCCTGCAGAAAGTCCTGTGCTACAAATGCACGTTTGGAAAAATTAAGAATTCTTTGAATGCAAAATTTCACTGCACTTGGCTCCAGAGAGCGGACAGCCTTAGCCACTAAGCCTAAAAGCTGCCCTTTTTGAATGGTCCACTCACAGGTCCCAAAGGACAAGCCCTGCAGGGAGCACCCGCTCCTAGGAACGAAGGAGAGCCGCAGGGATGGGCATCGCAGGGACAAACGCCGTCTCTGCCTTCCAGCTCCTACGGGTTTCTCAAACTGGAAGTGCTGAAGCCTCACGTCTTTCAGTAGCTCCGTTACTCAGTGTGAGCAGTGGGAGGTTCATTTAAGGATCTTTAGAAACTCCTGGGCTGCTCTGAAGCCAGCTTATCGGGCACAGCAAGGGGAAGTGCTGGCCACCCTGTCTCTGCAAGTGTCCAAGCTCGATGGTGGAACACGGACCCTGCTGCCAAGGGTCATCTGTACGCACCTACTGTTGTATCTTCTGTTGCCACACCAAGCAACATCACAAACTCAAAAGCAAAAAAAAAAAAAAAAGCCTACTCCCTGGCCCCTGTGGACTTCTGCACAGAAATTTGGTCACAACCTCGTGCTTTATCATCTGGCATTAGATATTGTATATATATACATATGAAAGAAGCTGAGACAGCTTTCTGCCGAGGGTGGGCTGAGCTGAGCTGCCTGTGCAAACCTGGTTGTAGTCTTCTACCTCCTCCATCAGCGAGGATAGGACCAGACTTTTGCAGTCGAAGAAAAGAACGAGGGGTGGGTGGGTAGAGGGAAACATTCGTGTCCTGTTACAAAGCTGCTGCTGGGGAAAGGATCAGGGTAGGAGTGGGAGGGATGCTGGGAAAAAAGATCTTAAGTCTTAAGAGAAATTCTACAAGCAGAGAAGAATCCTTGACAGACAGAAAAAGGCCAGGCAGGGACCATGCATAGCTGGCAGGAGAACCATGATCCTGTCCAGATGCAGAGCAAACCCATGCCCACGCAAAGGGTACAGTGTGTCAACTAGGGGTCTGCCCCAGGGCTACAAGCCCAGTTATTACAACTTTGTGTCCTGGTGAGGGCAAATCCTATCTAACAGCACCAGAAAACATCTAGCCACCCCTTCCCCGTTCTTCAGTTTTGGTCAGAGTGAAGCAGGAGTTTATTTTAGACTGTTGGGTGCCTCTCTGCCCTTGCAGAACGCCCTGAGAGCTCAGCCAAGGCACTGCTCGAATGCCAGGTGCCCCAGCCCACCCCTCCTCGACAGCTCTGCTGCTTCCCCCTTCCCCTCTGGTGGCTCTGGTGGGCTCCTGCCCACCTCCCTGCTCTGCCCAGCCACCCACCTCCCGGGGATGGTACAGCTGGCCACGCGCTGGTTGGGAGCAGAGCAGATCTGTGGGTGGGAGAGGGCTCAGCCCCAGCACGGAGGGGGCAAACAGCTCTCTCGCAGGAGGAGATGGAAGTAGAGAGAGCAAGGAGGAAGGAGCAGGCGGCGCAGGGGCTACTGAAGCATCTGTTATGGAACTCACTGCCTTGGGTACACGATGGGGAACTAACAAGCAGCGCAGCTTTCCAGTGCTTTTATTACAACTCAGTTTGATTTCTTCCTTCATCTGTAACATATGCTGAGGGTCCACGCTCTATTCCCCAACACAACGCCAGGGGAAGAAGGGAGGAAAGCAAAGAGGTAATAAAACGGTAGCGCTTTCTCAAGAATATGCAACAGATAGAAGAGAGAAGCCTAAGAGAAAAGTGCATACTGTACTGACAGTACAATTAAGCAGGCATCCTGATCAGAGCCCACTTCTGCAAATGCAAAAACCCCGGGCAGCGCAAACCCTGTTACTCTGGCTGTTACTGCTATTTATCAAGCTGTCCTATCACACATTATACAAGGGGGATCTATTTGCATGGTCTGCCTGTTCTGTCCAAACACAAACCCACAAAGCCCTTGGAAATTAGGAAACAAATGTTAGCATTTCCTATTGCTTTCAGTGTCACCCAGGGACGACCTTCAACAGGCACGCACGGGACCCTGGCTCAGCCACCTGGAAAACATGCTGACCTCCAGAAGACTGCTGAGGGCCTGCTGCTGTCTGTGTGATCTACTGTGTTCATGAAGCATCTTCACACTATCGTGCTGTTCTTTTGGACACAAATATCTGTAAACATTGTGTTTGATATAGGGTCCCATTCGGCGGTGGATATCATGCTTTCCAGCTGGCGGGCATCCCAGCAGGAGGCTCGGGAGTAGACCTGCACGTGTTTGCGCTTGCATGCGTGTAACATACGGCAGGTTTGGGAGAATGGTATCATGCGTTAACAAGAACACTCCAGCTCATTCATCATCCAGATTAAAACACTGACAAGAGGAGACTATTTAGATGTTGCATGTTGGAAAACAGGGGGTAAAACAAACAAACAAAAAGCCATTATCTTGTGAAGGACTTGTAACTTTGCCCAGTGTGCTGCGTCTTGGCCTCAGCCCAAGCTGTGGCACGTCTACCTCGGGGATAAGTGAAGAAATCCCCCACTGAGGGTTACCGCCACAAACACAGGAGAACTCTGTAAGGCCTTCATGCATTAATGGAAAAATATACAACTGTTAAAAATTGCCATATCCTGTAGCAAGTTGTTACACGTTGGAACTTGTCAGGCATTACAGCTGGCAGCTTGGCCCCCCATGGTACATAAACAACTTGGTCCTGCACAGTGCTGTGGCCTTTTTTCTTCATTTTTTCCAGTGTACAGCTATGAAATATTTTAATCTTGTTAATGTTATCTTTAAAACGAACCATCTAGCATGTTCTTACTGTTATGGTTTTGTACAGCACTGCTCTCATAAACTTCCCTTGTGTTACGCCGCCACTTCGTGTCACTAACAAGGAAGAACAGCGAAGAAAGATTTTTTGGTAGATTTATAGAGTCCTGGTTGGGATGGACCCGGCACCAGCCCTGGGGTGAGAGTCACCCTGCTTCTCCCAGACGGCTGTACCAACGCCATGGTGGGCAGAGAGCAGTGGGAGCAGCCGGGAGGGGAGGACTCCTCGTGGGACCGATCCCGAGCCGCTGCCCGGCGCAGCCCGGACACCCAAGCTTTGGCACAGCGTGCGCCGATTCGGGCAAAACCGAGCAGGCAGCCTAGCTCAGGGCTGGCTACCTCAGGCACACGGGACGGCCAGGCGTGCTTCTTCAAGAGCTGACACACATTATTTTTAACCTGGTTCAGCTAACCCAGGCCGAAGGAACCAACAGTGACAGCCCAGCACCACAACACAGGTTTTAAGGGAAAATGTAGCTGTGCGGCCATGATTTGACAACAGCAAGGCTGAGCTGCATCTTCTCGAGAATTGTTTTTGTCTTTAAAGGGGAAGTGACGGCCAGAACAACAGCAAAGTACACCTTGCTGCTCAGCGAAAGAGGACCATCTCCCGAGTTCCCTCAGCGTCGCAGCATGTAACCTAAGTGCGTGCTACAGCAAATTATAAAGTTATGCTTTCTTATTTCAAAGTCAAATCTTTGCAAAAGGTGACTGGAAGAACAAAAGGAAAGGCTCATACGTATGGTGAAGCGCACACATTTCCCAACAGTGAAGCACCCCCCAAAAGTCCAACATTAGGAGCTGACGTTGTCTTTGGCCCAACAGGAGGAAAAAATACTTACACCCAGTAAAGCAGCATCAGCAGGAAAGGACAGATGATGACTGCCTGGAGGACCTGCCAGTCTCTGCAGAGGGCAGCCAGCCCCGGCATGAGGAACTGCCCCGCCATTTCGATGAAGCTCGCCACCATGGTGATCATGAACCGGTGCCCAGGAGGACAGAGCTCTATCCCTGAAACACAGAGCACAGGCGAACGCGTTAGCCCCCCACCAGCAAAGGCACCCACAGGGCATCTCTTCGTGAAACTTTCAGGGAGTTAACGCCCTTCAAGACCTTTGACCAAAGTTATGCGCAATCACACATATCTTGTTTCCTCCCGTATTTGGGCTCCAAATACCCCAGCAGCTACGGAGAAGCCCATTAACAACTGCCCGTGGCGCAGACATTGCAACTTCCAAACACCTCTTGCCTCTCCCGCAGACCTGCTGCATCCTCACCGGCAGCTCTCCTCCAGTCTCTGCCTAGAGAAGCGTTTCACCAAATTGTAAGATAACTGTTTTTCAAAGGGAATGTGGAGTAAAATATAATCCAAAGATTCTGGGTCAAGCCTTCTCATACTTCTTGGAGATGCCACGTGCCTTCCCAGTCAGTCTGCTGGGAGGCAGAAGAGCGCAGCTCTCAGCAGGATACAGGCTCCCAGCTCACACGGGATGCCACCTGCCCACAATTTAATACGCTGCGACTCAGCCAGTTTCAAGCTGGATTTTGCTGAGTGGGTTGTTTCTGGGTTTGCTTTTAGTTTTCACAGTAGCTAATCTTGATCAACTTTCAAATGAGCCAGCCTTCCATCTGTCCTATCCTGTCCTCCACCCTTCCTTTCGCTGGGGGGCAATTTACTGCCATCATCGTTTGTCTCAGCTGCCTTGTGACAAGCAAGTTCAGCAGGTAAAGTTTCTTTAAACCCTGAATTTTGGCTACCTTTATTCAGTCCTCAGGAATGAAGATGAGCTTATCAGAAAAAAAAAAAAAAAACACAGAAGAAATAGCAGAAAAATTGGACTGCCTTGTGGAAATCTATTCAAACAATTTCTTCACCACTAAGATTGCAATAGAAGTCCCTATTTCATAATTCCCATTTGCCCACATTCACTTCTGCAGATCAATAATTAAGCACAATAAACCTGCCACAAATGTTGTGTAGTACTTATCAGCACGCTGACGCAGAAACACAGGCTCGTAAACATTTGTGATATGTGATATGTTGCTGTCAGCATTGCTGCTTTTCCTTGGGATGTTTCCTACGGTTGTTTCAAATTAGAATTATGGTTGCTTTAAATCAGAATTTAACGGTTGTTAAAATTGTAATTGAAAAGCCGTAAGACAATAGGAAGAGATGACAGCTGCTCCTTCATTCCCTCTCTCGCCTGTAGCTTGTTCAGCATTTATCACTGTCACACAGATTTAAACTAGCTGACCAGGAACTACCTTACAGATCAAACGTAGGATTAAACACCAGACGCTGCTTTTTCCCCCCCCTCTTTCTTTGCAGCCAATAACAAAAACTATTGATGGATTTTTGCCAATACAGAAGAAAAATGTATCTGTTATGAGGCAGCCCAAATTTTCACCAGCTTAACCACAAACACAGCAGCTTTGGAAAAGGAAGGGGGGGAAAAAACCCTCAAAGACTCTCACTTGCTATAAAAGCCTTTTACATTTTAATTAGAAAACAAGATTAAAACACAGAGCTCCTTATGACATTAATATGGTTTCATTCTTACTAATGAAGTATCCCAACCCTAGGCAATTTTTTTTATTCTATGCAAAGAGGTCACTTCCATTATATTCCCTTAATCTTCAAATACAAAGTGGTTCTGTGTGTTTTTCTAAACCCTGAAGTCCCAGTTACTCACACTCCAGTATACCTTCATTAAGTACAAGGACGAGTTCTGTTGCTATAGAAATGGGAGGTCTGCGTTAGATAGGCAAGGCTTTGGCATTTCAATTGCACTGCTTAGGGTATTACCAGATAAAAAAAATTAACCGGGAGGAGAACAAGTTTTATACAAAGTCAGAAAGAGGTATCCAAATAATAAAAGTATCTTTTATTAAGTCACTGGTCCATAGTACGTAACTCCAGATTCATCGTATAGAAAGGGAATAACTTCAGAGA
>Ga0181612_102201_pt1 | contig 10040 bp, 9 predicted proteins | sample HoacroProtozoa21_FD_119630 | JGI IMG/M metagenome (GOLD analysis project Ga0181612, IMG submission 119630) | Hoatzin crop microbial communities from Cojedes, Venezuel. Combined Assembly of Gp0051906, Gp0051904, Gp0051908
GGCAGGGAGGGGTTAGCAGGGAGCGATCGGAAACGGGGTGGAGAGAGGCAGCCGCAGGAACAGCAAAACCGCCGAGCCCCCGGCCCGGCCACCGGAGTTGCTCCGCGGGCACGCAGGATGCGCAGGGCCGATGTGGGCTCCGCGCCGCGCTTGAGCGAGGTAAGGCTTGGAGGGCCGCGGCCGCGCCCCGCTGCTCCGCACCGCGGGGCCTCCCCTGCGGAGCCTGGGTCCGCCGCGAAGTACCAGCGCCGCGGCTCGCCCCTCGGCGCGTCCCCCCGGAGCTCCCGAAACAAAAGAGGCGAGGGGGCTGTCCGGGACCCGCCGTGCCCGCCTTGGTGCCGCGTCCGGCGGAGTCGGTGCAGGACGAGGCCGGGGAGAGGTGCGGCACAGGAGCGGTGCGCGCTGGAGACCGAAGCGGAGCAGGAGCGGTGCGGTCTGGAGCCCGGGCGCGGAGCGGGACAGGAGCGGTGCGGGCCGGAGCTCGGGCGCGGCGCGGGGAGCCGTGCCTGCTGGCCTCACACCTTCTGCTTTGCCCCCCTTAGGCTGCAATTTAGCAACTCTGCCTGCTCTTCCCTTGCGTGATTTCACGTCTTTAATTCTCTTTAAATGTCCACTAGAAAACGTTTGTATGTAAAGGGAGGTTCCTCTATATGTCTGTATTCCTTCATCATGCCCATTTCAAAAGCTTGCAATGCGAGTTATTCAAATGCAGGGTATTTTTTTTTTTGCCATTCTTTGTTTCAGACCCACAGAATGGGTTTGCTATCTAGCTTATTTACATATTTTTCTTGTCTTTCTAAACTTTTTACTGCTCCAGGTTTTGTAAAGCATATTCTTTTTATTTAGCAAGGGCACCCCTTTCCTGTTTATAGCTTTGAGATGATCTCTTGCTTATATATACATCAGTGAATCCACCGCTGTTCAAGATGTCATCAGTAAGTTGCATAGCTGCCCCCTTCAAAAACGTATTCAGACTTCATTAATGGAGGAGCACACAGGTCTCCTGTCAAGTAATTTCTGTGCAGGCTTCCATGCATTTGCAGTTCAATCAAATCAAGCCCCTTCCTTTCCTAAATATCTGCTGTTGTATTATAAGGTATGTTTCCAACTGAAGAAAAAGATACGCCAGAATTTATTGCTGGGGAGCTTTGAGATCTTTCGCCTTGAAAGAAGTCCAGTAATGCGGTGCTTGCCAACTCCAATTTACTCAGAGTTCAGCTCTGCATGACAGAACTCTGTCTTACTAGCTTTACCTATTGAATACACCTGACCATATTTTAAACATATTTTAATAGCTGAATGAAACTGATTCCTGTGTGATTGCGTTTGTGACTCTGATGTACAATTAAACCAGCAGATTATCTTAAACCATTTATCATCTGTTACATTGTTTGCCTTCCTGCTTTTAACTCTGGGCTTTGTGTCTCTTGTTCTCAGGGCTGCAGTTTCTGAGGCTGTGCAGCAGTGCTGGGCAGGCTTCAGGGCCAAGGAGCTGCGGGGCAGCCACCAGGTTCACGCTCAGTGTCACAATACGGTGACCGTGTGGGGAAGCAGCGCCCAGCTGGGCACCATGAGCTCCAGCACCACCACCCCGCTGAAGGTCATCGGCAACCTCGCCAACACTGATGTCAACTATGTCATCAAAGAGCATTATAATTACACAGGAAAGCTAAACGACAATGCGGACAGTGGAATAAAAGTGACGTCGGTGATTTTTATCATAATTTGCTGCTTTATAATCTTAGAGAACATTTTTGTCTTGCTCACCATCTGGAAAACCAAGAAGTTTCACAGACCCATGTACTATTTCATTGGGAACTTGGCTCTTTCAGACTTGCTGGCTGGTGTGGCTTACACTGCCAACCTCCTGCTATCTGGACACAAGACCTACAGCCTCACCCCCTCCCAGTGGTTTGTGAGAGAAGGCAGCATGTTTGTTGCCTTGTCAGCTTCTGTGTTCAGCTTGTTGGCCATTGCCATTGAGAGGTACATCACCATGTTGAAGATGAAACTCCACAATGGCAGCAACAGCTTCCGTTCCTTCTTGCTGATCAGTGCTTGTTGGCTTATCTCCGTGATACTTGGGGGACTCCCGATCATGGGCTGGAACTGCATCAGCCTCTTGTCCAACTGCTCCACTGTGCTGCCTCTCTATCACAAGCACTATATTCTCTTTTGCACCACTGTTTTCACTGGCCTTTTGTTATCTATTGTCGTGCTCTATTGCAGGATCTACTCCATGGTGAGGACTAGGAGCCGCAGGCTGACATTTCGGAAAAACATTACCAAAGCTACTAGGAGCTCAGAAAAGTCACTAGCCTTGCTCAAGACAGTGATCATAGTCCTGAGTGCCTTCATTGCCTGCTGGGCTCCCTTGTTCATCCTGCTTTTACTGGATGTGGGGTGTAAAGTGAAGACCTGCCCAATCCTCTATAAAGCAGAGTATTTCTTAGTACTGGCCGTGCTCAATTCAGCCACGAACCCCATCATCTACACCTTGACAAATAAAGAAATGCGGAGGGCTTTCATCAAGATTCTGTGCTGCTGCAAATGTCCCCCAGCAGATTCTGGGACCAAATTCAAGAGGCCGATCATTGGCGGGATGGAGTTCAGCCGGAGTAAGTCTGATAACTCCTCCCACCCACAGAAGGAGGAAGACGACCATCCTGAAACCATCATGTCTTCGGGCAATGTTACCTCATCTTCTTAGAAGTAACCATGGGTGTATTTCAAAGCCTTCCTCTGAAATCAGGGAGCTGAGATGCCTCCTGCTCACGGCAGCAGCATTTGGCTAAGTGAGCAAGTAGCATTAGTTCTAATGAGGCAAATGGTGCACTTGCGAGGCTGGAGTTCAAGAAATGGGACAGACCGTTCTGGCCAGAAAATCTTTTTCCTTGGAGCATGTTTTGTCTTTGCACTGAGGCAGCTCGGGATTAGGATTGTCAGGCGCATTCATATCCTGAAATCTCCTTAGTAACTCTGAAAGACTGATGCCTTGGTGAAATGATGCCTGGTGTGTGTGAGAGAAAGAGAGAGGGGGAGGAGGGAAAGGGAGAATGAATCTTTTTTTTTTTTTTCCTGTGAGAAGAATGTGAAGTTATTTCTCCTTTACTTGCAGCAAACCACTGACACAAAGATCTTTCTGTACTGAGTTTAGTGGTGGCTCTGGTGTAGTTGGTCAGAAGGTTTTGTTTAGCACATAACAAGGAAAGAGATAACACAAATATAACTTAGACCACATACAACCATAATTTGGCATCGCTTTCCAGAGTTTTTAGTTAAGTGATAAGGTTTTATTTGCAGAGTCCAAAGCTACTGGGGTTTTATTTCACAGCTGTGAATTTTTGCTGTTGTTCCGTATTACATTTGAAGACCATAAGCCAGACTCTGCAGTTATTTTCAACTGTACAATTCCATTGACTGCATTAGATTTTATGGAGTAGCACAGAGCAGCTTTTGGCCCCAACATGTTGATTGCCTGGTTATTCTACAGCATTGAATAAACTGCATTATCATGGCAAATGCAAGGTAGAACTAAAGGTCATTTCTCTTTAAGATGACTGAAAGTAAATCGATAGTATAAGATACTATTGACAACAGCAGGATTTTTGCCTAAGTAAGAAGAATTAAAAACTGAACAGGCATTTCAGTGTCAGGTTCATAGTCTTTCCAAGGTGAAGATTGTTTGGAAAATCTGAAAAGAGTACCCTGAGTTTCAGAAAAATAGAAGGAAAGTTTAAGTGAAATGACTATAGATAAATGCACTTCCATAACAAAATGCAATACATTTTGGCACATTTTATTAATGTTTATAATTTCAGCAAAGATGTCTGTATTTTATCAGTTCACGGAAGAAATACTTGTCATTAAATTGAATGTATTTGTTCTGCAGCATCATTTTTACTCCTCTGTTTTTCTAACCTGTGCTAATAGGGTTGAATGTGTACAATGTAAATAAGTTAATAAGATGCCAGAGTCTTCATGTGCCTAGAGTATTACTGTAACAAAAGTGGTATATCTGGGATAGCTGAGAGCAACTGACTGATTTACAGTTATTGGCAATTCCTAGAAGTGGTATTTTGTAAAGAAAATTTACTGCCTTTGTAGTTAAATTTCCAGTGCAATTAAACTTTTTTTTCTGGTTTAAAAAATAGTATTTAAAAAGTTTCTGACTTTTATTGTTCAATTTGCACATAGCTTTATTGACTTCTAAACATTAATAAACTGATTTTTTTTTTAAAGATTTTGTTATCAGATTACTAGTAGTTTTGTATTATTGTGCGGGTTTTATGCCAGGTGTGCTTTCTTGGCAACAGAAGTCAGTGAAAGAACTCCGTAATTTCAGTGCATGCTGGAGTTAAGCCAATTCTGCAGGGAGTTAAGATGTATAATGCCACTTACAGGATCATGTAAAATACAAAATCAGTGCTAGAATGTAATTTTTCATCAGCACATGCTGTATTGATGAAACACCATTGAAAGAATCTCTACAGTAGTGATTCTTCTCCAACAGCTAATGAAGTACAAACAGAAGAAAAAACAGATGCCTGCCAGTTTTACCATAACTGCCTAAGTAGAATAAGTGAAATAATTCACTTATATCATTCATATAATTCATAAGTTTAATTCTTAGCTTATTGCGAACATCAAGGAAAGTTATGAAATGTAGAATGGTGGCCTCAGCTATGTAACCGCTGCAGCTCTGTTGCATCCTCCAGCAAAGACTGTGGAAGTGTAGTTGAATAGATACTGTGTTACTTCTTCCAAAGGCTTGACTTCCATTTCCTCTCTTGCGGCCCTTCCGTCTTGGTATTACTTTTAAGTTCCATGATGCTCATACAGGATGCAGTTGGAGTGTGAAGATAAACCTCACCTTCTCGTACTGTATGTCATCGCCATGCAAGGCTTACTGTGGGAAACGAGAGCCTACTTACTAAGGAAGGCTCTAGGTCATAACCTCACTTCCTGAGGGAAATTCCAAAAATGCCCCAAAGACAAAAGTGTGGAAACAGGCTGGAATTTCTCTCCATCTGTCTGCCTGTACGGAAGGAATGATTTCATGTGTGCTCACTTCCTAGGCTTTTAATTAGTGACCTGAGCAGGGCTGGAAAAAATGTCAAATCTGTATTTGCACACAAGATAAAGTCTGTCTTGGCTCAGGCCTTCATTTGGGCAGGGATGGTTTACCCCGGGTGCTGACAGTCATGAGGGAAAGCACTGCTTTATCCCAGGGATAAAGTTACTGCTGTGCAGAGTATATGAAACACGACAGTCTAAGTTAAGCCCTCAACGTGCTACCAGTGAGGCACAAAGATAATGTATGGCGACATCTAAATTTGTAGGTTTTTTTTTTATCCAAAGGATGAGGGCCCTTCCGCTCTTGAAGCCTTATGGGCATTTAGGTTGTTGGTCCCACATGGGTCTGAGATCGTGTGACAAGGGATGAGCTATGTCATGGCATGGCTCTGTCACTGGCTCCTCCTGAGTACCACTGGCCTTCGCGTATTCGTAGCTGATAGCCCACAGGTGAGTCACTTCCCTTTGCTTTGCCTTTGTTTCTATATCCCTCACTTATCTATCTCATATAATTGCACTGTGGGCCTTTGCGGAAAATGACTGTTTCCCCCTATGGAGGTGACTGTGTGACAGGAGCCCAGTTTTGGTAGGGAAGTCAAAGACCTACATATTTCAGGCAATAAAAGAAATGCAAACACCAGAGTGGGCACTGGGCCATGGGAAGCATTTCCTATGCTCTTGATTGAGATGACTCAAATCTGTTTCCTCCATAGACAGGCCACATCTATGCATGTAAACAAGATACAGACAGGGAACAATAACTGTCATAAAATAATAATAATAAAAGTAAGGGTTCCTCTGGGAAAAAAAAAGACCATTACCATACACCAGCAAGTTAGGCCAGATGTGTAATGCACAGTTTTGAAGTGTGTAATATAGAAAACACCCTTCCCAGGGCCCAGACTGCCTTCTGTATGCACCAAACGGGTGCGCAGCTTTGTCCTGTTGTTGGCCATGTGACAAACGGCCAGAGAAAATTAACTGAGAACTGAAAAGGTGTATTATACCAAATGTCTATGTGAAATAAAATAGCCTGAATCCTCCAGAGTAACCCAGCCCTTTGATTTATATTCATTTTCCTAGTTGTTTTTCCAGTGTAAGGAAAAGAACAGGGAGGGAAAAGGATCATAAAATCTGTTCCTCTGGCAACTCCCTAACTAGGTATGCCTGTGTGAAACCCAGGTATAGCAGGGTTACTTTGGGTAATAGAGGGGCTGCAGCCAGAATACCCTGCAGGCAATTTGGGAGAAATTAACCTTGGCCTTGCTGCACAATGCAGGCAGTCAGGACCAAAACTAGGGGACACAAAAATGTAAAAATACTGTTATCCATCCTTTTCTTACTCTGTCAGCTAACAAATACAGGGATTGCCCAACTGTAACATTTCCTAATTTGGCCTGGGAAATCTCAATACTGATTGCATTTTGTATGGTCTGAGGCATTATCAGATGTTGTAAAAAGTGTCACATTAACAAAGCATCCAAAAATGTGGATATGTAGACCAGAGCTGTGTAACCTACTCAGCTCTGAAATGCTGGAAATTCCCAAAGCACAGACTTTGCCATTTATGGGGTTCTAAAATTCCCCAGGACAACATCTATTGTATTTCAAGAATTCCCCATACTGTTTTTCTTGGAAAACAAAATGAAACCAACTACAACTGAACCTTCAAGGATTTAAGAAATAAACAGACAAAATTAATCTAAATTCAGTTCCTATAATCTGCTTTCACAAACTTTTCTAATACATCTTTGCATTTACAGACGGAAAGAGTTTGCTCATTCTCTATCGCCTAATTTATTCTGATAGAACCTTATTTCTTTTTACACAGTCTGCAAAAATCACATTGGGTCAAGAAATGTCCCTTCAATTATTACTCTATCCACAGGATTTTCTATGATAATTAACAGTAATCAAATTCACTCTGCACACAGAAGCTAGATATAAGAACATGTGGTACAGCTAACTTGTTCCACTACAAGATCTCTGCTGAAATAAGTGTCTAGAGAGATCTGAAACTCAAGCATCTAATGCAAATTAAGATATTAAAAAATATATTGTCTGGGGGGAAGTTCGGAACATAATTAGCGTAGACTTCTGTGATCCACTGAAGAGAATTACAATGTTAAGGACCCTCTCCCTTGCAAGAACAGGGTGACACATTCCTTGTGTCTCCCCTGCTCATCCACAAATTCTGAGATGTTTTGTCACATGCAGCAGTTTCCAAACAAAGCCCCCAAGCCAAGCTCTGCGCAGCCAGATCTCTTACCCTACCGAAAAAATCTTAAACAGGAGTGAAGCAGGAACCATTTCCTTGCACTCAGACCCTACGTGCTACCTTCACAGGATGAAAACGCAGGAAATCCCATCAGCCACACCCAGGAATGCTCCAGCATGGAAAAGTCCTAATAAAGCAGAGCTGACAAAGCTCATCAACCCTCTGTGAACCTTCCAACAAGCCTGGTTTAGTAGTAGCATAATGAAAACCTGATACAAAGGCCAGTATTTATTTTGAGCTTACGTGAACGATTGCTTGGACAAGATCCATTTTCAAAAAAATAGTACAATGACTATACATCAAAATGGTTCATTGGAAACGCATGTGACCAAAGCCACATTTAATATTAACATGTGTATGTAGCTTTGCAGTGTTTATCTGAAATCACTCTTCTCAGTTACAGTGGGCTCAAAAATCAGACTGCATAATTTTTGATAACTAATGAACATTTGGAAAACACAGACTAGAGGGAAATCACAGAATAAATACCGGGTTAAAATTATCTGCTAGTCTCCATGAAATCATCAATGAAAGCACTATCACTACCTGGGAAAAAACAGTTTAAACCAGTTAAAACCAGTGGTTTGAATCATAGCTGACAGCTGACTCTTTCAGGTGCTGACCTGAGCTGTCTGCTAAAGGTAGCTTTGCTCTCTTAGAGCATAGATACACTTGGCACAAGCCAAGACTTACTGGCTTTGAAGGACACTGGTATAAATTGCTGGAATATCGTCTCAGGCAAATTCTTGCCCAGATCGAGCACCTACAATTGTATTATGTGAAGGTGGGGAATTGCTATACACAACAGAAATAGAATTTATATGATTACAGAGAAAGTGCAGTAACAATTTTCATGATGTGGAAATTGGATTTGGTACAAGATTGTGACTGACAGTATACGGGGGAACAAATTTCAAGGAAAATTCAGGATTGGTGAGGGCATTGGACTACAGTTGGATATAGGACAAAGGGTAGTGGTTTTAAACTAAAGAAGGGTAGATTTAGACTGGATATAAGGAAGAAATTTTTTACAGTGAGGGTGGTGAAACACTGGAAGAAGTTGCCCAGAAAGGCAGTAGATGCCCCATCCTTGGAAATGTTCAAGGTCAGCTTGGACAGGGCTCTGAGCAACCTGATCTAGCGGTAGATGTCCGTGCTCACTGCAGGTGAGGTTGGACTAGATGACTTTAAAGGTCCCTTCCAACCCAAACTGCTCTATGATTCTATTATTTTCCAATTGAAATGAAGGGAGGCAATCCCCTCTGGTAATACAGATATAAAGCTGAGAATTTTCACTTGTGAACTCTATGCTTAGGTCTGCAGTTCTTTCCGGAGCAACTCTGGGCAAGGTCTTATGAATTCTCACCTTCCCACAAAGATTTATACATAATATATACACAAGGATGTTTACAAGTGAACATTTTTAATTTTGTGGTATTATTCAATAAGCTGGAATCTGTGGCATTTTAAATATGTGCAGTGGTCTGCCAGGTCATTTATAGCCCAGCTACTTGCAATATTTCCTTGTGCTTTGACGAGCTGGATGCTGCTGTATCACAGCTACTGTAAGGTGGGAGAAGAAAAAATAATTTCTAGTACCATGTGCAACTCTATCCTCATGGTTGAAAGAAGGGTCGAGATCTTGGCTGAAAAACACGTTCTGAAGAGGTGCTACTACAGAAAAAAAAACATGGCCAAAGTCTGCATTATCTTTCTGGCTTTCAGCAAAGACACAACTATGGGCTAATGATTTATTCTAATCTGGTGACCACCCAGATGCCTGTTGCACAAGCAATACATGTGAGCCTTTTTGCAAATGCCAGGCACTTTTAGATGTTATTTATTTCCACCACAACTCCCACTTCTACTGCTCGTTTAGGCGCAAGATAAGAAATTGCTTGTAGCTGGTATGTAGTTTCTCATAGTCATAGTTAATTGATCAATGCACCTTTTGAACAAATCCTTTGTGTTGGCACAGAGACATTACTTCAAAGCAGCCTACAACTCTGTTGCAAAAATATTTTTTTGTCTTAGAATTTTAAAACATTTTGAATTTTATCAGCTCTTTATCATATTGCAAATGTTGCTTGAGGAAATCTTTAAGCTTAACTTTCATCTCAGAGGCTGTGTTTCCCACGTGAAAGTGGTTGTGGTTTATTTTTCTAATAAATAAAATAGGTGTGAGGGAGAGGAACTTGTCTGCACGATTGAGGTGATAGTGAAGGAATACTTAATCTTTTAACTTAAAATGCTTCATCAGAGGAAATGGTTCTAGTCAGGACTTTCTAATGACACAGGGTGAAGTTCTGCTCTTCACTAAACTTGCTGAAAAATGCAGAGGCATTAAAGAGGGTTCAGAGGACAACAAAGCAAGGCCCTTTAACAGAATGAACTAACATAAAAGGCTCAGCGAGCAGTCTTTTCCCACCAGCGAGAGAAGAATGGGGAAACACAATACTCAGCCTAGCAGCTACACTGTGGAAGTGTGCTGTGTGATACAAAAAGAATCATAGAAAGTTTTGGGTTGCAAGGGACCCCTAGAGGTCATCTAGTCCAACCCCCCCGCAGCGAGCAGGGACACCACTAACTAGATCAGGTTGCTCAGAGCCCTGTCCAACCTGGTCTTGAATGTTTCCAGGGATGGGGCCTCCACTACCTCTCTGGGCAACCCGTTCCAGTGTTTCAC
>Ga0181612_102630_pt1 | contig 10040 bp, 7 predicted proteins | sample HoacroProtozoa21_FD_119630 | JGI IMG/M metagenome (GOLD analysis project Ga0181612, IMG submission 119630) | Hoatzin crop microbial communities from Cojedes, Venezuel. Combined Assembly of Gp0051906, Gp0051904, Gp0051908
AGCGCCGACGGCGCGCCGGAGGGGCCAGTCCCTGCGCGGAGCGCCGGGCTGCAGTACCTCATTGCGGCCAGAGGGCGGCGGCAGCAGGAGGTGTGGCCGTGGGGGCAGCCAGTGGCCCTCGCACTGCCGTTCTCACGCTTTCCCCTCCCGACCCCAGGCTGTGCTCTCCTCCTTGTTACCACCTGCATGAGGGTCCCTGCGGCAAAGTCCGCGGGAAATGGTGTGTGGGTCTGTGTGTTACAAGCCCTCCAGCCAGCCTAGCCCCCAGAGCTGGGTATGAGCCAAAACTGTAATTTTCATAAGGCAATGCAGGCAATTTGGAAAAAAATCTCCACTTTTTCATGAAACTTGATAGGAAATTTTCCAAGCTGTTTCAGGAAAGGAAAGAATTTGGCTTGGAACTGCTGTGTCAAGTATGTCTTACTGGTGAACATCTAATAGTTTTCACTCTAATTTAAAAACTTCCCACAAAAAGCTTAAGCTTTGCAGAAACAAAAATCTATCAAGAAGATTCACCAGTTGGTAATCTGCTGCTGTGCAGTGCATATACAGCCTTGTAGCAGAAATTAGATTATTCTGTCATTCTGCATCTACTAGTTGAGGATTATATTTGTCACAGTGGACACCACAGAAAACCACCATATGGCTTGCAAGCTCTCATATAATACATTTACAGCACGAAGATTCTGCTTTGCTTTGAGACTAGTCTACAGGAAAGTCTTGGGAGGCCACAACTAATTCTACTCTGCAGCTACAGGAACAGCCCAGACCTGGGAAAACTGAAAACAGCTTAGGACCATCCTCCAGAACGCACAGCACAGAACACTACTGCCTTACATGTCTGACAGTTGCACAACATGTGCACAACAGCCTTTCAGGTAACTGTTTGGAAAGGCAGACACAGCGTACTTTTGCTTGTGGTTTCCGTGTCTATTAGAAATGCACTCTAAGCTCACTAACTCACAATGCTTGAGACCCAAGGCGGATGTAATTTTATTTTATACTGATTTTGGCTGTTCTGAAGAGTAGGCAGAGTCATCATCCATCAAGACTTTAGGCTGTCATCTAAACATCCCATACTAATACATTTAATAACTGAAAATACAGATTTATAAATATATAATAATGTTGAAATTTGTGTTGAAAACAAACAACAACAAATCCTATCCCTGTACAAAATACTATTTTCCAGTTTCACATCGCAAGTAGGAGATCAAAAACAAGAAATAGCGATTTATGCTAGCCAAGCCATCCCTGGCTTGTATATATCACTTTACCTCTCCATTCCAGTCATCGAAGCACGCGTTCCCCATGGATATGGCCACAGTAAATACCTTTTTAAATTTCACTGAACTCTGTCCTCCTAACATGAGCCAAATTTGATCCTTCTGATGCAGAGTGCTCTGCTAGTGATAAGCACTCTATACGCTGAGCTACTGAACATCGCATTTTACAGAACAGCAACATCTGATTATGCTTGCTCCCTACCAACTGGAAAAAAAGACCTCTTTCATAGATCGAGATGGACAGCAGAACAGCTGAATAGTAATGCGATTATTCTGAAGTGCAGAACCTCAGGGAATCTAAGAAAGTCAAAGTCTAGCTCTCACCACTTCCTGATGATCAGTAAGGTGAACAGTAATTTCAGTTACACAAGATTTGTTTTAAAACCAGAAGAGCATTTTTCCCTCTTGTTCAAGACCAGTCACTTAGAAAAAGCTGCACGGCACTTTAAAGAGATACTGAATACCAAAAAACCAACACCTCTGTGTAAATCTTCACTGACATCTTTTTAGTCATTTCTACATGTAAGATTGCTGTACTCCAGGGTTGATCTTCTAAATACTCATTCAACAACTGAAAGTAAATCACCGTTATTAGCAGAAGCACTTTGCGAGAACGCTCCATTATGCTCCAAAACATGAAAGCCCTCTCTCAGCTGCACACCTCACGTTACAGACCTATGCTGACTTTTCTTTCAGGATCTTAATACATTTATGTTCAAACAGGGTTCTACCCTGCAATAAATTGCATAACATTATAAATGTCAAATATACAATATTATTGAGAATCATACATAAATGGAAAAGGCAAATATAACAAAAAAAGAGCAACATCAAAGACCCTAACGTTCATTAGTAAAACTCTGAGATGTGTACATACTATTCTCCATTCCTGTAATGACTGAGCATTATCTACCGCTTTGCTTTTATTTACTTACGAGGAGTCTCCAGACTACAATTTCAGGAAGTTGAGGTACGAGACATTAAATTGAGCTACCGACCTCAAGTTCCCTGCACAGTGAGTGGTGATACGGTTGTTAAAATTCAAGATGTGATCCACATGATCAAACCCCCTGGGGTCTAATTTTGGACAGGATAAACGATCTTCATTTTTATGAGAGCTGATGTAAGTCAAACGACACGAATTCCTTTACCTGAATGACAATGAACGAGACTCTGAGGGCACGCAGCTGGCATGCCACAATCATCAAGAAAGAAGGGTGCATGCCACTAGGCTGCACAGGAAGGCCACCTTCCAACGGGGTTACTGAGACAGAACTGGGCTACGACCAAAGAGCATCACAGATTCTTCCTGTGTTCTGTTGTTCTATATATCAGGAACAGTCCAAGACGTGAGCTGCACAAAACTGTGTTTCAGCTGGTCTTACACCCTTTTTGGCTTGATCTCTGAACATTTCACCCTGCAACTAAGGATCTGGTCCTTGCTTTGTGAAAAAAGCATCTGCATATACGGAAGACAACGTAGATTTGCAATAAGCATGCCGATAAACATCGTTAGGGCAGCAATCTCTTACGGCCCCGCAAAGTCCTACTAAGTTACCTAAGTTGGATCTGTACAAAACAATTATACAAAAAGGACTGTTCTTCCTGAAAGTGACAAAACCAAATTATGACTTTATGGTAAGACAACTCTTTCAGGTCAGCAGTCTCGAATGCAGTTTATCAGCAACAACTCCTATTGCTTCTGGTCTTAAGAGAGGCAATCAGAGTTCATGTTTCAAAGTCTGGCAGGAAAATGATCTTCCAGTTTCACCTCTAGAGCGCACACACTTGGAGGGTTCTTCTGTAACTCAAGATTGCCGGTAGACTGAGTCAAGGCCTCAGCATTTATTTTTAAGGCTTTCAGCTGTATCCTGTCATCACCGTCTTCACCATCAGAGACGGGACTTATTTCTTCAATTTTCAAGAGATCGCCAGTACTGCAAGTCTTCTCTATGTTACTGGAACTCATTCCAAGGGCTCTTCTTGGAAGGTCTTCCTTTCTCAAGCTAATCTTCTGATGTTTAAGAGAGAGCTTGTTTTTCTTTCCTGCAACATCAATACAGTCAAGTGAATAAGGCTGTTCTCTTCTGCCTTTATCATCGACAGGACTATTCAAAGGAGATGATAGGGGCAGGTTGTCTTCTTGCTCTTTAACACTGTAAGGAGGAGTGGGAACTTCAAACGTAGCATGAAACTGAGAATAATCCACACGGAAAAAGCCATCTTCTAGGGACATTACCGGGAGGAACCTGTGACCCCAAAGAACTTCATCTTCTGTATATGATGTCCTAGCTTGACACGTCATTCCTACAGAAACAGAGACAAGAGCATGGCATTCTAATGTGAGCAAGCAGACTGGCATATGGAACAAAAATACAAGGTAAGCCTGACGGATAAAAATCAATTGTAACCTGTCAGCTAGCAAATTTATAGATTAAAAAATGGAGCGATCTTACAGTTTGTATGTAAAAGTCTTTACTGGAAGCCACCATGGCAGAAAGAACCATTGCCTGGCTAAGGCTTACAGAATTCTCTGGCAAAGATCAGGTGTGGGGGGAGCCAAAGCTAAATGAGAAATTTAATTTTCTGTGCCTTCTATAGGCTAGGCTACTTTTTCTCCAAATAGTATGTCAAGACAAAAGCTGTGCAGAGACACTGCAGCTGTCTTCCATGCTAAGACATAGGTTCCGCTGTAAAGCTTACAGAAGAATTTGTTCCACTTAATGCAAACATACATTATTGGCAGTATTCACATGTGTGAACTGACAGCTAAAATGTGTTCTAACCAAGCCAACAAATCTGTTACAATCTCAGTGCAACAGTGCTGATGACAGTTAATAAAAACATCCCAGGTGAGTGGAACTTTACTGTCATTGTACTCTTCAGAGGCAGAATTAGCAGTCAGTAAGCCCATCACCACTACATTAATTCTCTGACAAGTGTAAAATGTTTCCCTTCCGATACCCAGTTAGGCAATTGCATTAAGTGCAGTTATGAATGCATGTTTATCTAAGATACGTGGTTCAGTTGTGGGATGAGAAGAGGCTTCTGTGGGGATCTAAAGACTGTCGCACTTGACGTGAAAGAGTGTACTGTCCCAATCGATGGTGTACTTTTCAGGGCTAGGTCCAGCACGTGCATGATAACCGGTCAGTTTTGTTTCCTGTCTGGCATGAGATGACTGCACTTGGCTGTGCCAAAAGGACATTACTGTTTCTTTCTAAGGCAGGAACTGGGCAACCAGTAATCTTGTTGAAAGAAGGATTAAAATGCTCCTTGATTAACCAAAGTTTAACAAACCATCAAAAGAAGGGAGAGGAAGATCAGAATATCGATGAACATACTGAATGATTTGGACTTCAACAGTACGCATGGATCCTTGACACAGAGCTTCTTTTGTAACCGCAGTGCATTGCCAAGGGATTCACAAAAGAATTAAGTACTTAAATGACAAGGCCACAATGTCAGCTGTCATCTGGACAACACTGTATCAGAATTTAAAATTAAACAACAACAAAAAAAGCCCTGGTCGTATTTGCCAATAATCAGGTGTTCCTACAGTCTTTACGTCTAGGTCGTCTGTATTTGTACCGTAAAACTGCATTTGTTATTTTGCATTCAATTTAATGCAAGCTAGGCTGGAAGTGATTTTGCAACACTCACAACTTTTAAAGTTCAACATTCTTTCAGAGTAGCGGTCCTTACAACAAGAGTCTCTTAAGGGTGCTGTACTCCTCTACATGCCATACTCAAAGAATGGCAGGGTGCAGCTCTTCTTGGATGTATTGGGCACTTTGGGCATCGGAAAAGCAGACCCCCTACAGGGAAGAGAGGTCTCCCATTGGCTCGTAAAAGCCACTAAAGCTCTGTAGCATATGGCAGCGTATTCTGGAGCATCCAGGATTAGCATCCTGAAAAGATTAGCACACTAAAAATATCAGGACTGAAAACAAAGACTGAAAATCAGAGCATGCACATTATTCAAAATCTTACCGGTAGTCTCAACAATTCCTTCAAGGATGACAACGATTTCAAATTGCTCGCTTCTCAGTGATCTTTGCGAGAGACAAAAGAAGGGGCTCTTTGAGTTAATTTCATGACAGATCGTTAATGGGGAAACTAAAAACAGCTGGTCAGCTCCAGTTCCAAATCCAACATCCAGTTCACACTGGTCTAGCGGCAGAAATTCTCCCTCTGGTGTCTGTCGGGACTAAAGATGAAAAGAGGATTTAGTAATCACCATGTAATGCAAAACATGAAATCAATGCAATGAAGTTTAAACCTGCCTCTTTCACAAAATTACCATCTACATATTAGGTCTGGGGTCCTCATAATGTCATTATAAGTAACACTAAATACTGTAAGGCTACTATATATGACCAATTTTTACTTTTCTTATCATGCCACTAGATGTCCTCATCATCTACAACATTTACTATGATTGATACATATGTACAGGTGAAAACATCGGGTACCACACTACACGCCTTGTAACAGATGTTCACCATAAACGTCCTGTGGCAAAAATTCCCATTGACGAGAACAAAATCTACAAGCCTGGCACACTGTAATGCCTAAATTCATGTTTCATTATTGTTATATGATACTAATTTTTGTTTGGCAGACACTGTGGTGTACTAACTCACATGTAAGCATCATAGTAATTGTACAGTATGTCTGGTAAGTGACATTTCCACAAAACCATTGGAATCGATATTAATGACGCTATCATCCTTTGCCAATTTGCATGTACCACCTACTGCACGTTGATCTTAATAATGAACTTATGAGCATTATTAAACTAAGTACCTTGTTTTTATTCACATTATTTCACAGGTCCAATAAAAATACTGATATGATAGCTTATCCCCACCCTGTAGTGCTCCCTCTATATTTTCCTGGTATTCAAAGTAAATTAGATCAGTTGGCCAGGCAGCTCCTCAGCTGATTGCTTTAAAGGTCTCTGGTGGAAATTGTCCATTAAAATTAGAAGCTTTGCAGAGCCTATTTAAAATCCTTTCTGCTTATCGCTTGATTAGAAAGCACTTAACTCCTTAAGAAGCCAACTATTGATTACAAATGACAGATTATTCTGTAATTACTAAATAGTTTTAACTGTGTTGCATTGGTACTGACAAATGTATTGGTTCCATTGCTTGGAAACTCCATTCATTAGTCCTGAGAGCAAGCTGAAGCTAGCAGTTTTGTTGTTAGCTTTGATTGATACTCTTTTAAGAAAGTTTCTGTCTTTAAAATAAATCCCTAAGCAACTAGTGTACCTTCAGATTGTCTCAACACTTCACCCGTATCTTAAAAATGCTGAATTTTTAACTGCCTGGTACTTCCTGGTGATTACATAAGTAGTTAGGTAGCTGGTAGAGTACAGCTCCTTACTAAATATGATGCATTATTTTAGTTATGTGCTATGTGTCTGTTCTTCTGCTGAGGATAAAAAAACCCCTCCCAATCTAAATAACCAAGTTCTCCCTCACACAAGAATCAGTTTCCTCACTACTGACGAGGACGGGGAAAATGTCAGCTGATTGCTTGTAAAAGCATTCTCACAGATTATCTGTGCTTTGAAAGATAAAAGGCAGTGCTACAAAATAAAAGCAATCAAAACCACTCCTACGTAGCAATTGTGACAGTCTCTGTTATAGGCAAAGGTGTAATGAACCTATTGCAAAAACATCTTTACTCTTTTCCTGAGGGAACCTGCAGAACTAAGCTGCAGGCTACGCCACTGCTTTTATTGCCTGGCTACTGTACTTTCAGCGGATGCACAAATTGGTTGGCAGTGTATGATCTTTGCTCCAAGGTAACAAGGCTCAACATGAGCTGTATGAACCAACATCTAAACCTCACATTTTGCCAAAGTTTTATCAAATACAATTACCTAGACAAAGATGTGCATATTTGCACAAATTGCTGCCTGAATGACTTCAGATCTGTTTCATCTACAAACCATTTTTCTCTGTGGAAAAGTCTTCAATCAAATCCACTCAATAGTAAACAAATCCAGCTAGGACGATCAGAGGTAATGGATCTAGGACAAAGCAAAAGGCTGTGTTTGAGGTATTCAGTATCTTACATACAGGACTGATTCACGCCGGGCATGGAGAATTTTTAAAATAAATTTATTTGTTAAATAAAAAGAAATCAACCTGAATGAAGATAGCTTAATATCCCTTATACGTTAAGACTCCTAGCCAGCGACCTTTGTTTCATAAATATAGCTTTACTCAAACGATCACAAAACAGGGCAGAGGACTACTGACTGTCAGCAATAAGTTTGGGAGGAACAATTGTGATGCTTTATTTTGACCACCCGCATAACACAAAGCCAAATAAATTCTGCAGAATAATACATGCTTGAACAAGAGCACAATTACTTAGAAACGCTCCACCTTTCATTTTAAATGTGGCCAGAGATGGAGAATCCAAAGGTCTAGATGAGTTTCTCCACAGGATAACTGCCTCACAGCTAAGAAAAAAAGACTCCTTCTGTGTCTGAATTTTTCCATCTTTAACTCTCTGCCACTGTATCTTTGTTTTGTTTCCTATTACTAGGCAGACTTCCACTGCATAACAACTTAGTCTGTTTTTGTGTCTGACCAAACATTTTATGCCCTTTGAGTCTTCACTCCTATCCTTTATTCATTCCTGGCTCTTTTCTAAACCCTGCTGTTTATCTTTAATTGGACACAACACAGTTTTATTATTAACCCTCTTTCAGTCCACTCATTTAGAGAGCTCACATAATTATGTTTTGATACCCCAGGTGGACTACTTAAGCATTGGAGTAGAAAACACAGGATGCAAAAGACAGATGATCATTGAGCTAAATATTGCAGTACATTGTAGAGAAACAGAGGAATCTAGAAAATGCTAAACGGGTACATGCTAATTTGCCATGCAGTATTATGGTATTTCCAGTTCTGGTATTTGAGAGGAAAAAGGCTGATCTCACCTGTCTGTGCTTCTGCCCCACCCTTAGACTAGCAGCTTGCAAGAACATTTATTATGTACTACACAACTGAAATAACAGGAACTTGTTACTTTGATACCACTGTTAAAGAATTCTAAGGTTTTTTGGTAGTGACACTATATCTGGAGCTCTAGCTCAGATAATTCCTAGCATGACTGCTACTTTTTAATATAGCATAGTTGCCTCAAGCTGTAAATACAACTTGAGTGAGCTGGGCTTGTTCAGACCAGAGAAGAGAAGGCATATAGGGGGATCTAACAGCAACCTTCCAAAACCTAAGAGGAAAGCAAGCAAGAAAATGGAGCCATGCTCTTCACACCAGTGCACAGCGGGAGCAAGAGAGACAACAGGCTTAAGTTCATACAAGAGAAGTTTAGACTGGATTGAAGGAAAACTTTTCTATCATAAGGACAGTTAAGCAGTGGAAGAGCTTGCCCAGCAAGGCTGTGCAGTCTTTGTCCTTCAAGGTTTCCAAAACCAGACTGGAAGAAGCTCAGAGCAACCCGGTCCGACCTCCTAGCTCACTAGGCTTTGAGCAGGAGGTTGGACTAGAGACCTCTGGAAGTCCCTTCCAATCTTAATGATTCTGTGATACTAAAAAACATATTGTTTGCACCTTCTGCACGTGTCCTGCTTATCAAGTTATTGAGATCACAGTATAATGGGTCTTCTTACTTACCCGCAATGCCTGTTATCTATCATCTGAGAACTTTTTGTTAAAATTATGTTTGCTTTCAGCTTATTCAAAGCTGTTAATTAGTACAGCTCAAAGAATAGGTGCCTGTTGGTCATAACTCAAAGTGCACTGGCTCTATGGCTACTATGCTTCACAACTGTATTTTTAAAATTATTGCTTAGCATGTATTGAAAGCAGGCTACGATGATTTTACTTTCCTCCGCTTTCTGAATCAAAATGTCCTACGCTACTAGGTGAAACACTTTACAGACCACTTTACACACCAACACTATCATGTTTATCAGTGACATCTGTAGTCCCATCAAAAGATAAAAACAGGTATTGTAACTAATTTTTAAAAAAATCACCACTGATTGCCATACAGCAGATATTGGTTACTGCTGCTATCACCACACTGCTCAACCGCACTAACTGGAACTAACAGGCAGAAAAATACAGTTCACTGTGACACTGAAAAGGCCAGGACCTGGAACAACACATTTTCAGCATCTAGTTATAACCAACTTCTTTCTATTTCTTGCCCCATGAGTCTGCTTTTTCCTGCTTCTAGAGGACTAACATAAATTAGAAAGACCTGGGTTTCTCGAAAAGTCTTTGCTGAAACATGCACGCTTAGTCTTGTAACTCTGTCTTCCAAACTCTCCATAAGTCAGTCCAAAAAGGGCTGCAGACTTCCCTGTGACATCACTACGCCATGCTGCTGGGCAGTCCCCTGGACCAATAAAAGCCAGCACAGTGTGGTGGCACCACTGTAATCTACCAAATATCCTAGGGCATATATCACACTTTCAGCAAATGCATTCAGACAGACTTAGATCGGTATACTTCTTTACAAAGGTAAATCCTTGGGGCTCCATTGGTCCCACTGAAACACTATGTTCACTACTAAATATGGCTCCTATATCAAGTACAAAAGTGTGATAAGACATATTTCTTCACATTCTTTCACTGTGACACAAGTAAAAAAAATTCCAGATATCTAATTGGAGAAGTGTTGCAAGATCAGCTGTCTAATTGGAGAAGTGCAGCAAGATCAGCTGTCAAGGGCACTGCACAAGGCACAGTGGAA
>Ga0181612_110567_pt1 | contig 10040 bp, 10 predicted proteins | sample HoacroProtozoa21_FD_119630 | JGI IMG/M metagenome (GOLD analysis project Ga0181612, IMG submission 119630) | Hoatzin crop microbial communities from Cojedes, Venezuel. Combined Assembly of Gp0051906, Gp0051904, Gp0051908
ATGCTTCAGTTTGTGCCCATTGCCCCTTGTCCTGTCGCTGGGCACCACTGAAAAGAGTTTGGCCCCATCCTCCTGACACCCAAACTTCAGATATTTATAAGCATATATTAGGTCCCCTCGCAGCCTTCTTTTCTTCAGGCTGAACAAGCCCAGCTCCCTCAGCCTCTCCTCGTAGGAGAGATGTTCCAGTCCCCTCCTCATCCTCGTAGCTGTCCGCTGGACTCTCTCCGGTAGCTCCTCTTCTTTCTTGAAGTGGAGAGCCCGGAACTGGACACAGTACTCCAGATGAGGCCAAATGGTGATGAAGCCTTGGTGGTGGTTAGGTGTGGCTTGTGTCTGGCCGGAGCCAAGCTAACGGGTTTCCCTTCGCAGGACATGCTGCGGCACCCTGTCTATGGGAAGGTAGGTGGCACGCCGATGCGCTCAGCGTCTCCAGGCTTCTCCACGCTTCCTGCCTCAATGACTAATGACCTGGCGCTGGTGGGAGCGACTGGGCAGGCTGCCGGCTGTGGCCCTGCTCCTCTCCAGCCCCCAGGGGCTCCGTGCCGTAGCACCGGCAGCCACAGTGCCACGCCGCGCCGCCAGCCATCGTGTGCTCAGCCGAGTGCAGGCACGCGCGTCCTCTCGCTTCACGCCGCCCCGCTTTGAGTGTGGTGGGGAGATAACTGCTTTTATCAATTTCATCTCGCATTTGAAATGTACATTTTTATATTAAGTTTTTACTACAGGGAATTATTTTTAATTATAGTGAGCTGGAAGATGATAAAATAAAGTCGAGTGAGTGAGACCTATGCGAAGAAGTCATGGAAACCATATCATAGGAGTGGAAAGACACTCCTAGGACACCCAGTATTGTTCCCATGAAACGTATCCTAATGTAAAGAAAATAATAGTAATTAAAGCTGTTAATCTTCTGCTTTTAATGAGGGGAAAGGAGAAGAACTGAATATCTCAGGGGCAAGATCCTGAAGTTTGTAGTTTGCCCAGGGAGGTGGCAGAAACCCCGTGCTGCAGATGCTCAGTTTTTAATGGTGCAAAGATTTTACAGAGCCCGTTGTCCTGGCCTGGGGACATCACTGATGTGCAAATGGGGTGCCTGTGTCCTTTTCATCCTTTGCTTTCCTGACCAGAAGAAACCACCCGCTGGCAGTCCCTGCTTGGCTGGGATGGGGCAGGAGTGAGCATGGGGGTAAATGAGCTTCCTGACCCGGTCCTCGTGCTCCTGGCTGTACGTGGTGTGAGCTGCGGGATGGCCATCACGTGGAGTGACCTCTGGGACCTAACTGGTCGTACATCTCGCCTGTTAACTCTTCAAGACCTTTATGTGAAGTCCTCACAATGGCCTGGTTTATCTCATTTATTAAAAGCCAAGCCCTCTGATGCTGTCCTGCCACCCTCCCTCTCCTGAAGGGATGCGTCTGGGGCGGGGAGAAGGGCAGAAACACGCGGGGTGGCTTTTTCCCCGTCGCAGTGCTCGTGCTCCTGGCGTTGCTGCTATCCAAGCGTGGACTGTTGGGTTGCCTCCCTTTGAAGCTTGTGATCAATATCCTGGAAGCTAAAATTTGGCTAACAAGTCCTAAGCTCCGTTAGAATAACTGTCTCCAGTGCCAAATCCGGGGCTCTGGAGCTATTAATTATTCTTAGCATCTTGTTGCATATTGAGCTGCTTCTAATCGTATCGTGAAACGAGATGGAAGCGGTGAGGAAACCAGTGGCTCTGCTGAGGCAGAGCGCCCTTCCACGGTAGCTGATTCATTAAAGTATTCCCATGAAATCACTGGGTGCCTCAGTGATTTTTTAAGGTAACAGCCGGAGGCGATGCCGAGACTCTGGGACTGGATGCAAACCAGACGCCGGGGGTGCGTGGCGGTCGCTGCGGGGTTGAGATCTGATGAAAGGCAGGAAATGGGAAAATCTGGCAGATCTGCCTGGCTTGACTGAACGGAGCCTCCTGACTTTCGCTCGGGTGCATTTTCTGTGCTGTAGTGGCCAAGTGGATATTTAGACTCGAACCTGGATCTGGGCGCTGCTGTGCTGAGCTGGCTGGTACGTGGTGGTGGACAAGAAGGAAGGGTGTTTGAAAATTACAGCCCCCAGCGTGTAACGGTTGCTGCCCTCTGAATTTCTTTGCTTTACCTCGTAGCAGAGAAACCCGCAATGACAACAGTAACTTTTCCCTTGCTTTTTGTGTGGTACCTTATCATTTCTGAGCTGTCTCCCTTCTGCCACCCAAGTGAAACCGTATCTCATTCCTCAGAAGTCAGTGGGGTTTCATTAGCGCAAATTAATTCAGAATCCTGGGTGGTTACTTTAAAATAGACACCACTGACCCATATTGTGGAAGAGTGTTGTGTTTGCAGAAATAGGAACCAATTTATCAGTGTTCCCTTTCACCTCTTTTTGTGGGGCTGGGGCATGTTTTCAGCCAGGTTGTTCCTTCACTCTTACCCCTGGCGAAGGGGAGCGATGTCCTAGCACCCATGCAGATAAATTCTCAGCTTCAAGCCCGTGAAGGAAATCTCCCATGGCCCACCAGCTGCAGGAGCAGACCCTTAAAAGAGATGCTGAGAAGTGATCCTTGCAGTGAACTTAGCTAATGGCTGTTAAATTGCAACCTTTGGGCTGTTCTTTCAGTTCTTCTTGTGCTTTTTTCCCCCCTGGTCCAGCTCCCGGGCAGGGTGCGAGCTGGCGTGGCGCTGAGCCGTGGCGCGTGCCGTCGAGCTGGGCCATTAAGATGCCGTTGTAGTGTGACTGTGGTTTTTGTAGCCTCCCTTAATTTAATTTACCTTTGTATGTTCCGACTATAATCAATTTTTATGCTACTTTAATAGGCAAATTTATGCTATCAGCATGCTAAGGGGACTTGTCATTCACAGCTTCCCAGTCAATCCACCATTTTCTGTATCAGCCAAGTCCTCAAGCCGTCCGAAATTCGGTAACTGCTCGGCAGTTACCAGCTGGCACGCCGGTCCGCAGCGTGCGGGCGCGTGGCCCTTGCCTGTGCTGGCCCCTGGAAACGCTCCTCGCGGTGCAGCAGAGACGAGCAATTGCACATCCCCAGACACCGGGCAGTCTGACTCGGCTGGATTGCCAAGTGTTGTTACAGCAAATGCAGACTTTTATTTCCTCCTTGTGAGAGAGACAAATCCTGCGTTAGAAAATGCCTGAGCGTAAAAAAAGGGTTGAGTTTACTATCTGCAAGCCAGCGACTGGCAGGAATCGCTTTGCTTTCCTATTTAAAGCGCAGCTCACCCGGGCGTCTCCCCTTTCTCCTCACCTTGCAGGAAGATTTGCCTTCACTGCAAGTGCTCCCAGGAAGAGCACATCGTAACAGTTATGCCTCTGGAGATGGAGAAGACCGTCACCAAGCTGATGTTTGACTTCCAGAGGAATTCAACTTCTGACGACGACTCAGGCTGCGCCTTGGAAGAGTACGCGTGGGTCCCCCCCGGCCTGAAGCCCGAGCAGGTAACGATGACACCACCGAGTTACCAGAAATAAATCGATTTAATCTGCTCTTTGGAAACAGTGGCCCCAGTTTTCTGCTTGGGATGCGAGCGGTTGTTGCGTGTGGCTCTGTTTCTGGGTGCGCTGTAGAGGCTTGCAGAGACAGGTCGGGTCTGAATGCACGAATGGAACAAAAGAGACGTGATCCTTGCAGGGCTTGTGTTTTTCTGCGTCTGTAGATGTAATTGGTAACTGAGAAGGGAGAAACAAAATACTTCCAGGATGGGGTTTGTTGTGGTTGTGCAAGGGAACAGATACAGGCGTATCTACTATGGTTTCGTGGGGAAAAAAGTGGCGGGGCTTCAGTGTGCCCGGGGGACTTGGTGCTCGTGTTCTGCCCTCCTGGACCGCTCTGCTCTGTGGGACGTCCAGGGCAGACAGTCCAAGCTGCCGGGTGACTCTGAAAATGGGCCGAAGTCTTTGGGGCTGGGTTTCTCAACCAGGATGTTGGTGCTTTACTGGAAATAACTGCTCAAATGCAGTTCAAGTCTCCCGGTACAGGAACAGAGCGGGGTGGGTTAGACCTCAGTGTGCAGTCTGTGCAGAGTGCACACTGGTTTCTGCTCCTTGCCTTTTACACGATTCCTTTGGTTTTTATGCTGGTCTTGTACGTGCTCAACTCGGAACTTAATTTGCAGAAGAGATTGCAAAATGAGCTTAGCCTTGATAATTGCTATGGCAATCATTTTAAACCATGTAAGGAGGCTGGGAGAGGGTGGAAAGCTTTCATTCTTGCTGTTGTAGTTGCTCTGCTTAAATATTGTGTTTTCTTGAGCTTTTATTCAGAAGGGCTTAGGCATTTCCTGAAATATTTTGGCACCACCCATGTGCTGTAAATATTATCTGTCTGATTAGAGAAAATCCAGTTGTTTGGTGTTTTTTTTTCCTTCTTCTTGTCTTTACAAGCCTGGGCCGGTGCTCACTTGAAACTCCGCAGCACCGTGTGTTTCATTTGGTGCCACCCAACCACGCAAATCAGGCAGCAGCCTTGCTTTCTGTCACCTCCCTGATGTCAGAGGCTCCCTTTGTGCCTCCCAGGAGGTACCAGACACGGTGCATGGACAGATGCAGATGGTCCTGCGGTAGCTGTGCTGGTCCTGCCCACTGTGGGGTCACAAACCAGTTGGGTTTTGGAGCCCCGTTGGAGGACCATACCCAAGCTGGTGCCACCTGCTCTCAGCACTGCCTTCTGTCCAGGCATGTCGGTGGCTGCTAGAGCCCAAGCTGGCCCACGTCGCTGTAGCTTTGGGTGGAAGTACAGCTATTTAGTGACAGGTGGCACCTGACCCAGGTAGACATGGTCTCTGGTGAGTACAGCATGGCATGGACAGCAATGGAAACCCACTGCCAGCACAGTGGTGACATATTCCAGAAGACCTGGATGCTTCTTTGATCCCTCAGGTGCTTGTTAAGAAATAGCGTGCTGTCAGGGAGTTTGGGAGGCTCAAGAGAAAATAAAAGTCCGTGAGCTGTAGCAGTAGGTACTGACATCTCATGCATTACTCCGGTTAATGTATTTTTAGGTTCTTCCAGTATCTGTTTCTTGCAGAGGTCACAGTGCTCCTCGACACGAACACCCGCTTTCTAATTATGCTGCTCTGTCTGCATTGCTGGGTCTTTTAGCAGATTTGCCACTTCAGACCTGTCTCTAATCACCATGGAGATGGAGAGCAGCCGCAAGCAGAGCCTAAGACAGACACTGAAATCCTTCCAGCGTAGCTCATCCACCAGCCCTTTCGGGACCTTTCACGCCTCAGATGAGCCACTAAGGAGACAAAAGCAAGGTGTGACTTATCAGGGCTGTGAAAGAGCCACGATGCAGGGCTGGCGGTTGTCCCCGAGTGAAGAGCAGCACCCTGAATTTCTCCCGGAGTTACCACGTGCCCGGGGTGCCGGAGGGTGCCGTTTGCCTGCCGTGGGGGTAGGAGGTACCTCTGCAGCAACTTGCTGGAGCCGTGCGAGGCTGCAGACAGACGTGTGGCTTTCTGGTCGATGAGTCAGGTGTGCGTACGTGATGTGGAGCCTCTGGAAGGCTGATGTCTGCCATGGAGCAGCTGGTGGGCTCCGCTCCGCCGGAAGACGCTGCTGTCGCGCTGGGGTGAAAATGCACGTTTGCAGGCGGTGAATTTTACTCTGCCTTCCGCTGTTTCACTGTTGTATTTCTTTGATGTGGAATAGATGAAATGAAACAACTTTTTTTGCAATATTCTGCTTTATTGAAATCTCTATGCAGCGTATGAGCTGGGGAGGTAAGTGGTCCCCTGAAAGACTAATGCAGTTCTCTTATTATACTTGGACGACAGCCTTCCTACCTCGCTGTTCTTGGGAGACAGCGTTCACATCTCACTCGACACAGCAATTTGCAGGATTTCAGGGTGGTAAGTTGGCCAACAAACATGACATCGGGTTTTGGCAGTTTCCACAATTCCATTTCAGAATTTGGAGAGTCCCTTCAATCCATAGCTTAAATTATTAAATATAATCTAAAGGTGAAATGACCCAAAGCTACAAGGTCTGCCTGGATTCCTGGGCAGTAATTCAGGCTGCAGCTGGTCTGTGGTACGTCAGCTGTGTGAAAATTGTGTTGGTTACCTAATGTGCACTCCAGAAGAGAAGAAAAGCGTTGGTGCAGTGTTCACAGATAATGATCCAGACACCGCATCAAAGAGCAGAGCTGAAAGTTGTGCCTTATATTATGGCTCATCAGTGTGCAGGACTGCAAAGTGCTTTATGCCAAAGCCATAAATATTACATATTTCTAAATATGTTTCTAACACAGGGATGAAGATAGTCATATGAAAAATGTTATAATGCCACTGCCTAAGGTACGGTAAAAATTCATCTGGAAAACTGGCTAAAATTTATGACATCTCTGCTCAAGAAAGAGGGGTATAAACTGGAAGGAGACTGGAAATATGATTTCGCTGAGGAGCCCAGAAGAGCTTGGTGTGTTCAGCCTAGCAAATCGAAGGGTTATGATCACTCCCTGTGCATTAGAGGAGGAAGAGCAGTTATTCAAGCTCCAACTTTGGCACAAGAACATGGATATAAACTGGCTCCAAATGCATTCAGGCAGGAAATTGGAAGAGGTTTCAAACCATCAGAGGTGTAAGGCTCAGCGGCAACCTGCCAACAGGGAGAGCAACGGGTAAAATCCCGCGACTGAGCTCCATAAATTACAACGTGATTAGAAAATGTGGTTTCTTGTAATAGCAGTCGGCTATACAGGATGGCCAAGAGGCTCCTGGGGGCTCTAATGCCGCTCGGATTGGACCGCGATGAGAAGTTGTCTTATGGCAGAAGAGGGACTTCCCTTCTGGAAGATACGGATGCAGATGGGAATGGGAGAGGTGGCTGTACAGGAGGCGAGGAGGAAGCTTGGGACGTGGGCTTTGAGAAATACGCTTTTTTCCTCCCTGCCGTTCGATGGTTGGATAAAGAAATAACTGTGGAAGTCTTGAAATGGGCAGACACCAAGAGAAACGTGTCCTCAGCAAAGCAAAGTCCCAGCCCAGGCCTGGCTGCGAAGACAGGGGAAGGCAGCTTCGGGAGCCAGTTTGTCTGCTGGGGCTGGCAGTCCGACAGCTGATCCTCCTTGCACTGACAGAAGTTTGAGGGCAGATGCTTAAAAATAAGTACTCTTATGATGTGTTTTTCACATTTTTAGGCAAGGCTTGTGTAAATACATGTGAATGCGCAGCCTTGAATTCCTCAGGCCTGTGGTTTGGAGAAATCCAAAGGGGTTATAACATGCCAGCTTGAATTTCTGAATACAAGGGATTTTTGAGGATTCCATCCTTATTGTGTCTCAATAATAGGAGCAGCTGGTTATGGGCACAGATTTCCAATTAAACAAAAGAGGGGGCTCTACTTCAGCTGCGCTGTGGCTTTCTGCATGGCTCCGCCATGCCAACATTCAAGACCTTTGAATGTGCCATAAGAACTTAATTCCCTCTTGCTGTCAGCACAGTTGCTCTGATCGAGTCCCTTAAAAAGTTATGAAGATCTCATCTGAGCTAAAATTAGTAGCATGAAGGTTCAGGGGACCATTTTCCTTTAAGGGGGCCATTAGAGCTTGGACCTCGAGAGCTTTGCAGTGTGGTGTGAAACTCGTAGCTGTCACGGGGAATTTATTCAGGGGCTAACATATGTGTTGAGTCCTGTTCTGGATCTTTTGCAAGACTTGTAGCAAGGGCTGGAGTTATAAAACCTCCAAGCTCCATTGGTTGCTGTTCAGGTCACGAACTGAGGAAAGGAGAGTGGAGATGAACCTACACCGAACATGCATTTACACCTTACCTAAAGATACCCACTTTCACCACCTCAGTGTGGTAGAAAGTACACTATCTGGGCCAGTCGTCGCTGGGGACATGGGCCTCACTTCTGCCTAGATGTTGTGATCAAGTGCATTTTACCTTCTCATCCTTTCTTGAGCCCTCTAAGTTCAGCAAACTGTTTCACTCCTCAAGAGACTGCAGTCCTGCGTGCAGCAAGCAAGGACCAAAATAGACCCCGTGCCCCAAGCCCGCGTGGTAATGGGGGACACATAAAGTAATTTATGGCCATGTAGAGGAAGGACAAAAGCCCCACGAAGAGCTCTGCTTTCCTTGGTAGATCCATATCCTGAGAGCAGAGCGTGCGGGACGGGGAGCCGAGGGTGCTGAAGAGGAGCTGTAGCTCACGTATGTACGCCGGTGCCAGAAGCTGCAGCCACCTCTAGCTCTACCCCCTTGGACACATGAACGCTGTAGTGTTTTACCAAAAGCTGCATTTCAGCACATTTTTGAAAGCTCTCCAATTTCACTTGGAGGTAGCGGTACAGCAATCACCTCCCCAGTGAACTCTCTCGGTATCTGAACAGCCTGGCAGGTAGCGGCTCTCGTTTCAAGGCTGGAGCTGTCTAAATCCAGCCTCCAGGCATCGGACCGTGCCGAACGCTTCCCAGCCGGATGGATGGAGCCGCAATCCCGCGCAAGAAATGCTTTTTCTGGATGTGATGCCTGTGCTGCGTGACTTGGGGGTGGCTGGGGCCCGTTAGGAGATCCTGGAGGAGCGGAGTGGATGGAGGAGGTGTGAGTGTGTCCCGTGCTGCCAAAAAAAACCAAACCATGGCAAAACCACACATCTGGGCTTTTGCTCTGTGTGTCCTGGGGTGTTTGCCTCATCGCGGTGAGCTGATGGAAGCTGTTAAAATTATTTGATCCTTGGACAATCTTGTTATCAGGGGGAGAATCAGCTGCTTTTGGTGGGCCACAGAAACAAAACCACTCGCCTGATGGGGTTTGCTGGGTTCTTAAACGTGAAGTAGCCATGTGGTGCTCAGCAGAGGGACGAGGTAGGGGAAGAGCGGAGAGAGGAAGAGAAAACGGACAAACCCTGAAGTACACAGTGCAGACTTGTCCTGGAGCTTTATTCCAGTGTACAATTACAGCTTTTCCTTGTTGCAGCGTTATTCTAGTACGCTGCCCTGTGACTTGTAAATACAGGAGCATTTAAAGTGGCGTACCCAGGGGAATTATCAGCGATGAGCAGTGCCGCAGATGATCGTTATAACTGCCGGTGCCCCGGGGACTCTGCGAGCGGCTCGGCCGGTCAGTGTCTCGCGGCACAAAGGCCGCTCTCAGATGCTTTTGAAAGCGCTGCTGCTGGCTCCTTTTAATCCAAATTCAATTTCTGCTTAAAAAAGAAAAATCATGGCAAAATCATTTCGCAAGTCTGAAACATGTGGATGTACGGCCTGCGTTCAGCCGTTCCTCCGTGATGCCAGCAGGAAGCCGTGTTTCCGCGGGATCTCTTGCAGACCGAGAACTGCTCCGAAGGCTTGGCAGGAATGGCTGTTGTTCCCGACTGGTGAGCAGCAGCGCTCAAACGGCTCGGCTGCCGTTAGCCATGGGAGAGAAGCGCGCGGAGAGCCGCAGAGCCTGCCAGAACAAATAGCACTTCGGAAAATTATTTTTCCTTTGTTCCCTGCCTTTGTCCCCGCGACTCGGGAGCGGGTTTCCGAGAGCAAGCCCAGCATCACGGGACGCCGGACTGCCCGGCGCCAGGGATTGCATCCGCCTTCACCACCACGTGCCGGCACGTTGACAGGTCCGGGGGTGACATCGGTCTCGGGGGACCCTGGCCCCTCCCGGGGTGTGTGCCTGGCTGCATCCCCGCACTCGGCAGACCTGGACAGCAGTTCCCACTCTCCGCTCCATCTCGGAGCATCTGGCCTTGCTGCAAGGATTGTTTTGCTTGAAGAAATCAAGCAGTGTTTTGTATCCTACTGGCCACAGAAAAGGAGGACATGCCAGTCTTGGGCCAAAACACACTGAACCCATCTCCCGGGCTCACACGTGCTGTCATCAAGAAAGATGAGGAGCTACTGGAGAGAGTCCAGCGGAGGGCTACGAGGATGAGGAGGGGACTGGAACATCTCTCCTATGAGGAGAGGCTGAGGGAACTGGGCTTGTTCAGCCTGAGGAAGAGAATGCTGCGAGGGGACCTAATATATACTTAAATATCTGCAGGATGGGTGTCAGGAGGATGGG
>Ga0181612_117092_pt1 | contig 10040 bp, 5 predicted proteins | sample HoacroProtozoa21_FD_119630 | JGI IMG/M metagenome (GOLD analysis project Ga0181612, IMG submission 119630) | Hoatzin crop microbial communities from Cojedes, Venezuel. Combined Assembly of Gp0051906, Gp0051904, Gp0051908
CGCGGCGCGCGGGGCAGCGCGTGCCGGGTGCCGAGGCTTCCCCGGGGGAGAGGCGGGGTGCGGCCCGGTGTTGGGTCCCTTCACCGCGGAGGTCTCTGGTTCCGGGCGGATGGGTGCCCGCTGCCGAGTCTCTGGCACTGAAACACGGTTTTTACAGGCGAAACCAGGGCAGCTGGCGTTGTTTCTGTCGGTAACGGTACCGGCTGCTTGCTGCTCTTTTGTTGTGGAGAGCCGTAGGTCGGCTTTCCTCCCTGGCAGGGAGTCTGTAGAGTGGCTCGGGCCTGGCGTGATGTCACGGTTATATTTATGGATCGGAACGGATCGGTGCTGGCTTTGACATCTTCAGCTTTCTTTAGCACAGGAGCTGCGGCGAGCTTTGTCTCTGTTGGCAGGGAAGGAGTGAACTAGTCTGTTAAGAGGTCTGGAGGAAAATGGAGTAGTATATCCTTTTATTGTTACTTGAAAACGATGCATGTGTAAAGATGTCTTGTTTCTTCTCAGATCTTGGAAATGCACTTGAAAATTAAGTGTATTTGGCTTAGAGGCATTCTGCAGAATGGAAACATTTTACAGTTTTACATCTTGTTTTTTTAATTAAATACTTTAAGTATAATAAATGAACCTGCAATAACAATGTGCTTCTCCAAGGCGAGAGGGGACATAGGTTTAATGTGTTGAGCCAATCTGCTGATCTGCACATGAAATAGTAGTTTTATTACTATATAACAATGAATGACAGCCATTACTTGATTTAGAAGTAATTAAGATAGTGTATACTTGGTGAATGTAATGTGCCAGTTCTTACTTGTGACTGAATTCATTGCAGCTCAGAGACTCTGAGTGAGAATGAAGCCTGTACTGCCAAGTTGATATGTGTGTAAACCTAGTAAGGTGTCCATGTAGCAGATGGCTTACAGAGGGGTAAAAGCATGTGAAATATCCAGACACTCACTAAGTGGAGCAGTGGAGAACTGAGTATCCCTGGCTCCCTGTGGAGTGCTATATCCAGTAAGCACAGTAACTTTTGAAACGTTTCGAGTTTGGTGTTGTTTTTTTTCCCGTCCTGTTCCTGCCCCCTTTCTGAAATATCTTTTTTTTTTTTTTTTTTTTTTGTTTTTTTTTTTTTTTTTTTTTTTGTATTTATCTCTTTTTCTCAGGAGCATTAGTCTTTCCTAAATGCCTTTCTTATCTCAGATTTCCATCCTGGAGAACAGATAATGTTAAAGGTTGGAGAGATTATATAGGAACAGCAAAGTTCTTTAGTTAACATGATGTATAGCAGAAGCTGGTAAATAATCATTGTGATGTGCTGTGTTATAGATGACACCGAGCTAAATATCGCAGTATCTCAGGTTACTTCATTTTGGTGATGATTATTCAACAGAATGTTTTATCAAAATAGAGACCACAGGAGCCAAAAGTTTTAGTTCTTCCTTTACTCTATGACCAACAGTAAAATTCCTTATCTCTGTTCTCTGACAAAAGATTAAAATATTCTGACTGATGTAAGTAATTGTCATCTACAGACTAGTATTGCACTGCTCTTCTGCTTTGGGAATAGAGTATCTGCTGAACTTCTGCTAAAGCATGTTTCAAAGCAGTGCAGAAAGTTAGTGACATTAACTGTCCACATTCCTCAGAAAAATTTAGAGACAGTCAAGTATTTAACAAAAGTGATTGTAAGTTTATGTATTAATGATTTTTCTTTCAGTGGTACTATGTTGATAGATACTAGCTTTTTGTAGTCCTTCACAGACATAGCACAAAATCGCATGTTGAAGTCATCTGCCTTACTTCATCGCTTGCTATGAAAAAACAGACGTTGGATGTCTTCTGTAAGCGTAGGGTATCTGTTCTTCATTCGGTTTATCTATTCCTTTCCATGTGACCAGTAGTTAATTACATGCTGGCATGTCCTGTAGTATTGCATTTCTTTTCGTGTAAGCTTAATTGCCCCAAATGGTACCACTGTGTGGATATGGAGGTAGAACTGATCTCTCTTTGTGGTATTCTCCACCAGAATTGGATTGAAGCCCCAAGTAAGAAGTTCTGTGAGTGCTTGTTTTCCATGCAGGCATGGTGTGACAGAAGTTCCAATAAAAGCTTTTATACTTGTATAAAATCTTTTATGCTTGAAAAAACACTTTTTAAAATGAAGTAGTTGTGATGGTATGTATGGTAGGATGATAGCATATTATAGTAAAAAAGTCATTGTTATTGACTGGCAAAATTTTACGGTCCATGGGATGGAATTTGCTAAGAATACATTTAGTGTTACATTAGAATGCTGTTCCTCCTGAAGCTGAAAAACAATGCTGCTGCAGGGAGGTGGCTAGTTGTAGCAGGTTTAATCACTAATGTATCAGTAGGTTCTCTGATGAAATTGAATAACATTGTTCACCAGAAAGTTTAAAAGCCTCTTAATTATCTGGATTTCATCAACTGTGAAACTAAGGATTTGCTAAGGTTGCTAGTGTCAACGATAATGAACCTTAAGAGAACACAGAGACTTCTTCACTAAAGGTGGTTGTACTCTTCCTTTCTCTGAACATTGTGTTACGTCACGTCTGTAAGAGCTGCCCCTTGCGTTCCTGACTGAGGTGTGCTGCAAATCTTGTTTACTGTAGGGGCTATTTCACACTAAACTTTTGAGTTATATGGGGCTCCACAGCATCTTGTATTATTTGTGACAAGCCCGCTACTGTCAGTTCTGCATTTTTGATTTGTCAAAATAAAAGCTTAGAGTTGAAATGTCAAGCTTCAAATCACTACAGAAGGTATGAGATTGCATTATTATTATTGACACTTACTACCGTCCGTTGTGCTGCTTTCTTACAATAGCTTAATGACATTAAGTTTTGTTCCCTTTTGAATATGGATGAAACAAGTGCAGCGCAGGTCAGAGTCAGATACAGTTTTCAAAGGTTAAGGCTCAGCTTTGGGAATAAATCATTTCAGTGTACCTTCAGAAAGGCCTTCATAGTGCAGTGATGCTAGCAAACTCAACTATGATTTATTACCCCTGCATGTTATTGCTAGTATTAAAATTTGCGTGGCTGGAAATACTGGGTGTAATTTGTAGGGTTTTTTTAGTTTGGTTCTTAAAAGGTATTAGCCAGTCTTTAATTTTATCCAAATACAGTCCCCCCCTAGAAACCAGTGAGCTAATTATTTATTTATTAGTAGGCTATGGAGTGTACGGCCTTATAAACAGTATATTAAGATATATCTCCATTTAAGTGTAATATTTATTGACTATCAACACAAATAATATGTCATCTCTGAAGATGTTTCTATGAAAAGGCACATGCCTACAAATGTCAGTTGTTCATCATCTCTGGATAAGTTGTTGGCTTACCTTCAGTGTCACTTTATCTCTTCAGCATGGTTAGGAGCACTTGGTTGCTGTCCTTCAGACAAATCCAGTTTATGCTGAAAGCAGAAAGCTTTACTTGAAAAAAGGCGAAACTTGTGAAATGTTTGTTTAAAAATTTTGTGCTGTATGGAATTAGTATGTTAGTCTAGTTCAGGCAGTGCGTGAACTGATTGCTTTTGTTGTCCGTATGGCTTTATGAAGATAATTTAAAAACAGTTTTAAAATACTGTTACTTTCTGTGTTGCCAGATTAGAAAATGGCAATCATCAGTACACTAGCATTAAAAAACTTACAAACCTGAATCTGTAGCTCTTTGAAATTTTGGGTTAATTTTCCCAATTTCTTTTCAGATAACAGAAGATTTCCTGGCAACATACCATGCCAACTATGGCTTCCATGCAGATGATACAGACAGTTCATCTGCTTCTGGCACAGCAGCTGAAAGTAAGCAACCAGTAAGTTCTAAGACATCAGGAACACAACCATCAGCAAATGAGAAGGGGCCACAACAAACAGATCCAAAACAAAAGGCAGAAAAACGGAAGCTTGAGCCAGGTAAGTGACAATGGGTTTCCCTCTGTGTAGGCTGCAACCTGTATAGTAATGGGTGGAAACTGGCAACTGTGCAGTGTTATCATGTACAGCAGAGATACAGGCTGTTCTGCAAATTTCCAGAATGATTTTAGAATCATATGGTAGTTCATAGGTGTCCTACTAAGTCCCTATACAAGGTGGAAAAAAGCAAATTAAGGCATGTTCAGAGCTTTTCCGGTGGGCAAGCAAAAATTCTTAGAAATCTGATGGAATATGACATCAGGTACGCTCCCATGTTTAATAGCTTGGCATAACTGAATTAAAACTCTGTTTTTAGGATGGTTTCATGTGGAGGAAGACAGAAACACAAATGTTTACGTGACTGGTAAGTAATAGTGTTTGTTTATCTACTTTGAGCTAAAGATGGTAAAAGAGACTCGTATTTGTCTTGCTGACTTCTAGCATTACCTAGTCAGTCTGCCACTTGCAAGCTACTTAACGTTATGTTCATGACTGCATAATGTCTTTGTGATGTTTAAATTGCAGATGTGGGAAAGCAATAAAACGGACGTATTCCATGCTTTTATCTTTTAAATGTGATACTCTGCGAGCTGCGTCAGCCAAGTTGCTGATTTTTTTTTTTTTTTAAGCAAGCTACAGCTAAGAAAAACAATCTTTGTGAACTCCTAGGGAATAGGATAATGAGAACAAGTTATAATAAGATTGCATTAACTATACATATCACAGTGTTTTAATCTTTATTTTTTATTTTGTTTTATAAATATATAATTAAATAATTAGATAAGAAGGAGGAAACAGTAAGTACAAATAAAGCTGGAAATAAAATGAGCAAATAATGGGGAAGCTCAAATGAAACTATCTGTGCATTCATTATGGTATTTACTTCTTTTGGATGTCGGTGTGCTATCTTTAGGTGCATATACAAAGGTACATTTGGTGGTTCTGAGCAGTGATAGACATGCACACACTTGAAGTCTCAGAAATCTTCAGGCAAAACTAGCATGGAACATTCACGTAATTTTCTCTGCTGTTTTGTTTTTTTTTCTTGTCCTCAATGCAAAGTTCAGGCTTTGAAAACTCCTTACGCTGTAATTGATTTTTTTGTCGAATTTGTGGGTGGAGAAAGTAATCGTCTGTTTATAGGTTGAGGTGGTTTTTTTTGTCTCCAATCCCTAGAGGTGCAGTGGAACTTAAAACGGGCAGGATAGTTACGTTTGTATAGGCCATTGTGTCCACTGTAATGGACTGCACACGACACCAACATTACTTTTATTCTTCAGATTGGTATCTTTCATTTAAGGAAACACTGTGGGGGTTTTGTTCTAGTGAGGTTTTTAAAAAAAAAAAAAAAAGAACATATTCAAGCCTTCACTTTTAATTTATTTTACAGGTTTACCTCCAGACATTACAAAAGATGAATTTATACAAGTCATGTCAAAATGTGGTATCATTATGCGAGATCCTCAGACAGAAGAACACAAAATCAAACTTTACAAAGATAAGGAAGGAAATCTTAAAGGAGATGGCCTCTGTTGCTATCTAAAGGTCAGTGGTGCACTGAAATGCAGTTTTTCTTCCCATTGATATACTTATGACCACTGTTTCAGAATCACATTTGGAAGATTATTGAAATATCTGAAGTAAACTTAGAATTTAGGTGTCTGTTTTAAAGAAATTTTTTTCCAGAACCATCCACTTCTCTGCTTGTACGCCTCCTTTATTTCCTCTTATTCACGCCACCCTCCCTCCCTTCGGAAATGTCCATAATGCCCGCTGAACATGTCTCTGCATGTTCCTGTCTTGAGCCCCAGTAATTATGGAGTGAAGAGAGGGACCTCTTCACCTTTTACTTCAAAAATATGCCACGGTGTGTCCAAGAATACAGAAATTACTACAGTATGTTCCTTCCTGTCTTGTTCTGTATTTACAGCTTGTAGTTGAGAGCTGATAGGTTCAGAATTGTTCTTGCATTCTATATTAACCTATAAATGTTTAGCCTGCAGCACTAATTCCTTCATGCGATTCACTTGTGAATCATTTGGAAAGTTAGTGCTTGCAAGTGCAGTCTGTTTTAATTCTGCAAGAAGCACCAGGCAGTACTGAATCAGCTGCCTTGTGGTCTTTGCTTGTTTTGTAATTTTAGTAGTTAGGGCTGTTTAGTGCACAAGTATAAAGACAGTCTGCTCTTCGAAGGACTCTTAGGAAATTGTTAAAAATTACTTACGGCCTCAACGTCTGCTGTTCTTGGAGAAGTGGTCCAAGCCGTATAGAAAATCAACGCCCTGAAATTTTTTTGTTCTCACTTTTAAGTTCATTGGCTTGCTTGACCATTGCAGATTAGTTTTTATGACATATTTGAATGAAATGTATGCGGTTGCTTTTGGCAGTATTAATCTGCTGTAACAGGGGTGAGGAAATACTGGGTTTTGATAAAGAATGCATTGCTGACTTTGTGACAAGGAACTTGGAAGAGATATGGCGTTAAGGTTTTCCGTGACAGGGAATTGATTCTTACCACAGTATTTTTAATTAAATGTTATTGGAATAATTTGACTCTGCCTTGTGCTTTAAAGTTTGTGTTCTGTTTTATCTTCAAATAGAGAGAATCAGTTCAACTTGCATTGAGACTTCTGGATGAGGCAGAAATTAGAGGCTATAAATTACATGTTGAAGTTGCAAAGTTTCAACTGAAGGGGGAGTATGATGCAAGCAAAAAGAAGAAGAAATGTAAAGACTACAAGAAGAAGTTGTCTCAACAGCAGAAGTTTGTATTTTTTATTTCAGTAACACATTGCTTGAATTCTAAGTGCTATTAGCAAAGCACTGCATTGTTTCAAATGCAATGCTAAGAGTTATGTAGAAATTGAAGTCTTACCTGACAGCAAAATAGCTTAAATAATATGTGTTTGGAGGGGACGAACTCCTAAATTAAATGTTGACATAATGAACTTCTTTGTGATTGATGCATTAAAATTACATGTAGGGAACCGAGGTCATTTCAGTTATAAAAGAAAATATTACAACTCTGGGGAGATAGAATACTTTTTTTCCCACACTGTGTGAGGGTGTGCAAGTCCTGTCACCATATCTAGGTTTACTTTTTTAAGGTAATAACACTTTGGCTGTCCACATATTGTTTGTACCGCGCTTTACCTGTTGCAAAGGGCAAGAGATGCTAGCTTCCATAGGAGCAAATGCTAAAATATCTCCGTAGGTTCCCCCAGACCTGTCTCTCTCTGATATAAGTTATGCTGGTTTTGTAATTATACCTAGATTCATTGCTTCTGTTACTTGAAAATTGTTTTTCTGCCTTTCGGAACCAAGAAGCGGATTAAAGAAGAAAAAGTTTATAGGACTCAATATTTTAATGAAAGCAGCATTCCACTAAACATCTTAAATAGTAATGCGAAAGTATTTTGCCATAGTTAAAGGGAACAACATCTACTTGACTTTTTATCAATTAAAAAGAAAAGCAGCTTGAAATGTATCTGTCGCAGAGACACATTGCCAGTTCTTGCTGTAAGAAGTCTCCAGTGTGGAGAGAGGAATATGAAAATAACGAACTTGCACTTGACAGCAATTTGTGTGAATAAACTGGCTTCACTTGGTGTTCCCTTTGAGTTGAAGAGCATAATTTACTTGCTACTACCTTCATTGGAAATCCACGTTTTCTTCAGCTGAAGTAGCAGATACAAGAAGGAACTTAACAAGATTTTTTCTCCCCAAATATAAGATTTTGAGATTTAGAAGTGTAAGTGAATGTGTCCTTTTTTTGTAATAGGATATGAAGTAGGCACTTCTGCCAGAAGTAACATTTTTCATCAGAAGGCAAAGTCATAGAACAGATGCCCTGAGTTACATTGCTAGTTTGTGGCAGTGGCACTGTGCTCTGTGGAACAAAATACCTCTTGCAGCAATGCCTGTGTAAGACTTAAGGTGTTCTTGCATGTTTGTGTAATTAAAAGCAGTTCAATGTTACTAAAGGGAATAGTGGATCTCCTTTGTACAAAATAAATCAGGAAAAATGGTAAAATATTGACATTTTTATTATACTTGATAGCAGCTGGTTTCTGTATCTGAGCTGCTATTAGGAGGGAATAAAAATTTAATAAGAAAATGCTTTGATTTTTAAAATAATTCATATTTCCTCTGTGAGCATCAAAGTACCTTAAAAACTCAGCTGCTTTGTAGAAGTGGTAAAACTGGGTGGTGATTGCATTTTTTAGAAGAATAACTTAACTCATTGTATCAAAATAGGATGTTTTAGTTGATGTATTGCAAGAACTGCCAAATTAATGATTTTTTTTCAACAAATACTTGTAGAAACTGAAGAGAGCCGCAACAATATCTTCTTACTGTTGCTTCATTTCATTAGACAGCTGGATTGGAGGCCTGAGAAGAAAGATGGTGGAACGCGAATGCGACACGAGCGCATCGTAATTATCAGGAATATGTTTCACCCAAAGGACTTTGAGGTAGGAAGATGCAGTTTGCTACTGTAGATTGTGGTGTTACAGTTAACGTTGTCTAAACTTACTGCTATGAGAGTTTTAGCAAAATTCTAAGCAGATGAGAACAAAATTAAACTTACTGTTTGGGCATGGTTTTTCCTGTGCCAGGCATCTGCTTAAAATTCATTCATCTGTTTCCAAAAAGCAACAAAAATATGTTGGTAAGAATATATTTTTCAAGTCGACCTGTTTCAGTGTGTGTGTCCTGATGATAGTCCTTTCTGGGATGGAAAGAGAAGTAAACTGTAACTACGTTGGAATGGAGAAACCGGCACAAAATAGCCTTATTAATAAATAGCATTTATTAAATTTAAATAAGGGCTGTCTGCCAACTCCCAAGTGGCTTTCAAAATGCAGCATAACAACACGTAATTTATGAACTTTTAATAGATTGACAGATGTGTTCCATTGGTGATTGAGCAAAAATAAAACTGAGAGAAGTAAGTGCTGCTGTTGAATTTAATCTGTGCGATTGCGTTGCAGGAGGATCCCTTAGTGCTAAACGAGATCAGAGAAGATCTGCGGACAGAGTGTGAAAAATTTGGTCAAGTAAAGAAGGTTCTCATATTTGATGTAGGTATTTTTTACATGCTGTGTTGGCAGAATTGATGTAAGGTGTGAATGTGCAAAACATTTAGGATTCTTTAAGTATGAGTGGAGCATTTATTTGATTTTGTGTGCTTATTTCGTGGAAACTTAACCTAATCTTTCAGTGTTTTAAAATTCACTGTTTTGGAAATTAATTTCTAAGCAGTTTTCTACTTCAGCCTATGTGAAGGCAAACTCTAATTCTTCCGGATAACTTGGATACACGTCATGAGTTTGAAAGTTTATAAATACATTGATTTGCAGCTAAACTAGCTGAAACATGTGTTTGTAATCTGTATGCTAATAGAACAAAATGTGTAAACTTGCAAACTGAATTTTTCGAACATGATTATGTATGATCAGGATGGATCTAAATCCTGGTTGATTTTGTAACAGTATCTAAAAGGTGTTGGAATAAATACACTATTTAGAAAACTACTAAGTGAACTTTGTCTCTCCTTACAGCGACACCCTGATGGCGTGGCTTCTGTGTCGTTTAAAGAAGCAACAGAAGCTGATCTGTGCAAGCTGACTCTGAATGGAAGGTGGTTTGGTGGTCGCCAGCTCAGTGCTGAAACATGGGATGGTGTAACAGATTATCAGGTAGCCTGTCATGGCCCTATTTTATCAAATATTTCTTCCAAACTGTAAATCTGTTTTAATTTGAGATGTGCTTGGTGTTCCCATCCCCATACACTTCCCTTGCCTGCTCCCGCCCTATCTTACTTCTCAAAAACTGCTCAGATGTCTCCAAAATATCATCCTTAATTATTCAGTATAGCAAAAACGTAAAGGATCTGTTTGATGTTAAAAATTGCGTGTTGGAGATGTCAAGTTAGAGGATTAGCCAGTGAATGTACAGATCATTAGTCAACAGGGCCTGTTGAAGTCTTGAGATTCTACTGCAATGTAAATGCTTGTACAATTTTATCTGTGTAAATATTCATTTTTAGAAGTATGACTTTGTAATGATGTGTATAAACATATCTTTAATAGGTGGAGGAGACTGC
>Ga0181612_138639_pt1 | contig 10040 bp, 1 predicted proteins | sample HoacroProtozoa21_FD_119630 | JGI IMG/M metagenome (GOLD analysis project Ga0181612, IMG submission 119630) | Hoatzin crop microbial communities from Cojedes, Venezuel. Combined Assembly of Gp0051906, Gp0051904, Gp0051908
ATAAGTCACTGTAACTCATGCTTTTTAATCAATGGGGAGTTTATTGAGGGGTTTTTTTTGTCTGCTTTTCATTTAAGAGACCTGATAGGCTCTTTTAAAGTTTAAGATTGACACTGAATCTGGTTTTAACTGTTTTTTTGACTAAAAGATTAATTTACATTTACACACAATATACTTACCACCTATAACTGAACTACAGTTAAAAGAAAAACAATCTACTGTTTACAGGTACCCATGAGGGCAGAAAGGAGAGTGCAGTAGTATTATTACTAGTAGGTAGCAGCATTAAATTTCATTTTTTTATGAAAAGGATTTGAAAAGACTTGCAAGATTTGGGAGGGAGGGAAAGAAAAAAAGACCCAACACCCTAAAAAAACCCCAAATCCAAGAAATACTTCCCTTGAGAAAATTTGTTTCCAGAACTTAGTTCCATCATTGTGTTCATCCTAATGTCAGTTTAACTTCATGCAATATTATTTTCCAGCATTCACTAACATGCTATTAAATCTTTGAATCATACAACCATGTTTGTAAGTACTTAACAAGAGTTATTATTGCTATATAGGCTGAAAAGTCAGAAGAATCTGACACAATAAGTTAACAATTCAGACTTGCCAGGATACACAGGCACAAGTTCAGCCATAAATATACGTATATATAGATGTACTAGGAAAGCTGGTACTATCTCAATAACCAATTTAGTTATGCTTTGGAAGGAAACTGATTCTGTTCCCTCCAAAACTGCAATAAAGTTTGATTTTTGCTTCTCAAAAACTTCTCAGTTTTACAGTTAACAGTTGTTAACTTCACAGATAAGTTTACTGCTAAAAACATATGCCTAAGCAACTTTGCATATAATGAACGTACAATAGAAATATTTGAGCCAGAAGTGACTTTAAGGTATTATCCCCTTATGTACTGTAATCAGTAGAACATGATTCAGAAGATGTATAACAAGCTGCTGTGCATGAGGATCATTCTCTCATATGTTCTTCTGCAAAAGACTCATTCAGCTCATACGGTTTCAGCAAGAAGAATTACTTTAAAATAATCAATGCATGCTTCACAATGTCTCTCATTTTAAGGTCTAAACAGAACCAGAGAAGCCAGCAAAATAAAATTATGTTCTTAGAAGTCTTATTTTTGTAATCAGTTATCTTCTACATGTTTTCTTGGTTCTGGCAAGAGAAAAGAACTACACTAAACTTGAGAAATTCTAGAAGCACATTATTTAATTTGAAATCCTAATGTTTTGGTGGTTTCAATTGCCTGGATTGATATCCAAACTTACAAAACCAAAAGAACTGCCTATTTGCCTCTCTTTCTCTGCAGGAGCACACACATCTGCGTAGTCAATTTCATTTTAATGATTCAACTGCCAATTCAAGCTCTAGAAGCTATGGTGTTATAGGAAGCTGCACCGTTGCTAAGGTACCTTGGTAGTCTCATGAGCCTGACAGGACTGCTCTGTCAGTGCAGAGGTCTTACTTCTGGTACCAAGCTTCCTCACTGAGACCTAGTCACAAGTTTCTACAAAGAGCTGAACTGCGCCGTGCAGAAATCCTCCGGTAGCCAGTGGTAGTGTAAGTGTGGAGATACCGAAGTACCACGCAACTCCACAAAACAGCCTGACCTTGAGAATTCTGTCCACATGCAATCTGTTTTTACAGACTGAATTCAAGAACCATATTTATATGCATACAAATATGTGTGTGTGTATGTGTATATATATGCTTGTGTGTGTGTGTATGTGTGTATATATATATATTTCTCTCTGTGTCCAAGCATGCAACACATTAGCCCTCAGCTGACAAAGGCCTTCTCACATGTGCTGTTCCCTGTCTGGAAGAGGCTATGGGCAGAACAGAAGATGAGACTAACATGGAATGACTCCTCTGGCAGAAATCTCATTACAGTAAGAGAAGGGCACAGAATGAATCAGTTCTATCAGATGGTCTGTAGAAAGGAAATTTATGAGGAAGAGAAAAAGAAAAATAAGGTGGCAGAGAAATTCAGAGAGAGAGGAAAAAATAAGCAGCTTTCACCTTCTTTCTGACATCAAGCTGCAGCTGAAAGATGGTGGTTGTTGTGGTGATAGGGAAGAAGAAAGCAGCAAGCAGAGAAGAGTGGGATGTCTCTGGTACGTTTAGGACTTGAAAGGATAACAATCAAAATCCTGACAAATTCTCAGGATTGCAACTGTGATATGGAACGGCAGCTAATACTGTTGTACTCTACAGAAATCACTTAATGTGCAAGTCGTTAAAAACAAAGTGAGTCCAGGAGTGGAGTTTGGGGACAGATAGTTTAAATCTGAGGTAGAAGAAGGTAAGGTAAGACAGCAAGGAGTTGGACTTGGTTGGAGTAAAGAGAGGAAAAAACAGAGAAAGTGACAGGCAAGAATTGCAGGGAAAGCAAAATTCTCCACTTCAAATGCTTGTACCTTATTCCAAAGCAGAACCAAAACAAACTTTTATGCCTTTGAGAAGCAGAGATCTCAATTTTTCAGTTTCCACTGGAAGACTGCAAAAATAGCATTCAGTTCTGTCAAATTAATCCACAAGACTGGACAGAAAAAAGTGCTCTTCATCTGGAATGGGTGGTCCTCAAGTTGTGAATCTCCAGCTCTACTCCTTTGCCATAGGATCTTGTGGTTCTAAACCCACATTAACCAGTTTCCCTAATATTTTTCTGCCCTAAGCAACCAACAGTTGTATGTCTATATAAAATTAGGAAGAAACATACATGAAGAGGACCATTTGCAGGTTGACAAGCTTTTTACCATATATGTTGGCCATTGCTTAAAACCAGTATCAACGCCTAAAGCTCCAGTCCAGTACTAAGAACATGATTAGCGAGATCTAAGATGTCTTACAAGACCGTCTATTAACACACTGCATCTGCAAAAGCAAAATTTCTATGCGTGAAAACAGGTTAGCTAAGCATGAGAAAGTAAACTCTCAAAATTCAGCCCCATTGTTTGTAAATGAAGACAGTAATAGTAAAACAAAACAAACAAAAAAGATTCTTCTTTTTTAAAAAAATTACTTACTTAAAAGGGGATGAAAAAGGAAAACTAAGGGGCTACATCCAAGATCTTGTGAAGGTACGATGCATCATGCCAATGCATGGGTTTCTGTACCTCTTAAGCCTAATTTTCACACTATTGTCAAACTGTGGTATAGATAATAGCACTGAAATAGCATTTGATTCAGGATGGTCAAGAAAACTTCAACCCTTTCTAAAACTGATTTTGTCTAGAAACATGAAAATGGCTATCTTCTTTTGCAGTAGAAATGTGTGAAACTGAATCAAAGTACCAGCAGCAAACCAACAGAACCCACAAAGCACCAGAACCTGTGACCACCTGACTTCTCAACTTTCCCTTTGTCATTAAACTTGTTGGTTGACAGGTGGCTTTTAAAATAATGTTATCGTATCGCGCTGTGCTTGTGTGAACTAGACAGGGAGTTTTCTGTTGCTCCAGTCCTAGTTGATGGCTCAAAACACAAGCATTCATGAAAGGTGTTCTAGATGTTCAAAGGCAGGAAAATTCATGTGCCGTATCTCAATCCTCTGGAAGAGTAATCACCTACACCCTTACAGAAGATGCCATCACGGTTGCATACAAAGAGGAAAGCACAACAGTAGTTAAACACCCAAGTATTTGCTCTTGCAAGTTAAAGCTCTAAAGAAGGTGCTTGACTGAGGATTTCTGAGTTCTTGGATGGCTGCAGTCTAATTTACAGCCAGAACTCACTTACCCTTGCGTCATTTTAACTTGGGAAATGGCAAGATGTGACACAGAGCTGGACTGAGTAATTAGGAACAGGAATCTCATACTGTTTTTGCCACATGGGGTATGTACGTATGTTTGACTATTCCTTAAACCACGTTTAAAAGTGCACCTGAGACACAATGCTTAACCTCAGTGCAAATGTCCTGACTTTGGCCATGTTGATTAGAATATTTTTATCCTTGGGCCTATATCTGATTTTATTTAAAATTACTTGGAAATTTATTTAATTCAGATATGCAATTAAATAATCATTCTTTTCTTTTATTCTTTGTACTTGTGCATGTGCCTACAACTATTTTTCATCAGAACTCCCTTTGTCTAATGGCCTGGTCTGACTAAAGAAAGAAAACATTGCAGAAATATGTGAAAAGAAAAAATACGTTTGGTAGAAATTCAGAAACAAGGAGACATCCAGGTTCTGATTATATGCAGTTTAAACTCAGGTGCCCCTTTTACCTTTTGTTCTTCCCTTTGTCTTTGTTCTCTCCACAGCTCCAGTTATTTTTATCACTACACTCACTGCCAGAAAGGTCTCTCCATTTAGAAACCAACATGCATCTATCTGACCCTGTTCCAGAGTCCTTTTTTTGACAAGGAACGAGCACAAGCTGTTGGCTCAGTGTCAACAGCAGGCATTAAAGTCATCAGCAATAGGAAGCAACAAAGAGATCTGAGCCCTCTTTGGCTGGAAACTGTTACCTCCTTAACATTCATGTTTGCCATGCAAGTTCAGCAACCTGAAATCCAAACCAGCTTCGGATTCAAGCCTTGCCCTTAATTAGAAGAAGTAAATTTTACTACAAAGCCAGGTGCCAGGCCACTTCAGGATATCTGAAGTGAGTGATTAACAGAACCTAAACTCTTTTTTATAGGTTAAAAAAAAATAAAATCAAGCTCTGGGCTTCTATTCAGTTGCTGCATTTGTTTGAACCAACCCCTTTCTCTACAGATAAGATAAAGGGAAACAAGACATAAGAACTCCCCAAGAATATGACCCAATTATATTATCAAATAGTTATTAACTCACAGCAAGCAACATCCACATGTACATTTATAAACCTAATTAACGACAGGAATATATTTGATGTTTAATATCTAAAAATCAAAACTTTCTATTGAAACTCATACTATTTATGTATATGTGTAAATTTACAAATAACTTCTGATTTCTCTCCTATTATTCTTCTGTAGAAAGTAATTATGATCATTTTTGTTTTAATACAGGCAAAAAATCTTCTTGTGACTCACTGAAAGGCAATAAATATAAGCTCTTCATGCACTGAAAAACCACTTTTGAACATGAGATAAGCTTATTTCAGCGTCTCTGAAAATTTTACCTAAAGCACGTAGGATATACAATGTGCTATCCAGTTGCACCATGTTTCTTCAAGGCAGCCTTCATTACTGTCACCTCACTACAATGTGGGTTTAGAATAGAAAGGAGATACACTTTTGCATTCCCTCTGCAAAGCTGAACAGATGTAAGAGTCTGTTTAGAGAGACAGGAGAAGAGGCTAAAAGAATATATATACGTCTGCAACTTATCCCAATTCTTTTCAATGCCTTGACACTAGGTGAAGGGTGGAATGTTTCAGGCAAAACCAGCTGGACAACTATGTGCCTGTAAGAACAAACCAAGTCCATGTAAAAGACACCAACTTTCACAATTATTCTTGGCCATTTCCCAGATGGTCAAAACTCAGGAATTAGTAGGCTAGAAATCTTAAAGCTGACTGGAATATCATGAACTTTAAAGCAGGGGTGAGGGGAAAGGAAGACCATGACACATCTTCTTATTTACTATCTTTGTTTTGATTCTTTAGGACAGACCGAGGTCAAATTTCAAATTTTTCTCTGCAACTAAGAGCAAAGAAATTTTTCTCCTTGTTTCCTCATACCCTCAGTGAAAGGTGTACTTTCTATTTAATACCTGTTCTCAGAAAACTGAGCCTGAGGTAAACACTGAACTGTCAGTATTTTGTCACAAAACGGCAAGGACTGGCAATGCTCCAAAATCGTCACTAGGAAGAAGAAAGTGTTCCCTTCCCTCGTGAATAGAAGGCTTACAGTTCTATTCAAAACAAACCAGACACAGGACTTCTATTTCTTCAGGTGTGCAGCTGAGCCAGTTCTGTTGCTCAGCTTCCTAGATTTGCAGGGACACACAATTACTTATAAGTTCAAGAGGTCATGATGAAAGGTCCTTGCTTTAAACAGAGTAACTCAAACTCTAGAAGCCTCATGGCCACACAGTGTGACCATCTAGTCATGCCTCACCAAGTCTAGACTTCAAAGCCCAAAGTTCATAAATCTTCAGATCAGGCATCCTTCAGATAGCAAGTCCAAAGTGGAGAACACAACTGGTCTTTGACTCAAACCCTTCACCTATTTTCAAAACATCCTCAGTTTGCAAGTTATCCCAGAAGCATGTTACTTAAAATCTTCATGATTTAGAAGTAAAACTTTAGAAAAAGGCAAAATGAAAGTTCTCTCATCTACCTTTGCTAGTAGCACCGGTAGACTGGTGGAACAAACTAGAAAAAGGCATATTTTATTACAGCTAAGAGTTAAATAGAAACATTCCAAGCTTGGCTAATACTCTTATTTTCTTCAGTTTGACCAAAGTCCAGCTCATATCCATTTTTTTCACTTCAATAACAAGCCAGTTCAGTTTTCATTTTTGTACTGAAGCCATCCCAGCTGATTTCCTTAACAACATACCAATAACTTCATTTTTTTTCTCTCCAATGAAAACAAGTTCAGGCAGCCAACTCTCCTTCCTTTCATGAAAACTCAACATCTTTAATGGCTTTTCCAAGCAAAGCCTGAATCTTTCTTTGGTCACTCACAGTTCACAGTGGTAATGAGTCCTTGTCTGCCACAACACTTTTGTATTTATGTTGGCCACTTTCCCTCATGCTTCCCTCAGTCTGGAGAAAGATTTATAAAATTCAGATTCCCAGGTGTTCCTACTGCTTACATTATTGTAGTGAATAGTGAGTACTTTGTAATAACAAAACAGACAGATTAGCGAAAAGAGGACACTGCTGGTAATAATACTGACATGGTTCTGGATAGCAGGATGGGCAATTTTTTAAGGGCCTTTTATATTTCTTCTCCCACTATCTACCATTTAAAATTCAACTGCACTTAGATGGGATTTCCATGGGAATTAAGTGTCCAATTCCAGTTGAACATCAATAGAATTTTGAGCCTCTAATTCCCACATTCTACTTTGAAGATCCTTGCCATAATCCATTTGGAGAGCATATCTGTCCACCTACAACACACTTCCAGTTAACCATATGCTAATCATATATTTGTTATGCACATTCAAGCTCACTTTGTCAAACGAGGAGAAAAAGTAAATAATTATAAAGGCTGTAGGAGTAGGGAAGAAAAACACTTCATGAAATTTATCCCAAGCATAACATAGTTTTGCATTCAGAATACAAGCAAATGTATGTTTCTATCTGTGAAACAAGTATTTGATATTAATAAAAAGAAGTACACAAAAACTTCATTTCTGGTTTATGAAATGTCGGCTCCCTGATGTATTTCTGAACCATCTGTTTCTACCACCAGAGAACTACAGCAAGTCAAAAAATGGCAAATTCCCTTCATTTTAGTTTGTTTAAAATACAGTACCACCTCTGACTCCACTAATTCCTTTTAGGGTACACCATCCTTTCAACAGCATCTCAGAGAAACGTCTATTGAATCTCTTTTTTTTTTTTTTAACAGATTATTGATGTGTTATGTAGAACATCTGCCCAATAATAGGAGAAATCACCTCTGTGTAAAGGGTCAGGAGAAGGCTATAGTTTAAGAAAACTCCTTGGAGCATTTAACTTCAGCCACAAACACACATAGTAACTGAAATTGTATTATGTGGGGAAGGTTATATTTCTGACTTGGCTTTTCATGTTGGAATCCTGCAATCCAGTCATGGATGTCACAAAAATAATTTTACCAGCATTGAATTAAGAATATATTTCATCAGTTCTGATTGCCCAGAAAGTATGAGCTGTCTGATGACAGACAGAATAACATATAAGGTTATTACTACTGTTTAATAATAATTAATAAGAGTAATAAGAATAGTAGCAACAAAAATAACAACAACAACTTATTATTTAGTCTCCTCGCTTTCTTTAATAACAAAATATCTCTCTCCCCATAGCAAACAATGGAAACCGAGTGCATGAAACACCAGATCTCTCTGTGTCTGCCCTCGTCCCTTATCTATATGTGGAAATATGTATCTTCTCCAGTTAATCATTTATTATAGTGTTCAGCACATGTTGGGACATGTTTTAGAGGCAGGTCTGCTCAAGGACTGTTGTTTCACTTCCTGACACAATTAATTGCATTATGAGTCAGAGTTCTAATGAAGACGAGTTGTTCTGTCTCAATGCAACTGTCCTGGGAGACAGAGACAGCCACAGAGACAAGGAATTTGGACAGTCCTGTGTTGTTTATCAGGCACTCAAGTTCAGGAGATAAATGGTCAGAAACCACAGGATACTTTGGTGGGTCTGTTACAGTGATTTTGTTGTCTCAGGTGAATCTTAGAAGTCCCTGAAGGTCGAATATTGAGGACCTTATTAAGATGTAGGGAGGAAGGGAAGCAGACAGACTAGATAAAAAGAAAATATCAGAGTACATTAAAGGCAGTAAGTATATAAAATGCCTGCAGTTGCTTGCCTGCAATTCCAGCTAATATATGCCACATTTAACGCTACTGCAAAGCACTTCCACAGTTTGTAATACAGAAAGGGGAGCATCACAACATCTAGCTATACAAATTTTATTCAAATTTTTGTTTAAATTATCTAAATTCAGCTGGAAATTTTCCAGGGACAAACATGAGATTGCAGGTACCTCCAGCTTTTGATTAAACTAGACATGCATCAACAATGGATTCTCTCACTATGTAAGTTACTTCCTAAGGCTCTTTTGCCAGATTAGAGACAAGATGCAGAAAGGGTCACAGTATTTAAACAAAAACGAGGTATGTGAACAATTTAAGACTCACTCTAACTTCAGACTTATTAGAGCAAAGAGAATCTAAAATGCATCAGAGCAGGTTTAGATTGGGTATTAGGAAAAATTTCTTTACTGAAAGAGTGGTCAAACATTGGAACAGGCTGCCATCCCTGGAGGTGTTTAAAAAATGTGTAGATGTGACACTTCAGGACATGGTTTAGTAGGCATGATGGTGTTGGGATGATGGTTGGACTTGATGATCTGAGAGATCTTTTCCAACCTTAATGATTCTATGATTACCTAAGAAATGCTGATTGTCTTGGAAAATCTGACTTCAACTTATTACCAGTAATTTGATACAGATATACCACATACAGTGGTAAATCTTGAATTCTGTTAAACAATTGTGTTCTGAACTGAGTACAATGTATTTGTTTTTTCTGCTATACCAATTGTCTTTCAGGCATCAAATACATTACAGTATTAATAGAAGTCATCTGTGTTCCTTAAGAGGAACAAATGACAGCCAAAGTAGAAAGGGACCAAGACAGCAAAGACAGGTCAGGAATCTTGGAATAAGTTCCATGAGAGTGGTATAAAGCAGGAAAGATAGTATGAAGGGGAAAATAGGAATTCTTTGAACAAAACCCTGGAATTTTTCTGTCCTTGCAGTGATGCATGTATTATTTATGGGAGTGTGAATGATTCTACAGATGTTATTGGGTTGTTATATATCAGAATAACTATGTATGTTTTATCCATACTTATGCACATGTCTTGTGCTTTAGCTGAAGAGAAATTTTTGAGTCTTTGAAGAGACAGTCAATCCAACTGCTGGTCAGAGCAATTGTCTTTGAGTAATAGAATAGTTTTGCCCTCTGCCTTTGGGGAGGAGCCTTATGACTTCCGCATTCCTCTTTCCTAAAACAAAGATCTTGGAACGTAGTCATGTCCAAATATCAACATTTCTTCCCTTGTCATAATCATAGAATCACAGAATGGTAGGGGTTGGAAGGGACCTCTGTGGGTCATCTAGTCCAACCCTCCTGCCGAAGCAGGGTCACCTACAGCAGGCTGCACAGGACCTTGTCTAGGTGGGGCTGGAATATCTCCAGAGAAGGAGACTCCACAGCCTCCCTGGGCAGCCTGGGCCAGGGCTCCGTCACCCTCAGAGGGAAGAAGTTCTTCCTCCTGTTCAGCTGGAACTTCCTCTGCTTCAGTTTGTGCCCGTTGCCCCTTGTCCAGTCGCTGG
>Ga0181612_130518_pt1 | contig 10039 bp, 7 predicted proteins | sample HoacroProtozoa21_FD_119630 | JGI IMG/M metagenome (GOLD analysis project Ga0181612, IMG submission 119630) | Hoatzin crop microbial communities from Cojedes, Venezuel. Combined Assembly of Gp0051906, Gp0051904, Gp0051908
AGGTCCCTTCCAACCCCAACCATTCTGTGATTCTGTGTTGAGTGGAGGAACTGCCTCAGGTCTGCCAATGCATGTTGAGGTCTGAGCTCTGGTTGCAGCCTCGACGTACCTTTTGGAAGAGTTTGATCTAGTTGTGGTTTGAGGTGTTTTATGTGTTCATGGCTCATTCTTCTCTCCCAGTAAGTGCTGATAAATTGAAGAGAAGACGAAGTTATGCTGGCACGCACCCTGCATTGTCTTTCCCTGCCTTTTTTGTGCTTTTTTTGAAATAGGATTCCATACCCATGATGTTCTCAGTCACTCTCATCATTAGAGGCAGAGTTTGTCTTGGAGAGGCAGAGTGAAGAAATCTGGAGATCCTGCTGTCACATTTTAGCATTCGCACCATAACTGGTCTTTGGAATAGAAGTGAACAAAGTTGATTGATTCTGTTATGTCCTGGCAACCCTGAGTACCTTGAGCAATCTTCTGACTGAGTGGTGATCAGTGCCTAGCCAGCTACACTTTGTACAGCTGGCGTTTGCCACAGGTGCAAATTCTGTGTGTTGGTTCTAAGACCACCTTTTTTTTCTTGATTGCTATCAAGGTGGTAATGGGCTCAGTCCATGAATGTGCCCAGCTCTTGTATTTGCTATTTTTACTATTGTCAGGACAAGCCTGAAGTGTGGTTCAAAGTGATCTTTCCTTCAGCCTACCTTGAGGCGAGATGCTTCTCTGCTGCTTGGTTTCCTTTTCCTGAACAGAATGACCTGACGAAGCAGCTGAGGTGTTGCTTTGCAGATGGGTAGGTAATAGCTCTAGAGTAAGCTTTAAACTTTTTATTGCTTAATTGGAGGGGTAGTGACTGGTGTTTGAGTGGAACCTGAAATGTTAGCCAATCCCCCAGATAAAGACCATGAAATTCTTAGCTCGGGGTTCCAGAGAGCAGCATGGGTTAGCTGAAAACCAGTGATTTCCCAGTGCTGACTTAAAGCTTAGAAACAGTGCGTTAGTGGACTAAACAAGTGTTGCAACCCAGAAGCAGGATGCTGTTGAAATGAGTTGTCTTTGAGAAGACTTGGAAGGTCAATTGGTCAATTTTAAGGGTGAGTTTCAGCAGAGGCATAGTTGTACTCAGCTGAGTCTTTCTGAGGACCTGGAATTGGTTCTTCAAAATAACTGTCAACCTCAGCTAGAGCCCGCATATTATTTATGAATTGTGCCTTACACTTTTCTGTATATGGTAGACTATGCATAGCTCTCTAACTGCTTGGAAGTCTGAGGTTAGTGCGTTTGCTCAACCTTAATTTTATTAGAGAATGCAAAAAATGTATCATTGTTTGGGTTTTTTTAATAAGATTTTCATAGTTTTGTTTGAAAGGTAAGTTGGATAAATGACCATGAAGTTCGTAAGAAAGTACTAGAGATTTCTTTCTTACCTAAACCTAAGTAGCTGGGATTAGTTATGAGTTAATACTTTACACGACCATAATGCAGCTGATTTCTTGGATCTTGATGCTGAATTGTTTGATATACTTAGTAGTAACAAACACGGATGTACTTACAAACTGCTGAGACAAGATTAGTTACTTCTGTAATTATAAAAAAATCTTACTAACATGCCTGATTTCCATTTACAATGTCACAAGCTTTACGTTATTTTGAAGGGTGCATAGACATGTAATTACAGGTTCCTCCTTCCTGATATTAATTAATAGTGTTACTCACTAGAAGAACAATTGAGTAGTGTGTACATGTGTTTCTGAACACAAATTTTTTTAAGACAGAGGATCCCAAAGCTGATCATAATCTGTTCTGGACTACCAATCAGGAACACTTGTAATAGTACTCTCAGCTTCAGTTGTTGAAAGGTGCTGTTTCTTGCAGCACAGTGAAAGTGTCTTAAATGTTTTTAATGCGTTAAATTTGCTGTAAATGAAGCAATGGCTGCTTTGGCATCTCTCCAAAGTTTGGCATGCAATGAGGTTTCATCTAGAACCAATAACAATTACTGAATTTTTAAAAAGTAAATTTAGCATCAGACACCAAAATTCTTTTTTCGTCAGTGACCTACTTGCTTTAGTTGTTGCTCTTTCCGTCTTCCAGCCCTTATTTATACCTCTGTAAGATCAAGACATGGACGGAAGGTGGCTTGGCGATGGCTCTTTTCCACTGCAACGTCAATACATTTATTATCCTAAACCTTCCCTGCCTCCCCTCTCCCCCCCTCCTCTGTCCTCACACCTGCACCAGTCCCTGCCAAACCCTTTCCCTCGCTGCATGAGGAGAGCCATTGCAACACGCTTTCCCCGCGTTTAGGATTGCACGCATTTGTCACCTTGGCTCAGGCTTCCCCGAGGCCAGAACTGCTCTTATCTCCCTGATGGGGAGATCCAAACTGATAGGCCAGTTTAATTGGAATGGGGTGTGGTGGTTGTTTATCCATCATCACATTAAAATCTAGTGACAGAACAGAAAATGAAATGAGAATGAATTGGAACAGACGATGTATACATCTGTCACTGATCAGATGCCCAGCACATGTACCATCACAGAATCACAGAATAGTAGGGGTTGGAAGGGACCTCTGTGGGTCATCTAGTCCAACCCTCCTGCTGAAGCAGGGTCACCTACAGCAGGCTGCACAGGACCTTGTCCGAGCTTGTGTTGCCCTGTGTGAAAACGTCTTCAGCAGTGCAAGTGGATCTTAGTGATTTATTGCGATTCTGACTTTTGACCTAAAAGCCAGCAAGGCTTTTGTACGCATCAGCTCAGAATGACTTCAGAAGACACGCTGTTATTTCTCTTCATGTCTTCAGTAAGCTTGTTCTCCACAAATACGGGAGAAGCTGACAGCCCTCCTGCTTCGTGTGGTCGCCGGACAGTTGTCGGTTCCCAGATTCGATTCCTCTGGTAGGAGTTTCTCAAAGGAGATTTACTTGTGGCGTTCTGTGTTATGTTTTTCCCCTTCTAAGGGTGGTGTTGAAACATGCAGCTTGTTTGTCGTCGTTGTCCCCTATACCAACAACAGCAGAGAGTCAGTAAATTATTCATATAATTAATTTTTCATCTAAGAGGCTGCAGGCCATCTGTTGATTTGCATAAAATAACAGCATAGTCACTTCGTATCTATTTCAGTACCTTTGGAGGGAATGGTATGGGTAGAAAACATGTCCAACATAATACATTTTGGACAAGGAAATCACAACTGAATTTTCCTCTGCAAACACATCTGACTTGTTCTGCAGAAGAACAACCTCGCGTTTGAAGCCGGAGTGGAATTCTCTGCTGGTGCCCATCAGTTTGGTTAGGTCCTGTGAAATCAAGGTAGCTGGATTAGTTTGTACGAAATGGTGCAAAATCAGGTTCACTATTTACAGGCTTACTGCACAGTGTTTGTAAAATGGTTGTGGTTTTGCCTTGTTCATGTAGGTGCCACTGAACTGCTGCTTCTAGCCCGCCGGACGGATTTGAGGCGAATTTCCTTAGACACCCCGGATTTTACAGACATCGTTTTGCCACTGGAGGACATCCGTCATGCCATCGCCATTGACTTTGATCCTCTGGAAGGATACATCTATTGGACCGACGATGAAGTTAGGGCCATCCGCCGCTCGTTCATCGATGGGTCAGGTAGTCAGTTTGTTGTCACGGCACAGATCGCGCATCCTGATGGCATTGCTGTGGACTGGGTTGCCCGAAATCTGTATTGGACTGACACTGGCACAGACCGTATTGAAGTTACAAGGCTTAATGGGACCATGAGAAAAATCTTGATATCGGAAGACCTGGAGGAACCCAGAGCTATTGTGCTGGATCCCATGGTTGGGTGAGCAGCTGTTCATGAGCATTTGTTAAATATTAGTCGTGTAAAGAAGAAACCTCCATCTGCCTCTACGTAGGTGTGAACTGTCTACCTGTGTGCAGATGCAATGATAAACTTCTGAGTCTTCAAAAATGAAAATACTGGGATTCTTTGAAAGTTAAGGCTCTGAGGCACAGGGACTCCTGCTTCCTTTTGACTACCTGGCTAGTCATCTTACGTGTCCTTAGGTTTTATTCTCCTGTTTAAAAATATTGTGGGGCACTGTGTGCATCTGTTTATTCCAACAACTAGCACTGGTTATGTAGTTTTGCTAAGGTGACTGATATAGGAGTTTTTCGTAAAAGGTCAATGTGTTTACATGGTGATGTTTTTTGCATGGATTGGGCATCCTTACTTAAGTAAGGGAAATATATTTGGCTTAGAAATGCAGTGGTTTTGGGGAATGGCAGTCTGGAAGAAGCTGTGTGAATATTGAAATTTTTGTTTAATAACAGTTCTTAAGATTTTTTGTTTCCTGCGCAGGTACATGTACTGGACTGACTGGGGAGAAATCCCAAAGATTGAGAGGGCAGCATTAGATGGCTCAGACAGAATTGTGCTGGTGAATACCTCGCTTGGCTGGCCAAATGGACTGGCACTGGATTATGCAGAAAGCAAAATATACTGGGGAGATGCCAAAACAGACAAAATAGAGGTTTGTAATTGCACCTGCATTTTTAATTCCATGAAGTTATAGGACGTAGTTACTCCATTTTTCGTGGTGTTTAAATTCTGATATAGCTGAAAGGGCAATGGGATAATAGTTGATTTGTGCTTTAAGAAATGTTTCAGTTTCTTCTCTGTCTTTGGGTAAGTTGCTCCCTATTCTTCCTCCATTTTTCTGTGTGTGAAGTGGAAATGATTGGACTAATATGTTTTATTCTTTGTGCTGCTCAGCTTAGATGCAAGTGGAACATATTTTAAAGAAACAAATCTCATTTCACATAGAACTATTTGTACTCCCAAGAATCCTCTATAATTTGCATCTCCCTGGTTTTATTAGGGTTCCTGCAAGAGGATAGATTTTTCGTTTCTTTCTTGTATGTTCTGCTGAAACTTTTAATTGAAAACACAAATGCCATTTTTCTTCTCTCCTACACTGAAAGTCTTGTGTGTGTTTCGTTATATAACATTTATGGAACAAATTTGTTATTTATTATCTCTTTGGCAGTCTTTGAGGAAATAGTGTGGTTTAGTATTTGTTCAGTTTACTATCAAAAGGCAGAAGTTTATGTGGAAGCAGGAGACTTGGCTACTACCTGATGTATAGTAGCACTATCTACCTTTGTTACATCCTTGTAGATTTGCCATTCTTTCGATGAATTATGGCTTTCCTAAGCAAATCCTTCCCATTGCAAGTAATTTTCAGCACTTATCGCATTAGGCCCAAGATCTTCTCTAGCCTTATGAAATTGTTAATTTATTTATGACTTCAAATAAGTGAATGTGAAGTCACAGTCTTCTGCTGGAAGGTCACATAACTGTTTGTTCTCCTTCAGAGTCAAAGCAACTCCAGTCCTGCAAGGTGAGTTGCTTTGAAGCTCTCCTTGGGAGAGCCTCGGGAAGCGCAGTTTTCTTTGTCCTGAAAAGAAGATTTATAGTCTGTAATTCACCTAACATCGTATCAGCTCTGAGAAAAGATGTGAAGAAGAGTCTTGGCTATGTTAGAGATCTATTCACAACAGATTGAGCACTTCAGCCCTGGTACTGTCTTGGACTTCAATGCATTTTGCAAAAGGCAAGTTAGGCACTCTCCACTCTCATGCTCGCAAAAACATGGAGATTTTTTCACGCACTTCAGTCTTACTTAGACTCACGGTTCCATATTCATTAATAATGATTCTGTTCAGTGCTGGACCTGTTTGTGATAGAATTTTTCATCTAGATCAGGCATGAGCTCACAGCTGCAATCCTGTCAAATTGGCTAGAACACATGATATAATGTTTATGCCAACATTGCAATGTCTGTGGCAGTACAGAACATATCTGATCTGGCACAAAGTCTGCTGGGACAATTTCCATTTCATTGTTTTTAAACCAATGTGAGCCAGCAGAATGAGTGTGTTCCAGGTTGTCATGTAACATCTATGCAGGGCATCGGAGAAGATTTATCATGTAAAGGTTTTGGAATTATTGTTATTTTTTTTCCTATGAAGCTCCAAATGTTAGAGTTATGACTTTACTGCTGCTGGTTTTTATAAAAAGTTAACATTTGTTAACTCTTATCAATGTGCAGAAAATCTTGAAAAAGCCTGGCTAAAACCTCTAATGCAACCGAGAAGAAATTCTCCCATGGTTTTTCTTTGGTGTTTTTGGATTTTAGTTTTGTTTGAGGATTTGGGGTTGTTTTTAATTGGTGAATGTGTTAATTTAAGGGTATGTGACAGAGATCTGTAAAATCAAAAAAATTATGTGTAAGGTGACCAGGAATTCCCCACCCCACACATACCTTGTTTTGATAGAAGAAGCTGGCATTCATAAATGGTGCTGGCAGGTGATGGGTGCAGAACAAACAAAAGCAGATGGTTCTTCAAACAGCCTGTGGTAAGTTGTGGAAATGGTTGTGGATTTTAAAAGCTTACATGTGTTACTGGGAAGACTGGGTAAGTCTGTGGAAGGGAATTCCACTGCAGTTTACTAGAAAATAGAATTGCCTTTTGAACCACAAATCGCTGACCTGTAAATTGCTGTAGAATTGGAAGAGGCTTCTTGAAAAGTTTCAGTGTGTATTTGCTTTCTTATGGTGTTCTACAGGTGTAAGCTTTGATTATTCTCTGAGACAGGGTACTGGGATGTGCGGAACTTTGGACTGAACCCATACAGCCTCTCTCTTTTCCTGTGTTGAGGCCATTCTGTTTCTTGAAGGTTTGAGCAGTCTTTATTGTGTTAGCTTGTTGCGATACCTTTAGGAAAAACTTCATGTTCTTCCTTAGATGTAATATTGCTGCTTGCTAACTGCACTTCAGAGGGGCAGAATTGGGTTGAAAAATCGATGGTCTCTGATAGTGATAGATCAGATTGTGAGTTCAGTGCACCTTCTGTAATTAGTAAAGCATGGAAAGGCTCTGTGGGATGAAGAGAACGGCTCAGTCTAAAGTAGATTCCCCCCTGTCCTGACATTGTATGAAGTATTGCAGATTTAGTGGTGAGCTTCTTTACTGATGAATCTTAGTAAATTTTCCCCAAGATCTTGTGTGGCCTCTCTGTAATCTTTTGTGAGAGATTGACTTTGCTGTGGTAGGCTACAGAAATCTCAGTCTACAGTGACACTATCTAAATCTATGGTAGCTAAAATACTACTACCATTTCAAGTCTTCCCTTTTCCTCCCGCTGCCTTTCTCTCCTATGGCAACCATGAATCCTGAGGAGATTTGTCACACTTTCCCTGCCCTCCCCATCCATTTTTTATATCAGTTTAGTAGAAGATGCTTTGACCTTCAGTAAATGTTTTAAACCTACATTTGGAGAAATGATGCTGGAGGAGGTGCAGCAAAGAGGATGTTTGTGACAGGATCAAAAGATGAAGCTGGGAATTGGACATGAAGACATCAGAATACATGCCTGGTCCCTGCTTTGCTTGTATGAGTTTGTATAAATTTGGGGGTGGGGAGTAAAAGCAGGAGAAACACTTTTGTCTACTTGCACTGTATTGCCTTCAAGTAGTTTTTCATGCATGATTTTACATACGTTGTGCTTTTCCTTTTTTTCCCTAGTATGTGGAATTCCTCAGAACCGTTATTTAATTGCAGCGCTACTAAAATGAATGTTCCTCGCAAGCTGTGCTCCTGGTTTGTTTATGCCACATGTGAGCTTTTATTATTTATTTTTTTACACACTGATTCACGCGATGCTGTTCTGGAGCCCCCAGATGATAATAAAGCATCAGCAGGGGTTAATGGAGACTGGTAGGGGGTACAGCAGGGAGCTTTTGTTCCCATTTTATCTGGCAGCCTGCAGCAGGCAGAAGCAGGCTGTGGCTCAACAGCTTCGTCATTTATCTCGGTCAGGTTTCACTGCTGATAAACTTCTATTGAAATGGATGGCTGCTATTGTGCTTACCAGTAGGGAAGATTTCTCATTGACTTGCTACAGGTTTAAAGCATTTTCCTGCCGTGCTATGAGGTTAAAAATGTATGATCTGCTCTGTTGAATTGGTCTTATGTTTTCCTGCTCAAGTGAATATTTGTCTTCTGAGCACGTACGCTACCTGTTTTAAGGCATAGGTTGGATTTAAAATGGTCAGCAAAGCTCGTATTGAGAAAGCAATCATAAATGGCTGCATGCACGTGTGGCTGCGTGCGTTAAGAGGAAATAATGATGATACGGCTGATTTCTCACAGTTTTTTAGTCTTTGCTTCCTTTTTCTTTATTCGTCGTCTTTCCTGTTCTCCATGCTCAGAGCCAGGGAGGACACCCACTCACACCTACTAGTGGTGAGTTCAAAGAAAGGACTCTCTGACTCCTGCACAGAACCAGCCATTACCTAGTGATTTTTGAGTGCAGCTCTAACTTAAAGTGTTTCTGCATTCCCAAATCTGTTAGCCGTGCCTGGCATTACTGTCTGTAATCCTCGTGATTAATATGGAAAGTCTTACATCCTGCTGTTTTTCAACATAAATACACACAAGTCCTCAGAACCCAGCCTTGTCGGACAACAGAAAGCAGACGCTGCTAAGACTTTTGTGAGCACAAAAATCTTGAACAGAGAGGACCTTTTTGTCTTTGACCCAGGAGCTAATAGCTTGGCATCTAGAGAATGCTCTAATTCTTATTCTAATCCTGAAATTGCAGGGCTGCATTTTCCTCCGATGACAACTCCCTCAATTTTACTGCCATCCTAATAAGGAAATTTTGTTTTCTAAGCATTCGCCATTTATTTTCTGACTGAGAAATTCTGTCTCATAGCATTAGTCTTTGTATTGTGGAATGCTGATGACTTGTAAGCCTGACTACTGACCCTACCCTCATCCACCTTAGCTTGATGCAAAGGTCTGAAAACTGAGAAGCAGAAACCATTGAATTCCTAGCTGTTGAACACAGCTGCTTTTGTGTACTGCCATTAAGCTTTTGCAGGTATGAGAAGTAAGATAGTTGAAACAAATATTCAAAGTTGCTTTACTGTTCAATTTTGGCCACAATTCATTACCCACCTGGTCTGGATGGTTGTGACACTTGGGAACTTCCTCAGCAAAGAACAAGTATGTGCTGCAGAGAGTAGGGGCAGGTCCCTCTCCTCTGTCTGAGGTTCAGAATTGTGAAGCTTACTTTGTCAGAGACTTTCCAGCTATTTCTTAATGCTTGCTAAGCCTGCATTAAGAAAAATTATAGATTTTTGAAATAAGTAGTAGATTAAGGGCTTTTTTAAAAAGAAACAAACAAAAACCAAAACCCAGTTAGTTTATCCTGTGTATAATTTCCATTTGGGAATTTTCTTTGAACTTCTTAATGAACTTAAGGAAGAATGAAATTTCATGATGCAGACCAAGATAGGCAAACTGTATTACAAAGCAAACAAATGACAGCCCTAGAACCACATAGTAGTAGTCTCCTGACAGTTGAAGAGCTGGATATGAGAGTTTGAGTGACCTCTTATCCGTGAATTCCAAATGCTGAGCCAGGACCTTCTGGCATTGTAAGCTTGTTGTTATTTAAACAACAACAAAGTTAAATTCCTTTTTTGCTTTGGCTTTTGAGCATGGTGCTGGAGAATTGTCATTTAGGCATGTACATTTGCAGATGTTCAAAGTGTTTTAATATAAAAGTAAAAAAGAAGAAACATTTATAACGTTGATGCCGGTTTCAATTTGGGAACATTAAAAAGTTAACTTTTTATTGCCTTTGATAACTTGTGACTATCTAAATAAAATTAAATGTGAAAGATTTGGTTATGGAGGCACTCATTACAAACCACTTGTGCTGACAAGTTCTCAGAGAATCATAGAATATTAAGGTTGGAAACGACCTCTAAGATCAAGTCCCACCGTCAACCCATCACCACCGCGTCTGCTAAACTGAAGTGCCCCGTCTACAGGTGTTTTGAACCTCTCCAGGCATGGTGACTCCACCACCTCCCTGGGAAGCCTGTTCCAATGCCTGACCACTCTTTCAGTAAAGGAATTTTTCCTAATACCCCATGTCAACCTGCCCTGACATAACCTGAGGACATTTCCTCTTGTCCCTTCACTCGTTACTTGG
>Ga0181612_135598_pt1 | contig 10039 bp, 5 predicted proteins | sample HoacroProtozoa21_FD_119630 | JGI IMG/M metagenome (GOLD analysis project Ga0181612, IMG submission 119630) | Hoatzin crop microbial communities from Cojedes, Venezuel. Combined Assembly of Gp0051906, Gp0051904, Gp0051908
CTCTGGAGATATTCAAGACCCCCCTGGACGCGGTCCTGTGCAGCCTGCTCTGGGTGACCCTGCTTGGGCAGGGGGGTTGGACTGGGTGACCCACAGAGGTCCCTGCCAACCCCAACCATTCTGTGATTCTGTGAGTTTCACTTCATCAGTGGGAGGTTCCTCCCTGCTTCGGTAGGGCCGGCCGGCCGCTCCGTCTGCTCCTCACCTGCAGGGATGGGGTGAGGGAAGAGGGAGCAGGCGCCTGGGCTGGCACCGCTGGGCACAGCCACTGAAAGCAGCAGCAGATTTGGGCCAGGTGAACGTTTCCACGGGCCCGTCGTTTCGTAGCCGTGCCACCTCCTGCATGACCTCCTCCGGCTCACGCGCTCTGCCCTCCCGATGGGCAGAAATCCATTTTCAGGGAGGACCCAGGGTCAAACAGGTATTCCAAGGTCCGTTAGATATCCAGCCTAGGTTTCAGGCTTGGAGTCAGGTGTTTCAACTTTTAAGGTTTGGGTTTTTTTGAACTCGTGTCCTGTCATGGCTGAATCTAGGACTTCACTGTGGGCGCTTAAGTATCCGTCACCCAAACCTGTGCAGGACATTCCTTGGTCATCAACTTTCGAAGGTTTCTTTGCGAGCTGGGAGGGTACAGCAATAGCTCTCCTGGACTGGCCGCGCCGAACGTGGAACGAATGATGTCCTGCCCTGCCGAGTGTCCCAGTTATTATTTCTGCAGAGAAGTTAACGGATCGGCACGACGGAGGGCATCTCTGCTACGGACACCTCGCCTCTAAATTCTGCCGGTGTTTTTCAAGTCTAAGTGCTGCGGCTTTTAAATAATATTCAGCGTTTCTCTGAGTCTGCAGCTTCTGGGAAGGGCGAGATCAGAGATCACAGCTTTCTGCTGGAAACCTTCGCTCTTCTGCTTCTGGAGAGAAAGTAACCAGGTGATCTGCAGTTACCTGGAAGGGTAAAATACAGGAGGCAAATACGACACCCAGCCTCCACAGCAATCTTGAAAACCCCAGAACACCTGCTGAAGGGGTTAATCCTTCAGGGCTTTTCTGGGAGAGGCTGAAGAGCTCACTCGGGGCTTTTTGATGCTGCGGTTGGCAAGGCAAAGCGCAGGACTTGGCTGCTATTAACAGCCTTCCTCAGCTTTTCCAGAGAAGGTCAGTCACAAGGTCAGCCTCACCTTTTCTCTGATGCTCCACATGACGATAATGCCTGAAGCAATTCCTGCATCCCCCGCTCCACAGAAACTCTCACCCAGGGGCTCGCAGGAAGGCGTCTTCCCCAAGATGCAAAGACACCCAAGTTCGATGGCAGGAGAAAACCAAGGCAGCTGAAGCCAGGCAGGAGCAGCTACTTCAAACACAGAGCATGGGTGCAGTCTCCCTGTATCCCGGCACGGTTCATCCCCCTGCCTTGGGCTGGTCATAGCGCCTTGACACACCAAAAGATCTGAATTTCACGACAGACACCTACACTAAATATTTAGGCACTGCTGGCATCACCGAAGACTTCCTTCAGGCCTTGCTTAACAAAAATCGTTCCACGCTTGGCTGCGTTTCTGCCACCAGACACGAGCAGAGCCCTCCGTCTGCGCGGCGACGAGCTGCTTCGTCCAGGCGGTCCTCTCGCCTGTTTAGCAATCATCTAGCAGATGTTTCCTTGGATATATCACTTCAGGTTGGGGGGGACCTGGCAGGATAATACTGGTAGTATGATCCAAGCGGTGGTATTATCCACACTGACAGGGGTTAGGACAGCTAGCGGGCATGCAAGAAAATCCAGGTTCAGATCTCTAGGGAAGAGAACATAAGCATAACCCAAATTTTCCATTGCAGTGCTGTGTGTAATGAATATTTAAAGCAGCAGCACTGCAGTGGCAGACAGAAAGTTCTACTTTGGGTGTTTAACTTCTAAAAACTTAAGTCCCACCTCCCTCCAGCAATCCAGTGATGAACCCAGTTGGTTTCCCTTTTACCACGCTAGCTTTGGCCAGGAAGCATGTGAGCTTGCCCTTAGTGAACCATGTTTGGCACGGATCTGCCCAAAGCGACCCTGGGGTAGAAAGACGAGGGGAAGACTGTCGTGACAGTCAGCACAGAGATCATATCAGTCAGCAAAGATGCTGACTCCAGCAGGAAATCTTTTTGCAACCCATCGTTTCTACAGCCCCGGCAGGAGGATTCATTGTCTCTGCTTCTGCACAGCTTTCTGCTTTGGCTGCAGCAGAGATGCAGTGGAGCACGTCACGGGACCCAGGAGAAACCTTCTCCATGGGTCACCTAGGACGGACAGCAGTAGCTCCAACCCAAGAAGACCTCCTAACCCCACCCCACAACCTGCTGTGCTAGGCACCACGCAGCAGAGCTGGAGCTTCTGTCTCCCTGCTGGGGTTTGCACCATGCCTGGCAAGAGCATCACAGCTGTGGAGAGCAAACAAGCAAGGCCATCGACTTGAACGTTTTCTGCTTGGTTCTCACCCCCCACTCACACACCGCCGCCCCAGCTGTGAGCTTCTAACCCTGAACTTGTTCCAGATGATTGCGAGCCTTTACAGCAGGCGAGCTGTAGGCAGTAAATCCGCTTTTCAGACAATGGTGTCTGCTGAGCTGTTCCTCTCGGTGCTTCGCTGCGATTCACTTTCTGCCCACCTGCTGCTTTTCTGTCTCCTCAGATGTGTCTATCAGTAGTAGTAACACACTACTCACCTGGGGGAAGGAGAGAAAGGAGAAGCAGCTTAGAAAGACAGAGACCATGCGACGTGGTGAGAAGACCTAAGGATGCCTCCATCTGCTGCATCAGCCAGTTCTGGAGAAATACTGGGCTTGCCAGCGATTCCTGAGAGCTGAAAGAAATCCAGCCCTCTGACAAGAAGCAAAGGTGAGTAAAGGACAGGTGAAATATCTGGGTTTAGGCGAAGGCTCCAGACTGTTTTCTGCTGTTTCTGCCTCCTGCTTACTCTCTGGAGCAAGAGGCCCTGCAGCCACCAGCCAGGCCAGAGCTCCTCTGTGCCACACGTGTGCACGTGGACACTGGGAACTCCTCACTCGATGCCTTCAGCTGCTCCAGGGAATGGAGCTGCATGGGGCTAAGCTCTGTTGTTGCAACTTTAATGTGCAGTGAAATCAGCTAATTTTAAAATTTAACTTGCTGATATGACAAACAGCGTGATGCTGGCGTAGGTAGATGCACAGTAGGGAAAATCCCAAGCAGCGCTGCGTGTTTTAGCAGTAAACTTCTCTGTCTTTCACAGTAGCACCTCGGATCGGCAGCAGAAGGTCCGACAGCTAAACACAGACAAAATTGCCTTGTGAGAGAGTAACGTGAAATGAAGGCATGGCCAGTCGCCCTCCCTCACATCCCTCCCACCTCCAGGCACGCCCAAAGCACACGCATTCGCCTGCTGCTCGTTTAGTCATCGCAGATTAAAAAAAGACAGCAAGAGGCAGACTGGCTGAGCCAGTAGCAGAGCGGTGTTAATTCATGCCAGGCAGCAGCAGTGCTCAGCCTCGCTGACTGCTCTTGGAATAAACCAAAGCCATCGCTCCAGCAAGGAGGTTACCACAGATCCCCGCCATAAAAGGAGTAGATTGCTCTTAAAACCTGACTGATGAGGATGACAAATGTAAGAATGACTAAATAAGAAACAGCTCACTTGGCTGATTTCCTACGCTGGCCCCTACTGCTACTGAGAAAAATCCATCTTAACAACTGAGAGAAAAATAAAAACCAGCTGAATATCTTTTCTTAGATGGCTGGTTCTCACATGCCCATTCAAGACGGTCTGTTTTGCTGTTAGCTCTGCTCTTGGCATGAAACTGGCTCGAGGTACCAAACTGGGGATGAGGGACAAGTGTGGGTATAGGGCTGCTAAACCTTCAGCGGGAAAGCCACCCTCACAAACACAGAATTTGCACCTCGCTAAATAGCAGACTGTTGTTCAAGTAGGGAGAGAATTAAAAAGGTGACTTCCATAAGCCAGCGCCCAACTAAGGGCAAACTGGTGCATGCTAGCAGACTGAGTCTAGTCTTAGTGTCATTAAAATGGAATCAGATCTAGTTTTTCAGAGCCAAAGTCTAGCTAACAAGTCTGCTTTAGAAACCCTCCAAATTTATAATAAAGCGGCAGCAGCCTCCAACATGTGGGAGGGTACAAAGCCTTGCAATTTTTTTTCCATAGGAAAAAGGTGTTGGAGAAAGAGATGGAAGGAGATGAACAACATTTTGAACTTTTGGGTAAGTGCTTGCGTCTCCCCCCCTGACTCATCCCCCCGTTGGGGACATCTGAAGTGATCAGAAAGACTGGATGTTTTTAAAAACTAAGGGAATCTTAGATTTACAGTCTAGAGGTATATCAAGTATTTCCCAGCTCCTTTGAAGAAGGGAAACAAAGGTGACTCGCTTCCAGCTTCTCTTTTGTTCCACACGTACGTGTCCAAACAGAGGCAGAGTTTGATACACGAGTTGAAATTTTAAGGTTTATTAACAAAATACTTGATCTTTGATAGCATTACATATTTTGCACATCCGGTTAAAATGCTTTTTATCACTTTCATTCAAATTCATGATTTGTTAATACGTTCTTCATGCAATCTTTGTAGTTTAAGTGCCTGTACACACAGCATGAGTACCTGTAATGGAAGGGCACCTTACTGGGAGGCGGGGAGCCTGTTCAGGAAACATCACCTCTTTGTACTGGAGAGTCGCCGAAGCGATGCCACGGTTTTACAGCTTCAGCAGACAGCCTGAGTTCCCTCTTTCTCCAGTGGGGATTTACAGGGGATGGAAACCCAAAAGTCAACAGCTAAATGGGCCACAAACCATCCTCAAAATCAGGAATAATTTCACTGGCACCCGCCTCTGCTCCAAATGATGCCCTGTTACTCCTCCCACTGCCACACACACAGACTCAAGAGCTCTAATCCGATCGCTTGTATTCAGCGGCTCAAGGGCCAGTTCAGTTTGCGGAGAAAGCCCTGAGATTACACATAGCACCGAGCTCCTTCTGAATAAGGAGGAAAACTGACACGGTAGGATAAGTTTTAAATTTCTAGGACTGCAAAGCTCTCACAATGTTTCTGTCTTCCACATTCACGGACAAAATTGTGCTGTAAAAGTCAACATCTACTGCGCTATGTTTTGAAGGGGTACAAAACAGAAGAGTTCAAATTAAAAGCATCTGTAGGCAGCTCAAGTCTATTTTCCTGGGGGAATGGGAAAGGCACTGGAGTAAAAAGCCCTCATTAACCTCACAGTCCCTTTCAGAAGCATAAAATGGCATCAATCAGAGAAGGGGTGGGGGGAAGGAAGCTGCTAGCAGTGTGTAGGTATATCTTCTAACAAGCGACTGCAGAACTGACAACAGATGGTACCACTATGAACCACACAAAGCCGGCAGCACTTGTCTCACTTCGTTGGTCATAGTCCAGTGGTTCTTGACTGCATACTTTGATATTTTCCTCCAGTCTGCACTTTTACATCCATCCATGGGAGTAGTGGCAAGCATGTCAAGTCAGAAACGTAACTAAAATCACTATCCATGGGGCTGAATGGTCCAGAGGAGTTGAAGGTGCCTTCATATCCACTGAAGAACATTTCTACGTCAATACCGACTTTAAGAAAGTGCAATTGTACCCATCAGGGTTAGCCATGCAACACGGCAGCCTTCCATGGAAAAAATAAAAATACATAGCCGCTAATTCTGGCATTGGTTTGTGGTAGGATCCTGTGTGTTCCTTCATCAAAGGCTCCTGCATCCTGAAGAATGGCTTCAGTCATGATTACTCTACTTCTTCCTCATCCAGTGAACTCAAAACATTACCCTGTAACATAGAAAGAAAACTTACAATTATAAAAGCAGTGAGGACCTTCATCCTAATTTCAAACCGGCTGAGGTCAGCCAGCAGGTTTGCCAGGCGGATTTCCTGGCCCGCGTGCTATTTACCCCAGCGGACACAGGCTACACAGCTGCCCAGTGCTTCCAGCCACTTCATGAAGCACAAAAGGACCAGGCTCTCCATTGCAAGTGCCTCCCAGCAAATTCAGGTAAACGAGCTACGAAGCGCAGCAGCTCAGCATCGCTGCTGGCCAAAGAGCACTTTGCACAACTGCCTTTGAAAGAGGGATATGAAGATAAACAGATGCCTTTGTGTACAGGGAAATTGGAAGCACACCACAACACGAGGGCAGACTGTATGAACTGCTGAACTGCTGTGCTGTCTCCAACAGTAGACTTCTAGGGAGAAGTACAGGATTAGGGCAAGTGTGAAGGTTCCTGGTGTTTCTCCCAGCCTTCAGCTACTCGTGGTGGAGAGACTGTCTGTGCCAGGAATGGTATTTCATACTTAACAACCCTCCATGAATGTCTCCTTTGGATTTTTGGACCTATGTGGATAAAAAACAGCATAGAAGCAGAATAGAAGAAGTCTTGGGGCATGTAATTCCACATATGGAGTACACGCTGTGCTAAAGAATATGCGGTTTGGTTTGGTTTGCATCTGGCCTGTGTTAGTTCTGGGGAAGTGTGCTGCTTCAAGGCGCCTTAGGCTACGCAAGTCAAGGGAGGGAAAACCCATACCCAGCCACCCTGGTGCTGAATCCATGGACTGAAGTGTTCTCTGAGGTACTTGGATCCGAAACCCATGACCAGGTTCATAGGATGGCTGTCCACAGCGGTCAGTTTGGTGGCAATTTCCATTGTAAAGGCAGCTTTTGTGCAGTTTACTTGGCCTTCTGGCTGACGTGTTGAATCTGCTGAGACATCCTCCAGGAACAAATCAGTGATCCTCTTGAAGAAGGTGTAGGACAGCATGTCTTTAAAACGTTGATGGAAAACTCTGTCCTTTTTGATCTGAAAATAAGAATAAGGATTGGTTAAACTGAGCCACTTCTGTTGGAATTGCTTTCCCCATCTCACTGGGAAAGGAGAGCACCTCTAGGTAATACATGCAATGTAGTCTAATCACGGTGGTGAAGGCAAAAGATGACACACAAATCCCACACCTCACTGCAAAGCTGCTCCTTCAGGCTCTGGAGGAGGCTCTATGTTTTTTCCTCAAAATATCTTCAGTTTTTTTGCATTTGAATGAGAGAAGCAGAGAGAGAGAAAGCAAAACAGTTGTGACACAGATACTGAGACCAGTAAGTGAGGAGACGTAGGAATACAGGAGCAGTGGGAAGATGACAGTAAAAGCAAGGTTATGAGCAGCGCTGGCAGCAGCTGCCATGCTAAGCTCCATTTGCTCAGTCATGGTCTTTGTGATGCTTCTTACTGTGTCTGGGTACCTCTCTGCTGCAGCAGCTGAGCATGTCCTCCATATGGGAGTATACCTTTATAGGCAGGGGGCAGCTAAAAAAGGGAGTAAAGGGAACAAGTACCTATATTTTTAATAGGGAAAGCATCCACTCCAACTAATGGACTCATGAGGGAGTTCTGCTACAGCTTTTGCACAGGGCTTTCAAGATGCACTCAGAAGATTTATTTCCCTACAGCAGCTCTCAAAGCTGTAGGTTTCTCTCCCTCCACTGGGAACAACTTGTATGCCAAATTTAATGTGAACACGAGAGTTTCTCAGTCAGTCAACTGCTCAACCTGCCATGAAACTAAAAGGGAATGAGGCAAGTAAACTCCTCTTTGAAATGCACATTTTTGTTGCCTTCCTCCCCCACCCCAACAGAGATCTGTGCTAGTCCTCTGGTCTTAAGAAAGCTTTCAGGATGAATGGTGAAGGTTTCAGAAAGCCCTAGATGTGGAAAGAGAAATTCAGGATAGAGACAGAGCACACTAGGTTAGGAAACATTCACTCCCAAGAAAAGCGTAATCTCTCTCTCACTCTAGCCTGTGTAGCTCCTGAAAACAGGAGGAGTTACCTTTTCTTCTAGTTGGTCCCCTGATTTTCTTAACAGTGAAACTATTGTTTGTATTATCTTTTCGTCATCTGTTAAAAAGAAGAGTAACGTTAATATTGCAGCCTTCTAGTAAGATCCAGATAGCAAACTATGGCAAAAGCCTTTGTGTCCATCAGGAAGACAGCTGCTATCTGGTGGCAAATTCACAGGGAGTTGAGTATCCAGGTTTCAAGCAGAAGCTCACTGTTCTAGTCTGCGTGGAGTAAGCAGTGCTGTTTCTCCACCTGCCCGATGTTTTGCTCCGGTTTAAGAATCTGGGAAACAGCAAAGGCGTTAACATCCCACTGCCAGCCTTTTGGGCTTTGAGGTATGCCTGATAACAAGCCAGAACAAAAGAGCAGCTAGCAGAAGCCCATGAAAATGGACGTAAAATTAGGAAAAAAAAAATCCCCTCATCATTACAAATTACACCTTCTGCAACTCATTAAGACAAATTCTGGGTTTGCAGGATTAAAAAAAATGCAAGTATGGCAGGATCCCTCTTGTAACCAGAAATCCCTAGAAAGCTTGCATGAAGACTAAATCTCTGCACATGTCATGGAAGACAAGCAGTTCAGACTTTTCAGAGAGAGTATTGAGCAGTGTTGTCCCACCACTGAAGAGGGATTGACCGAGACATTATTGCCCCGAGGACTGGTCTCAGCCCCAGTGTACTACTCTGCCCCCAGTTCTGCCACTCCCTACCACCTCTCTGTCACCTTATGTCCCTTTACCTTCATCCTCCTTTTCTCACATCACGCCTCCTTCGATTTTTAAGGATGCTGCCTTTAATTGCAGTAGCAGGCAGGACTTGTTACAGGACTGCAAGGGCAGTCCCTGAAAATGTGAGTGACAAACGAGAACCAGCAGAGCAAACTTGCTTCATCACGGTGTCTTACCGCAGAAGTCCCGAGTGCTTCACCGTATCTAGAGAAAATGCCTCAGTGTGCAAAGCCAACCTGCTGTACTGCCTGTGAGCATGGAATTCTTCACTCTAACCGTGTTCCTCACCCTCAGTTCCATCAGTAGCATCGCCACTGTCTTCTTGCAGGCACGGCCCCTGACTGCGAAGCATCACCTTGAACGACACATCTGAAGGAGATTCCTGGGATCTGGAAGCAACAAGCTTGGCAAGTTTGTCTGCAATGTGGTTGACATCTGCTGTTTCACCTGATTGGGAAGGAAGATGGGAAATAAAGAAGGCAATTCATCTTTCCAGAAAATAATTCAGTGATTTACTCATTTACATGCCCCCTGAGGTGGAAGTACCCATAGGATAGCAAGAGATACATTTCCCCATGCTGGGGCTTTGCTATCGCTTGAGATCAGCTGGTAATAATTCAGGGGGATAAGGAAAGCAGGACAACCGCCCTCGAGCATTTGAGCAGCAGATAACTATGCAGAGGCCATACAGAAGCAAGTGTGAGCGCTGCTCGCTAGCGTACATCCTTGCAAGCCAGAGGCACACGGTGTCTTCAGAAACCTGAGTACTGCTCCACAGGACTTAGACCTTACTGTGAGAGCGGTGGTGTCCGTGATTAGCTCACCATAATGTCCAGTTTCAGAAAAGACGGTGTATTTGACTGCTCTTTCCTTGTTCTCACGGGCTAACCCTGAGCAAAAGAGAAGCAGACTTCACGTCAGCGGCACCTCTAGCGCAAGAGCTTCTCGTGCTCTTGACACTGTCGTATGAAGCAGACGTGAACATTGGGAGGACTCCGACTGACTTTACCCACCTCGTGTAATGGCCCTGCTCAGGACCCTCACTGGCTAAAGGCATCCCTCAGTGAGGGGACTCTGGTGGGGATGCTGCTAATAGCCAAGAGAGCAGGAGGAGCTCTTGCAAGGCTTGTCTCATCTAAAAGGTGCTCTTCCTTATGATTTGCTTAACAGAGCCTGGGATGCAAAACTCTATCACCAGCAGATGTCAAGACAAGCTCAGCAGCAGCCTGACCCATAACATCCGTAAAATTCACAAGCAGAGTTTATTGTGAGGGCAGCAGGAGTTAATGCAGCCAATTAGAATTGCATTTCAGGGCTGGTGGATCAACCCCAAGATATTTCCATCCCCTCTTCTGCCTGCAGAGCTTGTCAGGGAGCTGCTAAATTTCTAGGAAGGGGATTGGGTCCATAACTTTGGAAACCTAAGATTAGGCAA
>Ga0181612_150961_pt1 | contig 10039 bp, 7 predicted proteins | sample HoacroProtozoa21_FD_119630 | JGI IMG/M metagenome (GOLD analysis project Ga0181612, IMG submission 119630) | Hoatzin crop microbial communities from Cojedes, Venezuel. Combined Assembly of Gp0051906, Gp0051904, Gp0051908
ATAGAGTTTAATAAGACAGCAAAGAAAACTATTATAATTATTAATTATTATTAATAACTATAATAACGCAACAACAACAAAAATATGCAAACCAAGCTATACACAGTACAACTTTTTCTCACCACCTGACAACCGGTTGTACAGCCAGTGCCCAAGTAGTGATCGCAGATTTTGTGGAACTTATGGAATTTGCAGATTTCATGGAATTAATGGAAAAGCCGAACTGACATGAAAGTTCAAATGCATGGAAAAGGGATTTCTGCTTCCCAGACAACCCCGTTTACATACTGAGCATGACATCTATGCTGTGGAACATGTCCACTAGCCAGCCTGGCTGTCTGTCTGTCAGTGCTCCCTCCCAGCTCCTGCACACCTGGTCATCAGCTGAATATGAGAAACTGGAAAAAGTCCTTGATTTCATAGCAACAACCAGAAACGTCAGTGTTATTATCGACATTTTTCTCCTACTAAATCAAAAACACAGCAGCTACTGAGAAGAAAATGAACTCTACCCCAGCCAAAACCAAGACAGTACAAACCAAATGCCTGGGAAACATCTCATTTATATCCCTATTTAAAATTTTCAGTGAAGACATCAAAATGCATCCAGATGAAAAAAAAAATATCTCTAATTTGAAAATGCTGCCACTGGTTCAACCAAACCTCCATTTACATCTCATTAGTATTTCAGAAAACTTAGCTTGTGGAAGTAGAATTAAAAATTATTTCAGTTTCAACTTCGCACTCAGATATGCAGATCTCTTCTGATAATTTTTTCACTAAGGAGGCAGACACTGAGAAACCAAACCAGGCTACACTAATTCAACGACCTTATAACTGTTCTGTAGACATAAAAAACCAAAACTAGTTAATACAAATATTACAGCTGAAAGTGGAAATTATAATCTGTTTTGAGCTTATTTTTATAAGCTAATAGGAGGAGAAAGTTTCCTGAATCACAGAAAATTCATGACCTTCAGAAAAGACACAGCGCACAGATATTGTGAGGAATTAAATTACAATATAATTAATATATTTAATAAAATAAATAATTTTGTCTGTATCTTCTCCGCTCGCAAACAAACTGGGGTGAGGGGGGAGAAATAGGTCTGATTATTCCGTGATACTGGGGACATAGGGAAGGAATTACGCTTCTGATGGTTTGAGGACTCACTAAACGTACCATAGGTGCCACATTTTTAAGGAGGATCATCCAGTACTGTCAGTGTTGCAAAAGGTGTGGGGAATACGCAAAACAAAACATCTTTAGGATCTGAATTCAGTGGCATGGAGACATTATGCAGTAAAAGTAATCAAAAGACCAGAGGAGAACCTATGTTATCCTTTCCTATTTGTAAACTTCAGATTTGAAATAGCTGGTGTGCTTTCATTTTTTTTATTTCAGTTTACCAATCTTCCTCAGCTGTTCTTTTACAAACTAAATTGTATGTCACCATCAATGGCTGAGGTGAACAATTAAAGACAGATCATGGCTTTGTGCCCCCAAATGACTTCTGTTTTCATAGCACAAGCCAATTAAATATTACAGGATAACTACATATCCAAAAATAAATCTGCTGTGTCCCCCATTACTGTACACACTGTTGTAGCATGTCTTACCCCCAGCTGTCCTTGTTCTTTGGCCTCTACGGGCCAGTCTTTGCCCTTGCCTATTTGCATATAATATACTAGAAACTTAATGCAGTATGAGTTCCCTCACTGTTTAGAGTATCTAATTTTTCCCTTTACAAAGAAAACAAAATTTGGATAAATCCTTTTTTCTCTTATGAACATTAGATTTTTATCCTTCCCCATCACCTTCAAGAGTATTCAGGAAGAAATACAATCCAAAAAGACAGAAAGAAATGAAAAAAGAAAAATAAAATGGTCACACCTCCTTTCTATGGGTATTTTTATCAGAGTCTCTCCCTCAGATGATCAAGGACAGGACTGAAAATTCTCTGCAGCACACCATTTGCTGCTGTTGCTTCAGCCAATTTCGCTTGGCTACTGCCCACTAACAGCAACTGCAAACAGCCACTGGCAACAACAGCTTCCAAGCTGACAAAATAAATTTTCATTTTAAACAATATTTATAAAAGCAATAATACCCTTTTTTAACATTTGCCCACCAAACAAAAGGAGACATTTTCACTGTTCATACAACTAGAAGGTGTAGGTTTTTTGACAATGCAACAGGAAATGTAAACACACTATTTCAGATACAAAATGTAGTGTCACAATTATTACAGATGGTCGATGTGCCATTTTTTACAGCTTGGTATATATAGTAGTTTAAAATAATTGGAAAATCAATTAATGAAATCCACAGACCACTGGAAAGTTTTAGCACCAGACTGTCTCTCCTACAGGCATTGCAATGTTCATTACATTCCCCTGCATGTCCTGCTCCTCATGAAGACAAAACACCATGGTTCTTCCACCCTTCACCATCATTTATCCCTTCAGCTTTCCTAATGCAACAGCAATTAGGCCCAGGTTTCTGGCTGAGACATGCATCACGACATCCAGTCACAACAGTAGCAGTTGGCTGGGTCGAAGCAGGTTCGAAGACTAAAGAAAAAGCTTCAGAGTCTCTCTAAGTCAGTTACAGAAATGAACATTTGTACACACATCTACATACAGATGTACAAATATACATTCATTTAAACCTTACCTTATTGTCTTACACACTGACAATTTAACTTGGCAAGACTTTTATCAAACTTATACATTTCAGTTTAATGTCTGATGTCCATCTAATATGATTTTTATAAATATATTTTGTTTCATAGATTTAAAAAACCAAAATTTTTGTATTGTTACTTTTACTATTTTTACCTAAACAGTAAAGATAGCAAAACTGTTTGTTTTTTTTCAATAACTAAAGGCTTTCACGGAAAATAAAGCTCACAATTTCATTTTTTGTGTGGTATACCAAGAATAGCTTTGAGACTTAAATCTCTTTTTCAAAGTTAAAACCATCACTTTTAATTTCTCAAAATTATATGATACAAAGACTTTCTTGAAATTTTTGCATTTTCTTTAAAAAAAACAATTAATGTACTAAAAAGCAGAATTAGTATTTAAGACAACACACTCTGCCTACTAATTTGAGGAAAAGATCCAAAAGAGTAAAAAGAGATTGTTTGTTTATTAAAGAACAGATAGTATTATGTTCACGTAAAAATATTTCTTTTTCTGTCTGTCAAGTTACTCATATATTCTACTTTTTTACACACAAATATGTTGCATGAATAAGTAAATATATTGGAAATATTAAGACAATCTTAGAGATAAAGGATACACTTGAATAATTGGCTGTACATCAGTGCTTTGGCATATGGAATTAAAAAGTAAAGAGTAGGTAATTCAGGAAGGCTTTGCTATGAAAACACAACCATAAGAAGCAAGAGAATAAGAAATACAACACTACAAAATAAGATAATTAAAACATAATTACTTTAATAAAGGTTCAACTGGACAGTTGTGACCTTCAGCTAAGTAAATTTGTCTGTTTACCTGATTAGGCTTTTTAACAATGCATGAGACAGAATGAGTTAAAGAGATGATAGCATCCATCTTTCTCCTTTCTACAAAAGACGGTCCATAGAAAATCATTGGACATGTTATCCCTCTCTGGGTATAGCCCATGACAGTTGTAAACCGAAGTTACCACCAATATTCAAACATTATTGTTATTTTCCGCCTTGTTTGCAATGTAGAGATCTTTCCATGAAATACATTGATGTTGCTGGTCTTATTTTTCAATTTTAACAATAAAGACAGCTGTTCAAAGACAGATTTTCTCTAAGCCAAATTTTGCTGCTGGAGTTACTGGAAATGTAGGTGGACTATAAAAAGATCTGCTTAATAGTAAATTAAATGGCATGCAGATAAGAGAAATTGAGCATGCACAAACAAAAAAAAGTCTTACAATCATTTCTTCTTCAGGTGGTACAGACATGTGTGCAAATATATATTTCTTACTTTTTAAATAACATTAATTTAGCTTGGTAATTTGCTGAGGCAAATTAATCTAACACAATTCAAGTTAAAGTTGCTCAATTAAGAACATCCACAAAGCAGTATAAAGTAGTTCAAACCAACTAGTTCAAAAATCAATTCAATTAACTCAGTGCAAAGCAGCTCTAAAAATTAATGAAATCAAGGACATATGGAGTTTAAAATTAACTGGTAACTATGTGGCCACTTGACCACATCATGGTCAAGTTTCATGATCTGCCTGATGACCATCAGAGTTTTGAATGCCAACACTCAAACTCACACAATTAACATTTAATGTTTCATGGTGTTTACTCTTGCCAGAAGCTGAACTAGGCTTGAACTTCCTACCATAAAACATGAAGAGACCGTAACTACTTAATGAACTTCTAATAATTTTTTGCTGTTAGCCTTCAGGCTTTGTAGATTCACCCTTCTGAAGTGAGAAAATAAAACCACTGGAGTTGTCATAAAGAAGGTTTGAAATAAGGGGTTAAAATCAAACAAATTATGACCTAAATACCTTCACTAAATAATCCAAGTTAGCTCCAGTAAGAATCATACAAAGACTCCTGTGTGGTAGAGAAAAAAAAAAAATCATAAAAAAAAATGACAGGAGAGATGAAATGTTTTACTGGGTGCCAGCTTCAAAACCTGCTCCTTGTTTGTTGTACATCAGATAATTTACTTTTTCATTTATTAGCTGTCATAATAATCTGGAAGTACACATATTGTATTGATTATCTTCATTAACATAGAACTGTGCCAAACTGTCATGAAAAAATATTTAAAAGTATGGGAGAGACAGGAACTAATTTTTTGCCAGCAACTTTAACTACTCACTCACACCACCCTATCTGAACCACACCCTTTCTATTAAGAATGCCAAAGCTTTTCTTTTTATTAGGTCAAAACAAATTATTGCTTAAAAATATTCCAGTTTTTTTTTAAATAGTGTTATTCTTCTCTTCTAGAATATGTTATTCCTTAAGAGGGTTTCTAACTTTTCCACTTCTTTCCTACAAAACCCTAAGAATTTCTCCATTTTATCAAACAATCAAGCTTTATTTTTGCTCTCAATAGGGAGTGTTATAGACAAGTAATAAGCCTTACTGTTTTTCTGGCTGCTCTGGCCAGTTCTCCTCATTCTTAAGCAGAAGTAAGTCTCATCTGGGCGCCTTGTTTTCTCCATTATCTATAATAAACTCTTTTCTAATTCGTAGAATAACAGATACCTGGTACTAATCACAGCATCACAAGCTCCTACTTTGAAAAGCATTTCATAAATCATTTACCTCAACACGAACAGCTGAAGAGAAACAAAAACAAATGAGCCGTTAAAATTAAATCATAAAGTTGTCCTGTCTTCTGTTCTTATTAGTACATTAATATGTTTTTTTCCTAATTGAGAGCAGCCATGGAGTGTTACAGACAGACTTTGCAATCCATGCCACTCTTGTCCTGGATTTTTTCCCTGTACTAATCCTTCACCAAGAAATTATTACAAGTACACAGAAATGAAAAGTACGTTAAATCAGAAAAGCATGAGAAACTGAAGAGAATCTGAAAAGGCTGTATTAAAACAAAATAAAGCACCTTTAAGTGTTATTTTTACCTACATTTTTGTATAGCCTTTTGTTGTTAAAAAGTGGAAGGAGATCAGTTGCAAACATAGCTTCTGGAAGGAAACAAAACCAAGCATGCTGAATTTTGAGCTATTCTTTCCACCACTAAGTCACAGACAACAGAATTTTCATAACTGCCATACATACATAATACTGTCTGTGAACAGATACTTCTCCTACATACTTTCCACTGCAGGGCTTCAAGCACCCAGAGCAGCAGCTGGCAGGAGTTGTGTGTGTGTCTTTAGCAGAATTGCAGATGATTCTGTCTTTGATTCATGCAATCCCAGAGGAGGGCTGATTTTTAACTCAAGAAAATCCTCTATGTGTAGGGCTGTACATCAAATGGACATCATATTATATTTTATATTAGAGGGATGAATAAAACAATTTATTTACTTCACTATCACATCAATATTCTGGATTTTACAATCCAGTTGCGAGAACAAACCCTGAGGAACCAGCTATGTAAATGGACCCAACTAGCATAACCTGCATTGCAGAAGTGCACTCAGCAACTTGTCACAGGATTGTACTTTAACTAAAAGTTTCTAATACATCTTCACTCATTATACACATTCTTTTCTCTTTGAAGAATCAAAAATAGACGTACATATTTTCTTCAAGTTATGTATACATTTCTCCGATAACAAGTTGAAGAAGTTGCAGTCCAATGTCAATTTATGTGGAAGTTGAAAACTACTGAAAATCACGACAAGAAATGAGAAATATTGATCAGCAGCCTTAAAGAGGGAATAGTAGCAAAAGCTAGAGAGAATGGCATCCTCAGTCTAGCAGGAGATACAAACCATAGATCCAGAATCTAAGCATGGTGTTTAATCCTTAGTTGATGTATTCATCCATAGGAATTAAATTTTGCTCTGAAATCAGCTTACCAGATGAAGATAATTTGCAAATGCCAAAATGTCTACTGCAGCTAGAAAAGTCAGCTGACTGTTACCAAAACTAGCTATTTAGTATTATAATAACTTGGTACAGACAAAACATTGGAATTTTTATTTGTCTTAAATGGAAAGCAAAATTCCTTGTTTTTTGCATTTGATTCTGTTAATGCATGTTACACTCTAATTTTTGGACTCTTTTTTACCCAAGATTATCCCAAGATAAATCCAACTCTCCGCATACTAGTTAAATGAAGATCTATTCAAACGGCCTATTAAATAAATGAATAAGATAGATGAAAAATTATAACTCCTTTCAGTTTGTAATAGGCCCCTGCCATTAGTTAAATTTGATCTGTGAATGAACAATAGTGCAGGTGGGAAACTAGATCAGTCAACTTCTCAGTCTGAGAAAAATAAGCAGTTATATTAGGGCTTTCTGGAGGAATTTAATTGCCTTCATTCTGCTGATTATTAAGAGAGACAACTAAACAGCCATCTTCACAACTTTACAGAAATTAAGTAGCTCTTCAAGGAAGTCGGAACAGATGGATTAACTTCTCATGTCCTAACATTTGTCTGCAGAGAGATGTAAGAAGACTCAGACAAATTTCTTCTGCCTCCCTAAGAAAGTGTAAAAAATTTATCAGCGCTCTATAGGAGATAGTATTTTCACCTTCATCATCAATTTGAATACTGTATCCTAAACAAGCAGTTACAGGCGTGAAAGTGTCATTCAAAGGTAATGATGATAACCAAAAAAGGTGTAAAAAGTTCATAGTGTAATTCCATGAACTTTTTTTATCAATCAAACAAGATTTAACCACTTAATATTATCATCATTTCATACAGATTCGAATGGTAAAATTCACATACATTAATCTTCTGGTATCTTAAAATGGAGAGACTCCACTTCTACAAAGTAAAATGTATTAAAGGGGCTAAAAATTATTTTTAAATAAATAAGTGCATATAGTAAAGCTCTAGGAAAAATGAACGTACAGGACAACATTCTGCACACAGGAGAATCCATGCACCCAGTAAATTAAAAGAGGTACAAGACAGAATATACTTTAACCAACATTTTTTTAAAGGAGTGGATTACAACATTGTCAAAAATGAACAAGATAAATGCTATTTAAGACTTAGAAAGTAAAGCCAACTGTGGAGTAGCCAGTTTTGATATAGAATACATCTTTTCATTTAAAGATAATTTAGCTAGTATCAGTAGAGACTTTGAATATTAAAAATACGTGACAAATTACAAAAATAGAATAAGCAGGTTATAGGATTTCTAAACCAAAAATTCTAGATTCCCTTGGAGGGTGCTGTAGTATTTTCCTTAGCAAGTAAAGAGATAAAGAGTTTATTTGAATGACAGTGCAAATAGGATTTTTCTAGTAGAGTTATTTTCAAGCCAGTAAGGAGCTGAGTAACAAACCAATGGGATTTATAAAGGCACTTGTGAAATCACTTTTTTACGGCTACAGCTGACACGGATGTATTACTGACAACTAGCAAAACAACAGACTGATACTAAACATTTGTAAACCTATCTGAAAAATAAAATGAAAATTATCTACAAGAGGAATGGTTTTCATGGAAGCTTATACAGTACAAGCAGTCAAAAACCACTGGAGTTTAAAGCAAGAGACATTGAATAGTCTGCTACAGTTATGAGTCAACAGGAGAAGGGATTAAAACTTATATATTTAGGTCAATGATGTTTTCATATTGCTTTTCCTTAAAGAAAATTAGTTCTCAGTTACTGAACATTTGAAAAAAACTCTAAACAATTAGATCATTTCAGAATGTCAGTGTTGGAGGATATCAAAACTAATGAAATTGTTGTAAAAGTATGGGACTTTACGGATCTTCTGTCAATTCATGTATTATTACATTCACAATAAAGTACCTACATGTCTAACATTTAAGAATCAACAGTTGTATTGTCCGTATGGTTAGGAATTTAACTGCCAAGACTAAAGATGCATCTAAAAAGTGTCATAATCTATTTTGTGCCATTTCTAAATACTGTAAAACAGAACCATGTTAGAATAATATTTTTTGTGGAATGGCAAGATTAGATAGTAGAAGCAGCAGAACAAATTATGAACCATAGTTTCTGATGAGCATGAATGTTTGATAATGACAAAACTTTTCTCATTTATTAGCTCACTCTTTTTTCTTATCAATAACAGATGTTCAGTTCTCCAATATATGTGACCTATGCATGCTTTGCAAGGGCTATGGGTTCTGTTATCAATATTATTTAAGATGTGGAAATTCCCAGACGGTGTACTAAATAGTTTTTTTTTTGTTGCTGAGGGTTAAATTATAAGGAAAATATGTATTTCTTCAATATTACTAATATAAATACTCCTTGCTAACAATTGTCAGCAGCAAATGTTAAGAATGCAGGATGTCAAAGGAGAGCTTCACAGTGCAGAACTTCCTTTTGGACTGACTGTCAGCTGAAAAAATCAGCTGAACAGAAAACTAAAGTTAGCCTTTTGAATTTATTTGCAAACTAATAATAAATTAAAAAAAAAAAGATTTTGGAGTCAAAGGAAATATTTTCTGCTGTATTCTAAATCTGATTTTGTTTTTAAGTAGTTACTGAAATTATACTAACTTTTGATATAAAGCTAATTATATGAAGACATTTAATTTATGTTCCTTCACATCGTTTTATGTTGCACATAAGTCATATTTTTCCCTGAGAAAGGAGTGAATTTGGAATTTCAGCTAGACTAATATCAAACACATTTCAAGCAATAAAATGAATTGTCTGAATCATAAGTTTTATGCCATTCAAGATTATCTCAACTACAGGTAGAGGCAATGCTTCACAGCCCTGGAAACATGAAATTTAGATACTGTAGCCTTGAAAGCAATTGGAATCACAAAAAGCTCTAGGATGCGATTAATAAGAATTTTATGTTAGAACAAAGAGCAAGATGCCTCGCAATATATCAAAAGACTGACCAATGCCTACAGTCCTGTATCACCTGAGTAGAGAATATGTTTTGCTGCTGTATTTCATCACTCTAAAAAGAATCGTAGAGTCAGCCTCTGAGTCTAGGAAAGACTGAGTGAATGCATCCTCTGAAAGAAGTGGAATTTGAAAGGCTCTGGATGAACTAGGAGCAGATAGGTGTTGAGTAGCTGTGCCTCTAAATGCCAGTGCTGGGCACTCAGAATAACAGTCTTAGCTGTAGTTTAGCTATACAGTTGTACTTCCACAGAATGGTCAGCAGCATTGTTTGGAATTACTGAATTGTATAATCGTAGACAAATCACTCCAACAGGTCTCTGCCTTTCCTGTGCTGAGGGCTCCTGACCTGGAAGCAGGACTCCAGGTGAGGTCTCACCAGAGTGGAGTAGAGGGGCAGAATCCCCTCCCTCAACCTGCTGGCCACACTTCTCTTGGTGCAGCCCAAGATACGGTTGGCCTTCTGGGCTGCAAGTGCACATTGTCGGCTCATGTCTAGCTTTTCATCCAGC
>Ga0181612_168578_pt1 | contig 10039 bp, 10 predicted proteins | sample HoacroProtozoa21_FD_119630 | JGI IMG/M metagenome (GOLD analysis project Ga0181612, IMG submission 119630) | Hoatzin crop microbial communities from Cojedes, Venezuel. Combined Assembly of Gp0051906, Gp0051904, Gp0051908
CCAGGACTGTTTGCCAGCGGTGAGGTCTGCGCCGAGCTGAAGACCCGGCTTCTGTATCGTCCACTCGGCCGCGTTGAGCGGGTTGATCTCGCCCAAGTCCGAATCGACCATCAGCCCCTTCCTGTGGGACGAAGAGCTCTCCAGGGATTTGGACTTGCCAAGGACAGGGTTTAGCGTTTTTCTGAACACCGTCGGAGTCAGCGGAGGAGGCACTTCACGCACGGCCTGTCCCCGAAAGGGGAAGTTGGTTGCTACATCTGTTGGCTTGCTTATGTCTTTGTAGTGAGGACTTGGGCTTTTGCTGGGTCTGGAAATCCAGTCGACCCTCTGGATTCCCCTCTTGCTTTTATCTAAGTGCTCTTTGCTGAGGCCTTCGAGTTGCTTTGGTTCATTTTTAAGATATTTCTCTTCGCTGCCGCCAACCGATGCCCCAGCACAAGGGCTGGGCATCTCTGCTGCCACTTTGCCACCATCCAGGTCCTCAGAGTCGCTCTCCAGCTGCTCAGGATCCACCTGCACGGTATTTACAACCTGGGGCTCCACGGCGAACGCCGACTCCTTCACGCACCGCGCGTCCTTCGAGTCCTTCAAGCCAGAGAGTCTCTCTAAAGTGCTTTCTTCTCTCCTGTCGCCCGCTCTCGTCTCCAAGGTGGAAGCGTCCCAAGTGACGCTGGCGGACACGGTCATGTTTCGCAGGTCTAGGGAGCTCCTGGCATCCGTTCTGTACAAAGCCTTCTTGAACTCCAAACGCTCTTCATTCGTGGAGCTGCAAATCAGTTTCGAGAGTTAATAACCGGTTCACGGGATAACACAAACATTTCCACTGACAAAAAGGTTGTTGGGGGACACCAGAGCGAGCCTGCAGGGTGTTACGGCGTAACAGGAGACTCGGGATTTCATGGCGACTCCCGTACTGCCCCAAATATTCAAGACTTGGGGGACAAAACCCAAGCCCACCCCTTCCCACCCTCCCTCGGCCACGTGCAGCTAAAATAATTTCTCCATCTTCTTCTGGGCTTGCTCCACTTGTTTCAGCGATGGCTGTATCTTCTCTGGCTCTGCCACGTTCATGCCAGGTACCACAGGAGCGTTGGGTTCCCATCGCCGATTCCCGCCTTGGGCCAGGAGTCATCTTCCCCTTGCTCCACCCCACTCTCTGCTTCTCCTTCCCTTTCCCCTCCTAACTTCTTGGGATGCTCAGACACCCTATTGCCTCATTTTATCCAGCTCAACAGGGATATTTGCTCTTAGCGATGACACTTCTCGCTATCAGGCCAAAGAACAGGCCAATGAGCCCTTCAAAGTTGCATAAAAATGGATTTAAGTGTCAACATGGACCACACCAAAGGTCTCCAGGACCAAAGAATGGTTTGTCTCCGCAATTAAATGAAAGTCTCCGAGCGTTCCTTCCCCAGAGCGGGAGTGGGAAGTCTTTCTCCCCTGTGCAGAGACCCCAAGCCACAGTGGATCAAAGTGATTCCTCCCCATCCTCTTCCAAACCCTCAGCAAGGAACCCAAAGCTGGGAAGACACGGTCAAGCTGCTGGAGACCGTATGCCTTCATGGGGCGAGCTCTATGGTGGGACTGGGGGCCCCCATGCCACCCAGATGGGTGCTGCGGGTACCACCACGGCACTGAAGACATGGTGGGTGTTAGAGAAGGGCCAAGCACCCCCATGGGCAGCCCCAGCTTGGTGGTTTTGAAAGTCCTACATTGGGCTTGGAGGCTTTTTCCTGGAAGAGGAAGAGACATGGTGAGGGCCAGGAGAGCGTAAAGGAGGCACTTGACGTTCTCCGAGACGCCTCGAGGGATTGGAGGCATCTGGTACGGGACCAACAGTTATGAAACAGGATCTACAAGAGCCTCAAGCCCTTCTGCTGGGGTGGCAGGAGGCCCCGTGGGGAAGCAAAAAGCCTTGAACGGCATCGGATCCCCACCTTCAGGCTTCTGAACCGGGGTCCAAGAGATCCCGATGTCCCCGATGGCAGCTTCACGGAGCTTTGGCAGACGCTGGCTCTGGCGCCGAGCAGACTTGGGGTGCCTGCAAGACTCCTCCACGTCCCCATCCCTGCCGTAAGGATGTGACCCAGGTTCCACCCTCTGCAGCCAGCTTCATTGTCTGGCTTCTCCCTCTACGCAGCACCCATGGCATGGACGCACGGCCGCGAGCGGGGTGGAAACCACCGCCTCCCAGCTCCTCCTGCCCCCTGCTAAACCATCCCTCGGGAAGCAACCTGCCGACGGCAGAGCCCGACACCCGGCGAAGCCCGGTGATTCGAGACCTCGTGCAAGGAGCTGCTCCAGGGCCAGCAAAACACTATCTCACGGGTCAAGTTGTGCTGCCGGGAGAACAAAGCGCCTTTGTTGGAGACAGCGGGGCTGCCAGTTCCACGCGGTTCTCGCGCTGCCTCTCTCCTTCTTTTTAAACCTATTTATTTCCAGCTTGTTCTCGGAAAAAGCCAAGTTTAGGGGCGAAACGACCCTCCCACCCCACCTCACTTGCCCTCCCAGCTCTAAACCTTTCCCTATTTTTTCTCGGGAGAAATTACTGCGGACCGGAGGACGGGCTCGCCATTGTCTGTGGCTTGATATCAGGGAAATGCGATTCCCATATGCACCGTAAACCCTGCAAACGTTATTAAAAATAACTCGCTAAGGAAACCGCTGGCCCAGGAAGTATCAGTCAACAGCAGATACTAAAATAAGCCCATTAAAACGCGCTGGGCATTGGTTGCATCGCTCAACGGGCTAAGACGGAGAGCGATTCCAAGCCAGGCATGAGTCCCTGTTGCTACGAGGAGGGACAAGGACCCTTGCCCTGCACGAGCCTTGGGCTGGCACCCCAAAACTTGCCTTTTCGAGGGTGCTTGGAGCTATTTAGGACACCCCTTAGCAGCTCTGGGACACCCAACGTAGCCAAATCAAGCATCCACCTCCCAGCATCTCTCTTTCCCTCGTAGCAGGGACAGCCCCAGCAGCTCCAAGGGGAACTGGGATGGCTCCGAGGGGAACTGGGATGGCTCCGAGGGGTAATTCAGGGTAGGTAGAAGCAGGCTGGTTTGTCGGGAAGCAGAACAAATGAGACGAATCAGAGCAGCCAACACTGCTCTGCAGCGAGGGGACTGTGCTGCCTGGCTCCAAAGGAACCTGCTGACATCCTCGGTGGTGGGACAACCCTCTTCAGGGACAGCCAGGGAGATATTTTGGGGCTTTGCATAACTGGAGTACCATTAGCAAGGGGAGACGGGCTCCCGGGCGCTCTCCGCTCTGCAGCGTCCCTTGGGAACTTACCCGAGTTCGGTCCTGTGAGCTGTGGCTGGGACGGCACCGGAGAGGGCAGGATCAGGCTCATCTGCAACAGAGAGGAAAGCTCCGAGGTCAGTGCCCAAGCGAGGCTTCTTCAACGCAATTTGCAATAAAGTGATTTTTTTTTTGTTGGTGGTGGTGGTTTGTTTTAATGTTAAAAAAGCTTTCCCAGCAGATAAACCCCCTCTGCTCCTGCTGCCCGTCCTTCCCTCCTACAGCCGGGTCCGGATTACGGGAGGATTTCCGAGCCACACTTAAGAGGGTTTAATGCCACGCGCAACTATTTGATGTATAATCGTTCCTGCAGCTAAGCGGTCTGACGGCAAGATGCCCACGCTGCCGGCCGCGCTCCCGACGCCCCTGCTCGCCGGGGAGGTATCCGGCACGGAGCCGCGGCCGAACGGCAAGACGAAGGGTGTCTTGGTCCACCCCGAGAAGACCACCGGTATCCCCGGCTCTATGGATGGGGTTCAGAAGCCTCCCCGGCGCCGGCGTGCTTCCCTGCCCTTGGACCGGCACGCGGTGTTTCTCCGAGCATCATCTGGGGCTTGGAGGAGCTTCGCTTCACTCCGGCGTCGGTCAGACCCCCGGGACGGCTCCCGGGCTGAATAAAATCGCCTCCAAGCCCGCTCGTGAGATGCGAGGCAGGATTTCAGGCAGCGACGACAGAGGCGGGCAAACGCCTCCTGAAAGTCTGCAGGGTCTGCCGAGCTGCATCAGACCCACGTAAAGCCTTCTTCAGGAGGAGAAAAGCCTTCGGCCCGGTCCGGCGGAGATCTCTGGATGGAACCTACCTGGCCCAGAGGCTCCGGCAGCCAGGGCTGGGCTCAGGGCAGGACACGGGAGTCTCGCTCCTCGTGCCGGATTCCCCCCGTCCCGGTCCGGCCATGCGTCCCAGCCGTACGGAAAGCAGGGACTCGCCTGGTATGACAGCTTAGGGAAGCAGAGGCGTAGCTGGGCGAATCCACGTCGCCTCCTGCTGCGAACCAGCCCCAGGCGAGCGAGCTTGCTGCCGGGATGAGGAACCGTCCCTGCGTCCCCGCTCCAGTCATCGTCATCTTGGGTCATGGGACACGTAGGAGCCTGGCCCCAGGGAAGCAAGCTTGTTGCTGGGATGAGGAACTGTCCCGCTTCCCTGCTCCCATCATCATCATCATCATCATCTTCGGTCATGGGATGCCCAGCAGCCCAAGAGCTGCCTGGAGCTCACCGGGGTGGTGGAAATAAGCAGGAGGCCGTGGGAAGGAGATGTCCACAGCTTGAGGGAAGATGCAGACCCAGCACCAACCCCACATGGGGCTCACGGAGAAAAGGGATCTGCGAGGAGCAGCTCAGCCTCCACCACGCGCTGACCAACGACCCAGGCAGCCTTAAGGTCAGAGAGCAGGCTCAAGCTGCAAACCTTGGAAAAGGAATGGGGAGCGCTTGGGAAAGACGGCCAGGGAGATGGGTTTCGTTGCAACCATCTGCAGGCTTGGCCCGTGAGAGCCTCCATGGCCCAAACTGACCTCCGTCCCCTCCGGGATGGACGCAGCCGCTCGCAGTTTGTGTTTATTCTATGGATTACAGGTTACGTGCCGTAAAACCAGGAGGAACGTGGGATTCAGGCCACCACGCTGGTTACAGAGATGGTGGAGGCAGGGCAGAACCTGCCTGGAAACCAGAGGAGGGACTGAAAAGCCAGGGCTGGCTTCCCATCCTTCTAACACCTCAGGTGAGCCACCTCAGAGGCGAGACTCGTAAGGCTGAGCGTCTCCAACGTGCAGGTCTCATCCGGAGGTGAGGGGGTTTGAGATCTTTCATCTAGACGCAGAGCTGGGACCACGCACGTCGCCGGGATTCAGCCGGCATCGGCGCTGTCGGAGCCTGTCCCCAGAGAGGTGGCAGCACCCCCGGTTCCCGGAGCAGATCCTTTCGGTTTCAAAATCATCTCGGAAAAGGCCGGCGGAATCCAAGGCCAAGCTGCCGAGGTCACAGCAGACCGGCAGCATTCACTCGGCAAAGCCTGAGTCACCGACCGGCCGGGGGAAAGGACGGGGAAAAACCCAGCCCTCCCAAATCGGCAGATTTTGAACACGTCCATAAATCCCCAGCGCGTGGACGGCGAGGGGCAGCGAGCACCGACCGCCGAGAAAGGACAGTGGCAGGAGCCTTCCAGGGACTCTTTTGTTCTCCGGAGCTCCAGCACCGCTCCTATTTTTAGAAACTGTCTCCTTTAGAGGAAAACACGCGGTGATTTATCTTTCTCCTGATGAGCACGTAACCGCGCTCCCTGCAAATCCTGGTTTCTTGGAAACGGCGAGAGATGAGGGAGTTTAATGTCTTGGACTTCGCAGGCTCCAATTTACCCTCTATGGTAATCCAGCGAGAGCCGCTCCTCCAACCACAGCAGCGTGGCTGCAGCTTCTCCCGAGAGAGCACGGCGAACCCAAACTCATTTTTGAGCTCACGGTCTCTCCTCCGAGAGGTCAAACACCCTCGTATCGGGGCCACGGGTCTCTTCTGTATTTTTCCTCTACCCCAAGAGTTAAAGCAACCTGGCCAGACTTCAGGACACTTTCAAAATCGAACCATCCCATGAGCCTGCAACAAAGCTGGTGGCCAAAACACACACAAAAAGCCAGAGATAAGGGAAAACTCGCAAGTGTCCCAGTACAGGAGCGGTTACGCGGAGACCAGGAGCTCTCCTAGACGCGGCGGACCCGGCTCTAGACGAACGTGGCCACGGTTAATCACATCACGCGTTCCAAAGGTCATGGATTGAGAGAGACCGACAACTCCAGAAGAGCTGAAAAAGGCCCGGCTCGTCAAGGCCGTCACGGTCTGACTTGATAAGCAGAGGTTAACGGCATGCTCGAGAGGCTCAACAGAAGAGGTGCAAAAATTTCACCTAAACCTTCACAGCCACTCCAGAAAACACCAGGACGCACCTTGAGGTGCTCTTCCACATCACCGCCCTTCGAATGGCAGACGCTTCCTACACAAAGGGTCCCGTTTATTTTGTACCGGAGCCACTCAACACGTTTTTTAAGGCTAACGACCCACCAGATGGTAGCTGTGATAATTAGCGAGGTTGCCCTGCTGCGTCAGGAGGTCACAGAGATGTTGGCAGAGCCAACGTCCAACGAAGCGAGGTCAATGAAGGTCCCCAGCCATCGGGGACTGGAGGACGTAATGGATGAAGACAGGCTGGGGGAGTTGGGCTCGTTCCGCTTCAAGATGAGAGCGTGAAGGTCCTGCCTACAGCCACTAACTGGTGTGGAGAAGACGAAGCCAAACTCCTCCTGGGTACGCACAAGGAGAGGACAAGGAAGTCACAACACAGGAAACTCTTCCCCGTGGGAGTGGGACAGCCCTGTGTCGGCAATCTCCATCCTTGGAGATGCTCAAAACTCAACTGGATGGGGCTTGAGCAACCTAACATTGGCCATGCTTGCAGCACAGGGTTGGGATGAAGACCTCTGGAGGGTCCTTCCAACCTCAACTATTCTGTGATTTTAGCATTAAAACCCCAAATAAATTCAAGAGTCTAAAGCAAAGAGGTCTTGTGGATGGTTGTTTCCATCAAGATGCCAGACCAGCCAGAAACAGGGAGAGGTTCTCTCTTGGAATTCAACCAAGAAACTATATTCTCCTGAAAGTTCTCTACCCAGCTCCCAAGCGGTGCCCAGTGACAGTGTAAAAGAGCACAAAGCCATGAAGACTAAAAGAAAAATCTAAAATACTATCATTTCCCAAACTGTGTAAGGCTTCATCCTCTGAATACAACAGGTTCCCCTTCCACACAGTCCTCCAGGATGGGAGGAAGAATCCCCACCTGACCTCGACATGCTTTCCTCATCTCCGATCTCAGCGATAAAGGGTGAGGAAGGAGACTCCGCTCCAACTCGAGCTCTCCAGCAGCTCCCAGAACAGCTGGGTTCCCACTGCGGAAGGGCCGGCACTTCCAAAGGACGTCGGTCTGAGGAATGGGGTGAACTGGTTTCCAGTCAAGGGAGGAAAAACCAGGCTCCTCTAGAGGCTGACGACTTGGTTTAGGCCAGAACTCTTCCAAAATTACGCAAATTGGATGGGAATTTGCAATACCGCTTTTTCTGAGCGATCTGAAGGCTTCCAAGAACCCCCAGAACCAGCTCGTCACCTCCAAAAAGGCTGCGCTCAGCCTAGACATGCTCTCCCAGGTCTGGGGTTTATTCCAGCTACCTAAAACCGAAAAAAGAGGGCAAAAGAGGTATTTTAGCTCCTCTACAGCCAGGCTGAGGGCCCTTGCCATTTGAGCAATGGTATTAGGCAAGGGGTAGGTTCTTGCATCATCTTCTGAGCAACGCAAGATGTCGCAAGGCATGATTTGGGTCTGGAATTAAAGACCGGCTCCTACTCAAGGCTCACGCTTTAATCTCGGGTGTTTAATTTGAGAGCAAAAGGTACCGGAGGAATCGCTCCTTGGCACCAGCAGCCCAGACAGCTTCTTATAAATAATATGGAAAAGAAAAAAAATTCAGCTCGACACGTGGCCTTCCACAGTCCAAAAACACGAGAGGAACCAGGAATGCCGAAAAAAATACCCCAGTGGACGGACCCACGCTGCTCGGTAGTCGTGGGGAAACGCCGCTTCCCCATGCCGCGGCGGTGCCGGAGCCGAGCGGCTGGGTTTTCACCGGCGTGCTACCACCCAACGCAGCCACGGGGAGTTCTGCCCCATCGGATGGCGCAGGTTTGGGTTTGCTACCAGTGCCGTGAGGAATCCCCACGCTGGAAACGGCCGGCCAGCCAGGTCTACACGACGGCCAAGGAACTGGGGTGGTTTTCCAGCCCCCAGCCCCGTAGGGAATATTTAGCTCCCCAAAAGCTCGCTGGAAGAGCGGGGAAGCAGGAGCTTCGTTTCCCACATCCCAGCCCATCTCCAAATCCATCCCACCACCCCAAACTTGGTTCTTCCAGCCCAAAGCAGCCGCGCAAGACCACCTCTCCAAGGCCACATCCATGCTGGCAGAGCCACGGCGGGTCCAACCCAAGCTGGGCTCGTGTTTGCAGGGCAAACGGCGGCGTTCAGCATGCAAAGGTGCTGTCAGTGCTTTTGGTCAGCGATCCTGACATCCCCGGGCGCAAACACGGGGCTCCAGGCTGAGAGCGGACAACGGGAGAAGCAAAACATGGACATCCTGCAAAGGAAGGTCCAACCAGCAGCTCTTCCTTCTCCAACTCACCCCAAATAGGACCAACACCTCCCACGTGAAGGCAAGGGCTTTGCATGAGCACCACAAGATGTTCCACGGCAGGGTTTTCCCCTTGCACAAGAGAAGACGACCACCTGCACCACGGAACCCCCACCCCATCCACCGTAAGCACCTGGACAAGCAACCTGGGTGCTCTGCACGCGCCGGGCTCAGTTTGGGTGGCCACCCACGCCAGAGTCGAGCTCTTCGATGGTATCCCTGCCCCAAATCCCTGGGGTAGACACTACTCCTCCGTCCCAAGAGCGCGGCATCGCTCTGCGCTCGCAACAGCCGCTCTCTGGCGGAAATCATTTCACCCACAGCCTCACGCGAGCGGCCAAACGTTCTCCCCGGAGCCACACGAGACGATGGCGTTCTCCGACCCTTTGCCGTGGCTTGCCAGAAGCAAAGCTGGGGATTTCGCTCGTGCTCCTGAATACAGACGAGCTGGCATGAGGACAGACTTTGCTGCAGGAGGGCTTGGCCAGAGACACGAACTTCACGTTTCCTCCTGAAAACGGGCACACTCAGGGTCAGTTTTCCGGCACGTAGCTCTGACGAAAGCTCTCGGCCGCTTGCAGATGGAAATGAGAGACATTTCTTCCTCCTTCGTGCTGCATGGCGGTTCAGGGCAGGATTTAAGGACGCTCCTAAGCCTGCGGGCAGGTGACCTTGAGGACGGGAGCTCTTCAGAGCACAGCGTGCTGGCAGCACATCGCGTCTCATCTGACTCGGGCTTAGCCGGCTGCTGACGGAGCTGGGGACGGCGCCGTCGTGTTCACGCAACACCGAGAGCTCCGTCTTCGCTTCTGTTTGGGCTTCCTGGGAGCGACGTGGGTCCCTTCACCCCTCTGCAGGCACAGGGTGGTGGAAGTTTAAGTATTTCAGGGCTGGAAAAGCCCGGGGTTGTGCAACCACCGTCCAGGTGCTGATATTTCTGCTGCTGGACTTTGCACGGGCAGGAAAAGACATCACAAAGGGCCCAACCGACAGCCAGAGCGGAAAAACACTCACGCATCTGCTCCCGTTCTAGGAGATGAACGCCGCGGGCTCGCACGCCAGGCCATCAGCTCGTCGTGGTGGGATGAATAACCCACCGGTGGGGAGCTGCTTGTGTTTGAAGCCACGCTCCGGCCTAGGAGGAGCTGCCTGGGTTGGGACTTTGCTCAGCTCGGGGCAGCGGCTGAGCTTGGAGGACCCCGTATCATCGCTGCGAGGGGGTGAAGCAGACTCCGCCGATAAAAGAACGACGTCCAGCTCCGTAACGGGGTGAAAAACCCAATGTAGGGGTAAGAGCACCCTGAACGCACGCAGTTCAGTGCTCCCCAGCCAAAGGACCCTACGTTTTTAATTGTGCCGGTGCTGCCTTCCATCAAATTATTCACCCATCAACTCACCAAGGCCACACTGAGCTATATGAATCCCAGGACGAGCCAAGACGTCCGTACGTGGTCCCTCCGGCTCCTCGAGCTGCTTGGCAATGCTGGTGATGACCCCGACGCCGAGGCCGGACACAG
>Ga0181612_101609_pt1 | contig 10038 bp, 12 predicted proteins | sample HoacroProtozoa21_FD_119630 | JGI IMG/M metagenome (GOLD analysis project Ga0181612, IMG submission 119630) | Hoatzin crop microbial communities from Cojedes, Venezuel. Combined Assembly of Gp0051906, Gp0051904, Gp0051908
GGAGCCAAGATGGGACAGAAAAGCTTCAGAAGGAATAGCCCTCATCAGCTGGGACGGAGGCAGGCCACTGCGAAGGGGAGCACCTCCTGCACCCCCAGACCGGCGCCAAAATATAAAGCTGGGAAAATGGAAAGGGCCGATGGCTTTACTGCTGCGCGGAGGCAGCCACCGCGGTGCTCTCCAGAGACAGGGACGTGCCAGAGCTCACCCCTGACGCCCGGAGCAGCTCCTGAGCCAGGACTCTCGGGGAGGCCGGGGCAGGGTACGGCCACGGCTCTTGGCCAAGAGGGACACCCAGCTGGTTTCAGACCTGAGGGCAGAGCCTTCAGCTCCAGGAGGACTGGAGGAACTGCCCGCATCTCCTCCCGCTGAAACGCTAGGCTCGGGGCTGATCCGCCAGTGGAGACTCCTTCCTTTATCTCTTCTGCTCATCTGCAGGATCCAAAGGAGATGAAAAAACAAAGAGGATGAGCTGTCTGCTGCCTGGTTGCACAAGGACACAGACAAAAGGGAGCAGAGGGTGCTGGGCTATTTAAAGCTGCCTCCTCCTCAATTCCTAGGGGCGGAATTTTACCTCTGGAGTGTTGATTGCTTTGTAGGAGGGATTTAAAGAGTACTTATCCAAAAATGATCATTAAAACCTAAATTAAACCTATGCCTAGTCAATACTTTCCATTTCAATTGTTCTCAAAATCCAGAATAATGCATCCAATTTGCCACAGAGATTTACTGCCGGTTTTCCACCGGTTTACTAAACCCAAATCAAAATGCTGTTTCTTTTAAACTGCAAGTATGCAGCAAGCTCCTGTGACAATGAGCTTACAGCACGGTTCTTAACTCTGCAGCATCTAAAGTGACTTCAAATTAAAAGAATTCTGAAGTACTGTGATTAGTTTGATTACTAACTGAACAACTTGATTTAGTAAAATCATGGGCAGATCACAAAGTATTAACAAGAACAATTAACAAGCGTTGGCAGTTTTCGAGTTATATTTACAAACTGATCTCAGACTAGAATAAATACAGCTGAAACCCTACCTTCCCTGATTCTTTTAACCTTTCTGGTTTTACTATGGAAAAATGCTTGAAATAAGCAGCCTGTACTCTCAAGGTTAATGCTAATTACCTGGGGCAAAATGCCTCTGGCAAATGAAGAGTCCAGAAAAATCATCTTCCAACAAACTTTGATTTTTTTTTTTTAGGTCAAAGATGGCTTTTAAAAGCCCAAAATAGACTATTCCAGCCCGCCTGCCCTTGTGCCACTAGACAGAAGAAATTAAATTAACACTTGGATGACAAGATTTGAAAACTGGGGGCACAAGCCACAGCAGGGGAAACAGAACACTGGAAATTAAGACGGCTTTAACACAGCACGTGCTGCTTCAGCGCCCGCTCTGGTTAAATTTAATGAGTCATTGGGTTTGGATAATGTGAAGGCGATACAGCGTGTGCCTCCTTATATAATCTTAAGTGCAAACAGATTTCGTGAATAAGCATTTTCAAGCCATAAATGGGCTTCTTGTTAATAAAATGTCAAGTAATAAGTTGCTGTAGCGATGGTGATTGATGGTCAACGCTGCCTCTGGCTACAGAGAGAGAGGGCGCAGCGCTTGCTCTGTGTCAGCTTTTTTCTTAGCACATTTCTATCCACCTGCTTCGCAAGGGAATCCGAGGCAGATATTTTTGCCACGGAATTCCGGGGATGCTTCGAGCTTGGATTTAGGACAGCTTCGCCCAGCCACGGGCGCTCACCACAAACCCCCTCCCGAGATACCCGGAGGGATGCTGCAACCCCCCGCCTCGCCGGCGCTCCCAAGGACGCGTCTCCACGGCTTCCCAGGCTGCAGTAGAATTTAACCGCTCCACTTCCCTCCTCCCGAATTGCTGGAAAACTCCTCCGTGCTGCCAGGCGCCCAGGGGGCTGCGGGAGGGCTGTCGGCACGCCGGCGGCTCTGCTCTGCGCACGACGCACGGAGGCTGCCGGCTTGCGCTGCCGCGGGGTTCAGCTGCACCCTCTGATCAAAGGTGTGCGCCCGGGGGGCTGGCACGGGGGCAACACCCAGAAGCCAAATTAACCTTCCTCGGGTGGCAAAAGCCCTGGGCAGAGAGCGGCTGCAGGCAGGCGGGCTCACATTCGGCGTTGCCTTCGCGGGCTGCCAGAGCTGTGTAACCCCTGCACCAAGCCACGCTCGCAGCCAAAATCTGTTTTGAAAAGCGATAAAGCGGAGCTGGCGATGTGGCTGAACAGCAGCTTGGTTTAGCTCAAGTAGCTTCTTCATCAAGTGAAAATGAAACCAGACACAAAGCCAGGGCAGGGCCTCTGCAGGGCTCTGGTGCTGCTCAGGTGAATCTGCTGTGACGCCCGCGGAAGGTGAGCGCAGCACCACGCTCACATAACGATGGTTTTTAAAGAAAAAGAGCAAATGCAGTTCTTGGACAGCACGAGAAAGGAGCAGCGGATAGCAAAAAGCCAGGAGCGCTGTGGGATGGTGGGGAGGTGGGCGAGAGTGGACAGGGCGTGGGGAGAGGAGCGATGGGCCACGGGCCAGGCACACCGTGAGGCTACCCCCCCCTGTTCTCCACCCCCGCCATTCTGATGAGCGTTGGTCAACCGACGGACGCCAGCATGGAGCAACTTGCCCTCTGCTCACGCTCAGCTCACTCGAAACCACTCACACAGTGCTGGAGAAAAAACAACAGACCATCTTCTCCCTGTCCTCCACAGATGACCCGAAGCTCCACCAGCCTCCTGCTCCCACCCGACGCTCCTGCCTCTCCTGCTGCAGCGACAGCTCTTCTCCATCAGCTCCATTTTCAAAGGCAAACCAGAGGGATTTTTTTTAACGCAGCTTCGCTGGGTTTTGTCCCAGACAGGTCGTGCTCTTCTCTTTCTCGCAGGCCAAGGCTGCCTCCTGACCCCGTCCCACCCGGCACTGCCCAGAGCTTGAGCTCGCACCCAAGCATGGCAGCCAAGGCACCGCCGCCTTTGCGCGCTGGTGGTGTGCCCGGTTTCCTGGCCAGCCCTGACCGAGTGACACACGGCATTTGAGACAGCCCTTACGAAAGCTGCGGATCTGCTAAAGAGCAGATTGACAAGACAAATATTTGAAAATAAGGATATTACGGTTTAAGGAGAAGTGGAGACTCTTTGTACCCGGACGCTGGCAAATTCCCTTTTCAGAGGAGATTTGCTGTTCCCTGGCAGTGAGCACCAGCCAGTTTGTTGTCATCATCGGGGCCAGGGCTCCTCTTTGTGCGCGGCAGCGGCTGGCACAAAACCCTCATTGTTGGTGACCACAGCACTCGTGTAAGTAACACCAGCATCGCTTTGCTCACCCTGCCTAGGCCTTCCTTCCATTTCATCCCCCGCGATACTCCTTCCCGTGAAGACTGCAGATCACCAGACTCGGCAGGGCCAGATTTGGACTCCAGCCCAATTGCAGATGAACAAACCTTTCCTAGACCTCCATCAAGGGTGCTGGACACGTGACGTTTCCAGAAGAAATTCCACTTTTCCGACTGATCTCCTGAAAAACACTTCAGCTTCTGGGTGGCACTGGCCAGCTAGGCAGGCGGCGAGCACAGCCCCGCCTGGCACAACTGGAGGGTTTTTTTGCTGGTTTTAGAGCTCCCTGCCAAGGTCTTTGCAGAGAGCTGGTGGCGGAGCAAGTGGAAGAAGGTGGCTTCTCCTAAGCCCTTTGGAAACGCTTGGTAGCTTCAGAGACTGCAGCAGTTAATTACCGTCCAACGAAGGCAGCAGCTCTTCAGCTGAGAGTGCCGATGGCCAAGGTTATCCCAGCGGATTATCAGGACAAAGAGGAAGGGAGCCACAAACACGACAAATACGCATATTGCTGGAGGCCTGCCAGCCGTGGTCTCCTGGGACCTGGAGGCTCCCCATCGCCCAGCCTCTCCTGCCCCCGGGTCTGCTCCAGAGCCAGGCCACCTCCTGACAACTTCAAAGACCTTTCCTTTGTCACCATCTCTCAGAACACCACCAGGCAGATCTCATCTCAACGACCTGAAAAGATCCCTCTGCAGTTTTGCCCCAAGGTTCAGCAGGGAGATTATCACCGCTGCAGGACTGTCTGGCATTCCCTGTCCCCTCTCCATCAGCAGCACAGGTCAGACTGGGATACTGGATGGGTCTGAGACTGGAAGACTGAGAAATGAAACAAGAATGTCTCATTTCAGACATGACCAAGGCTGTTCTTCTGATTTCAAGACTTTGTGTCAATGGCCGTAAAGAAATTGCGCTAGATATTCCATATAACGAGGGAAATGTTTTTGTCTAGTATTTATAGATAACAGTCAACCCAACTCTGAAACTAATCTTCTACAAACTGATAGATTGACCTTATCAAGTGCTAACTGCAGTCTGTTTTTCTGCATTTTAAGTCATTCTTGTAGGTTTCTGAAAACACTTCCAGCATATAATTTTCTACGTTAAACTACGGACAGCAGAAGCGAGTACCACCACTCTAAGGAATGTCTCATTCCTGTGAGTAAATAGTCTGCTCCAGAAATCCTCCCTCTCATCAATACACAGAATTTCCTTGGTCAGATTGTCAGAAGACCTTTTTTGGCATCCTGAAGTTGCAGGAGCATCACGCTATAAAGGCGGATTGCTGGTTTGAGAGATCACAGATCTAAATGACCTGCCACCATTTCTCTTTGAAGAAGATTATCAGGGACTTGCCAAACCACGCATCTTCACAGAATTCTCTCTCTCTAAAGGTACCAGACTGGCTACTGCGTTTAACTTCCTCCAGTTTTGTTAGCAGCATCACTCTGGTTTTATCCTTGTGCATAGCACAATGTTTCAAGGAGATGGGGTGTAAATTCTACTTAACGTCCTTCTGCGATCCTGGAGAACTCTTCAGGATTGCGTCCGGAGAGCCCCAAGAGATTCCCTCTTGTCTTTACAAGCCCCAACTCAAGCAGGTTTCGAGTTTCCAAAGAAATCGGCCTTGGAATGAGTCAGGAACCCTTATGCTGGTTTCTAAAGGCATTATCTGTGCTTCAGCTTTTGAAGGAGCAAACGCTTCAGCAGAGGACATTCACAGAGACCAACTAAGCTGAAGAGCTTTGCTTGAAAGATGGGAAGTGTTTGTTTCCCAGTCCATGACCTCAGTGCCTGCACTCTCTGAATCACCTCCCCGTCCCTCAATTTACCAAATCTGAACACCACCCCGTGCTGCGAGGCACGAGTAGTGCGCTTGAACCCAATGGCTACAGCAAGCAACCCGCACCAAGACACCACAACCTAGGGCAAGGACCTCCAGCAGCCTTCAGCATCTCAGCAAGGGTCTTTTCAACGTGGTCCAGGAGCAGATTTTCCCTGCAGATACCACACGACAGCCAGCTGTGAAATACTTCCAGGGCTCGGGCAGCCACAACTTCTCTGGGGCTGGGGGCCTGCGATGGGGATTCAGCCGCTTTCTCCCGCTGCTGATTTGCGCCTTTGCTGGCTATGGGGCCGCCTCCATTTTTTCTTCTGATTTTTACGTAGAAGAAATCTGATAAAAAAGAAGCCGATAACTCCAAAGAAAAGAATTTAGCTGAAAATTAAAACTGTGAAAGCGCGGTCCTGAAGCAACCCAGGCATCCACGGTTGTAACTCTGGAGGCGAAGGAGTCTGGAGAGGTTTTTCCAACACGCAGCTTCATAGCCAAGCTTACAGCAAACCCTCCTCCAGCCCCAGACGCTCCTCAAGTGGCCCCAACACATACCTACTTTTCGGGGTCGGGATGCTGAAGGAATAGCTCGTAGTGGCAACACCAGAAGTCTAACATCAGAGTATTAACATTTGTTTGAAAAGAGTAGCAGCGGCAGGAACAAAAAGCCCCCAGACCTCACGCCACCCACGGCCAGTTGATTTTTCTCCTTTTCACTCCCAATTTGCAGGGAAGTTTCTGCACTGATTGCGCTGTCAGGCCCCGCTCGCCAAGCTCACGGCTCTACCTGGAAGTCTTGCTGTATTTTAGTTTACATTACCACTCAGTCACCCAAGAAATTGGAATTTATGAAGACACTGAAGAAAGCACTTCCTCGACACGCCTTTCCTAATGCTGGGGGATTATAAAGGGGGTCTCTACATGATCCCATCTTTTTGTTTGATGCTGGCAATTAATATTTATCAAATTAACGCAGAGAACCTATACACCATATTACGCTTCAGTTCAAACAACCAGCTCAAATTCCAAGAGCCAAGGTTGTTCTCTCTGTGCTGACCTCCTGGGCTGCAGCTCCCTGCGGGATTACCCTGCGGGTATCAGCGATCGCCCACGTGGGTTTGCATTTCACAAGGGAAGAGGAAAAGAAAACATCAGACCTTGATCCACGCCAGGTGGCAAAGCCAACCCTGCCAAAGCAAACTCCACGGGGGCATCCTGCACGCACCTTTGTCTACACATGGAACACTCTGTTCTTCTCTCCCTCAGAAATTTAAAACCAACAATAGGAAATAAATGTCAGTCTCTGCTTACCTGCCTGACCGATACCAGCTCTGAGCACTGCACTGCCCCAGCTCCTACACGAGGTATTTTGGGGAAGGGGGGAGTGCAAACGGACTTCCTCTGGGAAGTTCAGGATCCTGGTTTGGCCGGCTGACCTTCAGTCTGCATCAACAAATGGACATTGAATCATTTTTACACATTCATGCAAGATATTGCCAAGCAAACGGCCAAACACCCAAGGTAAAATAATCTACTGTGTGCTCTTGAGATCTACTCTACCTAAGCCAGAGGCCGGGAACTGAACAGATTTTGGCCACAGATCTCTCAAAACCTTCGCTTTGGGGGTTTACTCAAAGGGGTCATTCCGCTCTGCAACACGTCGGGATGACTCCTGGTGTTCTGCACGTACAGGTAAACCTTGAGGGCTCACCCCATGCTGGCCGTGGCCTCGGGAGAGTCACGGGCAGCACCGCTGCAAGGGGTGCTGGCGGGAGGCAGACAAACCCCAGGCCCACGCCGGGAAGGATGCTCCGAAGCAGCTGGAGCACACAGGCACAGCCCTACCAAAATCCTTTTGGGGAAAAAAAAAAAAAAAAAATCCAAAGCCCAGTACACCAATAATGCAAAGAGGTCACAGTGATGGGGGACAACCTGAGCACTGTCTGAAAGAGGAGAAAAAACCCAAAAACGAGAATTTCGGATAACCTCTGGCAGCACAGGAAACTTTGCTGGGGAAGTGCCTTCCCCCAAGAGCCGCTCCCTGGCGCTGGCCTATCCGAAAGGCGACCGTGGCTGTGGATTGAGGCAGCCCAGTCCGACCAGCACGACCTGTACCGTGTCTCCCCACGCCGACACGCGACGCGCTCAGACTCGCGCCTGCCGGTGTTCCGGAGAGGGGCGATGATGCACCCGACGCGCACCCCGTCTCTTCCAGCACACACGCCACCCGCTTTCATCTCTGCACGCAGCTTCACTGGCAGGTCAGATCAAACACGCCAAGTTAATTGCAGGGACAGAGCAAATCACCTAATGAAAAACCCAGCATTTCTCCAGGCCTGCAAAGCACGGGGCGTATCTGCCATCAGACGTGAAAATAACGCAGACACGGGAACGTGAACAGGAGGGGAAAAAAAAATACAACGGGACAGTAAAAATGTAATGTGGACTGGATAAAAACAGATCTCAGTTTATATCTGAGCAGCATCTTCGCCTTGGTAGACATACTAGCCAAACACAAACGTGGACACAGAGCTCACATTTCTTTCTCCAGCGAGACCTTCAGCGCAGATGTAATATGAGGGAAGTGGGAGAACACTCTGCATTTCCACAACAAGAGTACGACGCAGAATGAGATGCCACGGAAGCAACGGGGGAAGTGAAAAATTTCTCCCTCGAAGCTTCTAATGCAAGCAAAAAAGAGAAATACTCTGGCACTGCAACCCGCTGGCCCCACTGCTGCGAGGGGCTGCGACCCTGCTGGGCTGCGGGCAGGGCTGGCGCGAGACCGCCCCGCGGGGACCCCTGCCCAGCGCTCCCCGGCGTTCCAGCAGCGGGCACACGCAAACACGCAGAAGGGAAAAATTGTGAATTAAATTCTTTTCAGTCTCAAGCCCGAGACTGAATTCTGAAATGGACTAAGTCCATTAAACAGACTTCAAAGTATTTATCCTGTCGTAGCCTAAATCACTGTTTTAATAACAGGTTTGTATGCCAAGAGTTTAATAGCTTCAGCAAAAATATCCAAAATGTACAAGATGATATATGTTCTTGCAGGAGCCCTACAAAATCCAACCCACCTTCTAATAATAAACTTCAGGCTTTCATTTTCTAAATTGTATGTGTACTTTGGAGAGAGGTTTTCTTGAACCTGCCGCATAATGAAACATTTCAATAAATCTTGTCAAACCAGCCAAACAGAACTAAATTTTCATTTTACTTTTAAATGGCAGCTGAGTGCTCCAGTGGATGTATTTTTTCTGTAATTGCCCCATAACTACGGTGGAGGAGTCTGCTTATTTTTAACAGGATGGCGTTATTGTCTCCATGTGTTAAAACATTTAGTTACCTTTAAAAATTTAACCTTTATATATGCAGAAATAGATTTGTCTCTCCTGCTCTAGCTCAGAAAGGGAGAGAAAATATTACAGGAAGGGAAGGGAGAAAACCATTACAATAACTGGAAAGGACACGTTAACCCCATGGTAAGGCTCAGTATGGACAATGACTCCGTACATATCATATCATATCATACGGTGTGCACAGACTTACAGCCATGGCTAAAGCTTGGCCGCAGTTTGAGAAGCAAGATGACTTTTGCTGTTAAATCACACACTGCGAAAGAAACAACCCAATTCATGGTACTGGTGAGAAACAGGCTTTTTGGTGCTATTTCCCCGTTTCTGTACGGTCTGCAGAGCCTCCATCAGCTCGCTGCAGCTGCAGATGATGAGGGGGAGTTTTCAGCGCACTGAGTAATTCTGATGCTCAGGGTTTCTCTCCAGCACGCCGCACCGAAGCACACGGTGCTAAAAATAAGAGCAAACGCGCTCCCTTCCAGCCCAGGAGGACGCAGGCGGCTTACCTCCGCTGCCCTCCTCCTCCTCCCCATCCCCGCTCCGGCGAACCCGAGCGCGGCTCCCACGCGGAGAAACGGGCAGCAGCGACCGCGCAGCCCCTCCGCCACCGGCCAGGGGCCTCGTGAGCCCCACCGCCGCCGAGCCATCTTCCTACCATTATTATTATTTCTGAGGATTTGGTAATGAACTCATTAAATCACCAAGGCGGCTGTGACAGCGAGTGGCTGAGATGCTGCTGCTGTAGCCATGGTAACCGTCCCCCGCTCAGGGGACCTCGTTGGCCCCGAAATTACTGTCACCCCTAATCAAGCCCGGGCAGCCCGCGCCGCCGCGTGCCGTCCGGCGTACAAAGGATCGCCATTTTGCACTCCTCTTTGCCGGGGGAGCCCCTGTGCACCCCAGTATTCCCACCCCGGCCGCCCCGCCGCCCTTGCCCTCCCTCCCTCGCTGGCTCTGCTCCAGCTGTTTCCTAGAAAGGCTGAAACAAAAGATGCTCCGGCTGCGTGGCAAGGAGATGCTTGCGAGGCACCGCTTTCCTCGGCCTCGTGTCCTCTCCCCGCAGCGCCGGGCGGGCGATGCCAGGGGGCTGCTCCCCTCCTGGGGTGGGCCAAGGCGATGGGGATCGTGCCTGAGGCAGGCAGCAGCCGCCCGACCCACCGGGCCAGCTGGAGAAAAATATTCTTTTCCACAGTTTAACTGGCAGGGAGTGAACTCCTGCGTTTGCAGAGTTAATAAAGCTGATTAAAATAGTCTGCAATATTGAGATTTTTTTTAAAAAAAACCAAACCACAGTTTGAATTTGTATTTACACTGAAGGGTACCTTGATTCACACTCCTCTAAATTAAACTGAGCACACCGAGGACTGCAGTGGGATGCACGGGACATACCAACACATCCCTGCAGACAGGTGGGAAGGACAAAAGCTGTCCTGCTTACGCTGGAGAGGTGACGGCGACAGGCAGACTGCGGGCAGGACAGGCAGACCGCGGGCAGGACAGGCAGA
>Ga0181612_132709_pt1 | contig 10038 bp, 4 predicted proteins | sample HoacroProtozoa21_FD_119630 | JGI IMG/M metagenome (GOLD analysis project Ga0181612, IMG submission 119630) | Hoatzin crop microbial communities from Cojedes, Venezuel. Combined Assembly of Gp0051906, Gp0051904, Gp0051908
AAGTATCACCAAGAATTTACCATAAAAAAAAATAGGATGGAAAACAGACACTCTCATAAGAAAAATCACGATGGATTTTTCATCATGAAGTTTTTCTTCTGCCCTCAGACATCTTTACCTGCTTACAGACTAATCCTTGTGGCTAGGGACATAACTCCACTTCTCATCCTCTGTATATGCATTCCAACAACTGCAATTAGTGCTTATGGTTTTTTTTCTGTAGATAAGTGAGAGAAAAAACATACTACATATATAGTTAAAATACATAGAGCTACAAAACCATTTAAACTGCTATGAGATCAGCAGAAATATAACAATTAAATAAAGACTAGTGCTATTTACATCTTGGTAGACATTTACCTCACCTTTATGGGACTAAACATCAGCAAAACAGCTAGAAGAAAGTTCTGTCTTAAGGGTTTTGGTGCACAGTAACCATTCTTCTTTTCCAACATGAAGACATCTGTTTGAAAGATGTTGATTATGAGAAAGTCTCTCCTGACATAAATGTAATCAGGTTACCTGATTGACTCTTCACAATTTTCCCTCTCTTCTCCACAACTTTTGACAATTCCCCATTTTTTTTTTCAGTACAAGACATTGTCTGTATTCAGCAGACCCTTTCAAAGATAGGTTTTTCACAGATGTTTTTATTGTTTTCCTCTTGCTCTGTCTTCCGTATTTGCCCATTAGCCACTTTGTGGAGCTAAAGAATCATCTCAACATCTTTAACACTTTCTTACACAAGCTTCTGTTCAGATTATCTCAGATCAGAGAAATATCTCTTCAAGAAAAAATAGATATCCAACAGTAACAGTTAAAACCAATATAGTTCTTACAATATAGGAGGAAAAAGGATGTAGAAATAGCTGGTTGATGCTTCAGACAGCAGTTAATAGCTTGTTCACCTCTTATAAAAAAAGCAGAGAATGGGGTATCTATTGGACAGCTGAGTGCAGGCAACTCTCAATTTCGTTTGCACAATGGCATCCCATTAAACGGTATCCCAAATTAATGTTTGTATCTCTCAGTTGCTATATTCCATCTGAGACGGCACTATGAGCTCTTTGCATGATCAGCAGAGGTCCCCACCACCTGCTCACTTTCAGAGATGAAGGAGGCAAACAGGACCAGCATTCTGATGACAGGAAGGAAACTATCTACCTCGCAAGGTATAGGGTATGCAATAAAAGTTGAAGCAAAGCATCTATTCTAAGACAGACTATACGCTGTGCTAAGTCTTTCATAGTTCTTGATAGGCCCGTGATATTGTGTTCAATTCAAAAAGCATCACAGATGAGTGCAGAACAAAAAATAACAGAAAACCTGAGCATAGAGCTTTCATTTACTCCTTGGAGACCTTACATAGCCTTTAGAGCCATGTCTTTGTCTATGCATGTGTGTGTATATGTGTGTTTGCATAGACAACATATAACAGTAGAATTACAGAATAAAATCTGTGTATTTGTTTTGCCTTGATTCAGCCTTCAAAATGAGCCAGTTAGCTACTAAAAGAGTAGTTTGTTTCTATCATACAATCTGTGAGAAACTGGGGAACTTGTCCTTCATAAAATGTGATTCAGTTCATGAAAGAGTAAAACTACTAAGTCTTATTTTTTCTTCCAGAGAACTACTAAGACTTATTTTTTTTCCAGAAGAACCCTAACACTTAAGCCATCTGCATTCAGCAGTTCTACCATGCTGTTTATTCAAATGAGAATTCTTAACAAAAAGGTTACTTCATTGGGCCAGTTCAGCTTGTTTGCCCAGCAGGAGCTCCGCACTTTATTTAAGCTTTTAAATTCCATATCAGTAGCATGAGTTAATGTTTAGTGCACAATAGGGATACAGTATAGCCTAATATATGCATTTTTCCTTCAGAATTCTAATGGTTTAGCACTGAAGGAAATTTACACAAGCCTTATAGAAATTAAAGCAAGGCATTTATTTCATTCAGAGAATGCAGTGACTTCCAATGGGTGCACTGCTAAGGACTCTCAGCTTTGAAAGGGACCTTTTATTGTGCAGGAAGAAAGCTCAGATATAGCACTAAGCGAAAATTTCAGAGTCCAGATTAACATGCCTAGCAACTCATTGCTGTGTACCGTTTTTCCCAGTACCCTACTAGCTGAACTCTTTCCGTACATCTTTAATTGATTGGGTTAATATAAACCCTCAGCACTACCAGTGTTTGTGTGGCCCCCATAATAAGGCTATTGTGTGCTTCTCTCCACTCTTGTGTTCCCTATTTAGAAATGTGTCGCTCTGAGCAGTTCAAAAGTGTGAGCAAATGAAAAAAGCCACAATCACTTCATTAATGATTTGTAAACAGAATTTCCAGTACTGACGCCACCTGCATAGGCTTTCAGAAGGAAAAATACTGGATTTGCTGAAGCCCTGTGTGGAATCACTGTGGAGTTTAATTCGGCAGAGTAAATAAATGCCTCAATTAACACTTTTACACTCAACCAAATGGTTGTATTTAGAGGAAACAGTTTCTTTCTTCAAGTAAAAATTCAAAGGAGACATGGGATAAAGATAAAAAAGAACACCCAAAAAACAAACAAACAAAAAACAACCCTTAAAACTCTCCCAGCAAGTTTTACACAAGACAGCACACAGCAGTGGCTGAAGTTATAAAGGCAGAGAGCAAAATGTATTTAAAAAAGGAATGTAAAGTATGAAAAAAGTTCTCTGAAAATTTCAAAATAGCAGCAAATGTGTTTATAACTTCAGTTTGCTGCTGCTGTAGGCCTCATTAAAGCAAGCCTTTGTTTTTTCCTTTTCAAACACTAGCTATTATGACAGCTAGAAACAGCTTACCAGCTGCACACTGTCATCTCAGCCTGCCAAGATACCATGTAATCAGTCTCAGAGTCTGAAAATGGGTATCCACCACTGGCTTTGTGAAGATGTCAAAAAACCTAAAATTGCTCCACATTCATATAGTTCTAACTACACTGCATAGCTGTTGATTTAAGACTTTTAGTAAACCCTACAGAGGTAATATTTATCTGCTCTATCTAACTAAATTAGAGGCAAGCTTCTTACATGGTAGCAGATGTGCACAATTTTAAGACCTGTCAAATACTGTGAAGTTCCTTCAAATGCAAGGAAAGAAAAGAAGAGTCAGGCTTCTTTCTGAAATGTCAGACATTCAGTCACTCACTGGTGCCTGCAGTGACAACACAAACCCCCTCATCATCCAGGGGATCACCTGGCTCTTATATCTGATCTGCTATCCTTCTGTACTCTGCCTGCTGCTAAAGGAAACATGTTGCAAAGGGAGGAGACATGAAGAGGAAGCTCTGAGTCTTTTATCCTCCATTTCTAAAATTGACTGTGTCACGTAACACCACAACATCCCATAAGTAAACAGTGGAGTGGGTCCACATGTTCACTGGTGTGGACAAGGAGAGATTTTGATCGTGGTCAGAAACATCACATTGCAGAGGGAGTCTTTTGAGGGAAGAATGGCCTCCAAGTGAGGCATGGCTTGTCCACCAGCCTTGTGTTCTTCCCTGTAGCCAGGAGGGCAAAGACACGGTTTCTCCTCTCAGGGAACTTTTTTGAAACACTGGTATTCTTTTTCATGGAGATGAAACAGCTGCCCATCCTGAGGTATATATTGCCCTTCCTCATGCTTCTGTTTCGCAACGCTCTGTGCAATGCACTTGTGGGCAGGGTGAAATGGGCTCTGGCATCCTGAAACACAACCGGAGAAAATATCTGGTGCAAAAAGATCAGTTCAGAGCTCAGCCACAGCCAAAGATAGCGCACAGAATCTAAGGAATTTTAAGGAAACAAACAGAACAAAGCAGAGGATTTTGATGTGTTGATTGAGGTGGGGGGAGGGGAAAGGCATCTTCAATATTGTAGGCAGTTCTCCTCCTGTCCCACATTCATCTGAAACAAAAAGGAGTGCAGAAAGAAAGCAGAAGTTTAGAACTTTAATAACACACGTCCACCAATGAAAGAGTCCAAATTAGGTCCAAAAGGAATTGGGAACTCCTGAAACCCTGCAGGAAGATCAGTCATCTTCGACTGTGTGGCACGAGATGCCATCCATTTCCAGAATGTTTGACTATCCCTCATTTTAATGGTTTATGGACCATTGACTAACTGTCCCATACCAAGATGTAAAGCAGGAGTAACGGAAATGGAACATAATTGTAGAATCCAGAGGTTGTATGTGCTTGCATCAAGAAAAATATTGGCATAATATTACTGTGAAGCTCTTTATCATTATTGTTGGCTTCACTCTCACTTCTCACATATGGGCTTAGGGTGGTTTTCTGTACTCCTAAACTACAGCTCTGAAGAATGTTTTTGCAAAGTTTTCGTTACTATGTGAAAGACTGGATATTGTAAACAATGTCTAAAGGTCTGCAAAACAAACTGCTACAAACTGCTTTACAAATTATTGAGCAAGTAGAACCCTGGGGTAATCTGAACTAGTATTCCTTGCAGGAGATGCAACAAACAAAGCAATTTGGAAGAGTTAGAGGAAGCATGAGCTAAAGGACAAAAAAAGCTAATATGTGTCATTAGCAATTCAGTCGTCCTCAAAAGATGGAGGTCTCTGAACAGAATAGTTCTGGATAGAACAGTTAGAAATCTAGCTGCTTTTCTTGCATACTATATGTAAGAATCAATGATGCAAAGCAAACACAGAAAAACCTGTGCTGTCTGGAAGGTCTCACAAATGTGCAGGCAAGATTATTACCTAGACTACTTGGCAGAAGTCCACTTCATCTCCTACTTTAAGCAACTGTTGGCTAGTATAACTGATGATTTAATTACTGCACATGCCTCCAGCACCATTACAAAGCAAAAAGATACATATAACCAACATCATTCCCACTTTAGGAATGTGTGCAAAATAGACATGTATTCAGAGCATCCTAAAGTGAGCAAACTCACCAGTTGCTCACCTGGTATGATTATCAGCTCACGGAAGTCTGTTCTGTGACATGCTTTCAGTTTTTGTTTCCCAGTGCAATTATTTGAACTGAGACCTAATCATACAGCAATCAGCTTGCTTGTCCTGATTCTTTTCGGAGGAAATCCACACATAGATAGGAATGGAGTTGCAGTTTGTTCCCACTTTAACTGCTGAAGAGACCAGGACAGGAGGGAATACCACAGAATCACCCTCCCCAACAACTGGACACAGATCACATTTTTCTGTGTTGTATGTAGTATATGTTGGGGCAAAATGCAACATGATTTTTCCAGAAACAGTACTGCAACCCTAAAAGATGGTAATGACCTCATTGCCCAACAGCATAATTGTTGGACAAGTTATTCTAATAAACAGGACTTCTGAGAAAAGGCATTCAGAACCTTTGGATGACAAAATAGCAGACAACAGCGTATACTTGCCTTAAACAGAATGAGCTGCATCAGCATTTTCTAAAGCATGTGCTTTCCTATGTGTTCAGAAGACATAAGATGCCCAGCATGTACACATCCACAAATATCTTTTGACTTTGTTACATGATCTTCCTGATTCTTTTATGCAAAATAAGAAATCTGAACAGGACACCCTGTCCTCCAGTTTGATACTTGGCCATATTTGCTGGGTTGTACCTTCTCTCTCAGTTTTAACCTGCTGAAAATGCAGTTTCTGACAGATAAACAAATCAGTGTAACCAGCTTGCCCAGGACAGTTCTGTATTTTCTGTAGTAACTAAAGTGATATACTCACTAAAAATAATGAGTTACAGCATCCTATCCAGGAATAACTAGCTGGCTGTTGAGTAATTATTTGGCAGTCATTGAGGATGAACAACTTCTGATTGTTTGTAAAGCATTGTTGAAACAGTCTTTAGGTCTTTCAGGGCAGACATTCAAAAATAGATAACAAGCTTCCTTGTAAGTTTGTGAATGTAAACTAAAGTTTCTTATGAATCAATATTGTTAAATTCTATACATAGTGATAACTTGAGCTTTAGAATGACTATGTAATTCTTGTGCTTCAGTAGACAAGCAAAGAAAATTTAATGTGTAGGAGGTATGATTCAAAAATTAAATGTGTGGGTTTGGGAAGAATGTCAAATGACTATTCTGACCCAAAATATTCTTGGGGTATTTATTTGTACAACTTTGTTTCTTTCATTAAAAAATAAATATCTCAAACTTGACTGGTGGTAGTTGGAGCCCTTTTAGGAGAAAATACAGAAAACCTCTGTGCAGAAATTACTGCTTTTTTTGGTTTTTTTTCTTTTTCAGCTCAACCTTTTCCTTGGACTTTGCCAAAACTGCTGTGTCCCCTAGAGTACAATGAGAAATTATATTTGCAGGATTTCAAATTATAGTAAAAGGAAATTGCACAGTGACCCTTCCTTATGTGCAAGTAAATCTTCTAATTTTCTGCTGGAAAGGGAACGTGTGAGAGTGTTTGATGCCTTTGAGAAAAGAAGCAGCCTTTGGTAGTGCTAGCAAGCAATAGCCTACAAATAATTTCAGGAAGCTGAGAATTTGATTCATTTAGGAACTCATGCTCATCATTGTTTTGAAATTTTCTAATTCCTGTTAAGCAATCTGTAAATACCTCAGATTAGGCACATACTAGAATGTGACAAAATCCATTCTCTGTACGATTAACTTGGGTAAGTAATTTCTCAAAGAAACTGAAAATCTTAGCTTAGGAGTGCAGTTGAAGATTTACAATTCCACTTGGGAATGTTTTCTAATCTACCACTGATGGTAAATGGAAAATTAGAGACAGATTTTTCCATTGCAGAGAGGCACTGAATAGGGAGGAAAGGCTGCTGTTCTTTGCAGTTGTGAACAGCAACAGCTAAATTCACTTATCTGCTGCCACTTCCTTCATCATGAATTCATATTACTTTACGTATTTCTGTGGCTTTTGTTAAGGTGTAGACAAATACATTAAAGACTAGAGGAAAACGGCATAATGAAAAGCATTTTTCAAAATGCATATCTGCTCTAGTCTTCTTTGTTACTTACTTCTTATTTTTCATGTTGTAATACTATGATTCAGAGCCATATCCTGCCTGATGGACTCCAGAAATCTCACTGAAACTGAGAAAAACAACTATTTCAATTTGTGGTATGATATTTTAGACATGTCTGGACATCTTGAAATTGTCTTCACAAAGGGAGGTGGTGTTTGGTGGAAAAGAGTTCAAACTTGTCCAACTTCTATTTTTTTCTAGTAGCAATGCAACATTTCATCAGTAACTAAGTGTAGCGGTAAAAATTGACTTTGTTCAGCTTTGCCGTGAACTGTGAAAAGATCATTCATACTTTTCCTATTTCATTAATAAACAATGCACAATAATTATGATAATAACTAAATATAACTTTTTTTTTGGTGTCTTTTATTTAGATTAGATTTGCAGAAAGGTTGATTGACAGCCTATAAATAGTATATTCAAACATCAGCTTGACTACTTCTGTTCAGTTCCACACTGAATAACATTAGCAACTAACAATATTTAAACAGGACTGCAATACATTTTTCTGAAAGTGAAGACAAGCTTTTGGTCTAAGATGGACATGACCACTGTGAGGCACAAAACCTTTAAATAATCACTAACCTGGATGTGGTCTTGGTTCCCTCTGAAGGACCACCTTCTTAATTCATTCCACAAGCCAAAGGGGATGCTATCGGCTGTTCCAGAAACTGATTAGGGAGCAGGGAATGAGAAGATATGAGCTGAGTTAATTATTTAATTGTGTTTTGGCATATATGTCTGCTTACTTGTTTTAATCTATGTGGCTAAGTGAGAATGGAAGCTTGAAGGAAGGAAGTAAATTTTTTCTTCAGTATAAGCAGTTTACAGCACCACTGAAGATACTACTTAATAAAAAGATTGTGAGACTCACTGTGTATCTCATTGTTTTCATGTGGCAGGTCTTAGATGTTTGATTGTGCATTCTGTATCTATGCTTTCTTCCCCTGAGCGTGTAGATTAAACGCATACTTTGTATGTGTATCCTGTGTCTCAATTATCAAATGTATTTAAGTGGTAGGAGCTGTACTGCCACAATATGTCGAACGAACTTGTCTTTCAGGAATAAGGGAAAAGAAGTAAATGTGGGCTGGTACATTATTTTTCCCCACCAGGAAGAAGTCATCTGACATTTCTGTGTTTTTATTAGTAAGGATTTACTTTCCTCAGCTTCACTAGAAATCCTGCTAATCTTTAGGGCAAGAAAGTTTGAAAATAGCATGCTTCAGATGTATTTTACTTTCTTATAGTGAATGGCACCGCTAGTTTGATCCCTATGTGTTAAAGTATTATCAGCTCTTTTCTTACCAAGAGTAGATCATTTCAAAGATGAAAACTTAAACATGTTTTTTGCTTCAGACTTTTTATTGTGACCCTTCAAAAGGAGAAAAAAAAAACCCCTCACCATGCATTTTACAATGAGAAGAATAATCTATTCATATTTTTATCTGGCTTTTTTCTTTTTTAGCTGTTTTGGTGACATTTGCTTTGAAAACCTAGGTCTTTGTTTTTAACCTTCTTGAAAGATTATAATTGATTCAGTTGCCGTCTATGTGCACATGATGAGTATTTGTTGTGTAGATGGAATCAGTGCTGGCAGAATATTGCTGCATGTTGCATGTTGCATTATTCACTTTCATCTGCATGCAGCTCATGGCTGGCAGGCTCCTCACAGCTACCTTTAAAGTGGCTTATCCAATATAAAGCTCTGGCTTGTTCAGTAGGAAGTCTAGTAGATCAGTTGTCATACTGGAAGCCTCCTGCTGAATTCAGGACAGAATACAGGCGAGGGGGCATGCTGAGGTCTGGTAGAGGATTGTTTGAGATGGCATTACTGCGCTACAAAAACCTCTGGTCATTTCTCTTCAAGTTATCACTTTGTCTGAAGAGCAAAACAAGGTTGAATTGAGCAGGGATAAATCCTGGGGTAGAAACAACCCGTATTTTTCCATACATTATCACTATTACCTCCTGTGCAATCCAAAGAGCAAAAGATGTCTGGGATAACAGGTACCGGTAACTCTGTTTCACAGTGCATAAATTTGTAAAATAAATCCTGGCAAGTCTCACATTTGTGCATTTGACCTTTTGTGACAATCATCCAACTGACTGATTCAAACTGATGGTATAATACTGAAAGTCAATGGATATGCTTTGTAGTATGATGCTGTGGAATCTGAAAATTTCTGCTCTAGACCATTTTGTTAACTTTAGGATTTCTGTCATGGCATTGAAAGAAGATCTGTAACGAATATATAGACAACAATTTTGAGTCCCTAGCTGACTTCTCCAGCTGGGAGGTTGTTCCCCCACTCTACAAAATGGGAACATGTGTTTGCACCTCAGCTGCATCAGCAGGAAATCTCAGGGCTTACTTCACCAGTGGCAGTGGGCTGATGCTAAGCAGCCAAACTTCTTACTCCATCAGCTTTGCCCTTTTGCTGACATTGTTGTTGGGGAAGAACAGACTGGTGTGGTACTAACATCTTAAGCTTCTGCACAGCATGACCTGGAGCTTCTCTAGTATTGAGTCTGGAAAAGGTCGTGTGTGAACAAAATATAGTAAATAATTTTGCAGTGGAAAGTGTTGTTAAGCTTTGCTGTTTAGCTCTGACTGAGATACTTAAAGCTTACTTACATAAAATGTGCTCTCACAACCTATGCCAGCCAGGAAGATTTCAGTTTTCATAGAATCATAGAATCACATAATCATAGAATCATTGACAGAGTTTTGACATTTTTGCACTGGCATAAGAACTTTAGACAACAAACATTGAAGACCTAATGTAGGACTGACTGTAAAAATCCTCTTTCAGCTCCTGCATACAGTCTTTTCTCTATCTGACTGGACTATGGGAATTTGTGCACAGGGAGACCCTGCAGTGTATAGCAGATATAAATGAAGCAGCTGGCAAGAAAATAAAGACAGAAAGAAAGATGGAAAGAGAGAAAGAGAGAAAGAGAAAGAGAGAAAGGGAGAAAGAGAGAAAGAGAGAAAGAGAGAAAGAAAGAAAGGAAGAAAGAAAGGAAGAAAGGAAGAAAGAAAGAAAAAGAA
>Ga0181612_156721_pt1 | contig 10038 bp, 5 predicted proteins | sample HoacroProtozoa21_FD_119630 | JGI IMG/M metagenome (GOLD analysis project Ga0181612, IMG submission 119630) | Hoatzin crop microbial communities from Cojedes, Venezuel. Combined Assembly of Gp0051906, Gp0051904, Gp0051908
ATGTCCTGCGCTGCCCCAGAGTGAAAACAGAAACTTAGACTTTAGTAATATTAATGAATTGATGTGAAAGTGCTTAACTGAGAATGAGAGTAATTTACCTCCTCACCTGTCTCAAAATGGGTCATGGTAACATTTTTACAGAAAACTGTGATATAACACAATTTTAGATCAGAAATTAAAAACTATATACATACGTATGTATACAGGTATGTCAGCACTTGGCTTCACTGAAATTTGGACAACCACATAGAATTAATTATGGGATTGAGCCATAGATTAAACCATAGTTATTGTTTTACCTGGTGTCTGTCAAGAACTGTCTAAAGCAATATTTCATAATTCTGCTGTTAACAGCAGGATTGGTACAGGCATTTTTCACTTCTTCCTTGAACTACTCTCCTTTATCGGAGTAAAGAGAGCAGCGTATGTTTATTTAATAAGCCCTTTGAAATAAGTTATTTCTGAACACCACTGTCAAGATAGTTGCTATTCTGATGCATGCCAAGGAAGAAAGGATTTTTTTGGAACTGGGACAGCTGATAGCAGAGGTTTGGAAGGACAAATGGGTTGGCATAGAGGCCATCAGATGGATGTATATGGAAGAAGGTAGGCAGCTGTACAGGGGAGAAAACTATCCTCTTATTTGTTCTCATCAGCCAAGTGATTCCTTCATGCTTCTCTGCCTCTCACGCGCTTTCAGAATAAAATCTAGGTCACGGGACATCAGCATTCAGGATTAGAGAAAACAGTAACTGTTTTTATTCTAACATTTTAACATCTATCTAGCCATATATTTCAGAGTATGTAACTTCTGGACAGATGTGATAGTTGTAGCCAGCCAAGTTGTTCATGTTTTTGCATGCAACAACATGGTCTTAGAATTGGTTTACAGTAAACCAAGTTGTTGGTTGTGCAGGTAGGTCTCACAGCAGTGGCACGTGGGCAGAGACTGAACCACGCTGGAAGTCCTATTTGCAGTAGCAGATAACTTTTGTCTCTCTCTCTAGTATAAAAGCAGATCATCATGCATGAATAGTTATATGCACAAAGCCTTACAGTAAAACATAATCTAGTTTCTGCTTCTAATTAATAAACTGTAAAACAGTCGATTTGGTTTCTTTTAAGTTCTAAAGGAAATTCATGAAACTAAGAGCACTTGTCTTTGAGGACTGTCTTTATACAACAGCGTTAAAAATATGTTTTCTTTCCGGAGCAATAATGCACCTGCATTAAGAAATTGTTCCATAAAACAAAAGAAAATTGACATTCGCCTTTAAACAGGATAAGCTGTCTGAAATGCACACAAAACAATATGTTCTGTGCACAGAAATGTGGAAATGATCCTGTTTATTTTTCACTAAGCGCTGTTACTGACTACAGATAGTTCAGCTGGCATTTTGGACTCCAGTGTTACAGAAATGTGTTTTGCAAAGTGAGGCCAGAATTGAGGATAGTACCTGCATCTTTAAGGTAGGAAGTTTAGTCTTAGACAGTGCAGTCACCCAGTCCCAGCATCATTACTCATTTGAGTCATGAGTGAGATTTGGTTCGGTCTCGAGTAGTGCAGTATGAAAAAAAGAGCCGTAGCTGTTTGCCTAATTCCCCATCCCGCTGAGGCCTGAAAGGTCGCTGGAGGACCTTGGGTCTGACCAGCTGTGAAGGCAGCAGAGGAAGCAGCTGAGCCATTTGGCTTGGCTTTAGAGGCGCGCAGCCTTGGTGTGTTGTCTGAATGCGACCTGCTGCGATAATTTCCTGGCTAAAGGTCAGAGACACGAAGCCGGACGGTTTCAGCTGTGGAAGTCGTATGAGGACGAAGAATCCCAGTGTGCTGAGTACTGTTAGAGGTTAATAGAAATTAGCAACAGAAAAAACTGTTTTTTGGATTTTTTTTGTAATGCAGAACACGTGGCTAATAGGGAGTACAAGGCCATGAGGGAGGTAAGGATAATAGCAGTGAGCATTTGGGATTCTTCATCAAATTACCAGCTGAGGAGCCAATAGAAGAATTCTGATAGTTTAGGGACAGATATTGGTGATTAAGGGTGAAGTAATGATGCCTCTCTAGAGCAATACTTTGTTCATTCTGTCTGCTTTTTATCACAGCCTTGACTCCTTTCTTCGTCTATTCAGAATTTTCTCCTACATCGGTTAAATCTTTCAACATCTGGTACCCCTCACCAAAGAATTCACCAGGAGGAAGGTGGCAGTCTTGAACAGTTTAGTCTCTAGGGGGTCCCTGGGTTGTCCTTACCTCAAAACCCCTGTTATGGGGAGGTCCTGGTAAAAGAGAAGGAGATGGTGGTTGCTTTGCCTGATTTGTCAGAGAGCTGGGGTGCATTACAGAGTGAGTGTAAATCACAGTGCTGCCGAGGCAGCCATGGGTCATGGGGAGCCAACAGCCCCAAAATGAAAAGCTGCAATCAGAAGTGAGCAATAGATTGTTAGTAGGGCTACTGTAATATGTCCACGGCAGTTATTTGCTGAATTGGCTCAAATGCCAGCAAAATACGTCTGCCTTGCTTGCCTGTCTACCCCTCTCTCTTGGGCTCCTCCTGCTCACCCAGCTCTGCCTTGCGTCCCAGCAGCTGAGCTCACTCGGTGTGTGGTTGCCCGTTTCTCTGTCCGGCCCATGATGCTGTGGAGTTCACCAGCCACATTTCCCCAGGGTTACCTGTTCAGAAAACAAAAGCGTTTATTCGGATGGATGCATAAAACTAGCCGGTGCATGGGAAAACTCGCGGCTGTCACCCAGGCGGAGTGATGGGCCGTGTCTGTGCCAGTTCTGGGCCTGTTGCTCACAGGGCTTTCATCTTTATACTATCACCTCTTTAATGTGAGTTTGCCTTTATTCTTAATTTCCCCCTTGTCCTTTTGCTTTCTCTTCTCTTTCACTAGCTTTTATTATTGCAGCACCGTCTTCTCTCCCTTTTCACCAGAGAACATCACTGTTTCTCTCTTCTCTTCCACGTGCATACACACACACACAGGTAATTCTCATATATTTAAGTGCTATATTTGATAGACTGCATGCTGTCACAGTAAGGGTGGCAAAGTCACAAATACCAGCAAAAAAATCAAATCAAGTATTGCTCACAAGAGATGGCCGGCTACAGTTTTTATAATGGAAATAAGCCAATCCAGCTGTTGACTGTGGCTAAAAGGGCTGGTCCCATCCTTTCCCCCACTCCCTCTTTCCTGCCTTGGGTTATCAGTAAAATAGTGACCTGGCTGAAGTTTGCTGTTATTTCTGTGTTTTTGCTGGGTTCATACTGAGCTGGTGCAGCAAGGCCACGCTTCACCTTCATTAGTGCCAGCCCAAGAAAGATGCCTCAGAAGCAGTCAACAGGATGGGCAGTTCTGCCCTTAGGGTGGCACCTTAGTCCTAGAAGAGAGTTAGCTGACCATTAAACACATTTTCTTCTGCCAGCAGTTATATTACAGAGTGATGAGACACTGTGTATCTATTTTAAATACTTATTTATAGAGAAAAAATACACATATCAGAATTTTATCTGTAAACTTTGGACAAGACTAGCTCTTTGCCAGCAAAAAATGCAATCCTGCTGCCTTATAAATGACAACAGAATAGGCTGATTAGATAGCTATAATTTCAAAGAATCTGTCTGATAAGTGCTTGGCAAAAAAACCTGCCTATGCGCAACAAAAAAATTAGGACTGTTGCATTTGTGCCCTGGTGTACAAAGCATCTCTTCCAGGCTTTTGGATTCTTGGAAATAGTGGTCTGTTATAGGAGGAAAAAGAAAGAGTCACGAAAGCATGTGATAACCTGCAGATGGCCATGGTGCTCTGCCATTTAGAGAACAGAACAAAACACTTCTCAGTAAACAACACTAACTAGCCTTGGAAATAAAACATTTCAGATTCCAGGGAATGTGTGGTAATCTCGTCTACAAAGAATGTGAACTAAAGTGGGAGAAAACTAAAATGGAACATCTATTGCAGCACAGTCAGGCTGAAAAAATCTACGAAAACATTGTTTTCCCTGGCAGCATTTCTAAAATTGATTCCCAGTGGCTGCCTCTCCCGGGAGCCTCCATGGGGCACAGGGAGGATCAGATCTGTAGCTGGTTACAGCAGTGGCAGCCCAACAAATTGTCTGCCAAGTCATTAATAGATGTATTGCTCTTCAGATTTCAAACTCAAACTGGGTTTTCCTTTGGGAATTTTTAAGTAGCAGTGGGAGAAAAGCGTGATCTGAAAATCAGATACAAGCAGCCTTGTGAATTCAGCATTTCTTCCTGACGGGTGGATACGTAATGTTTCTTCTCCCAAAGAAAAGCCTTGCAGCATAAAGAAATGATATTCCACCCAAAAATCAGCAAACATTTTAAAGTTTAGATTCCTACCAAACTATCTCAGCAGGGTGACATTACCACAAGCTAAAGCAAGAAAATAAATTAATTTTTGTAAATTCTTGTTTTGGAAGTTGATTCCTCCCCCCACTCACGTAGCAGCCTGTTGTACTTGGTATAGACTTTTGGGGGAAAAATGTCAAAAATTGTCTTTTTCTACAGCAGTCTGTGGTGGAAGCCGGGCTGTGCAGGGTCTTTTCTATACAGCACCTGACTGAAAGTGAATATTTCTTTTTCCTGTCTTGAAACTAATGATGACAGAGTAAAAAGTTACATGTAAGGCGCTGGGGCGGTAGACCTAAGAGGACGGATCTTCTTTGGCACGGATGCTGCTGAATGCTTCGAAATTTGCTTTTCCTCTGGAGGTGTGTGTTTGCCTCCATTAGCCCTTCCTTTGCCGTGAGCAGGTGCTCCTGGCAGAGAAGCTGAAAGGTGGGACCAAAAGTGGCTGCGAAAACAGTACTGCAGAAGTATGGTACAGAAACCCAAGTCAAGAAAATGAAATGGCTCTCCTTGTGAACAGATAATAGAAACCAGAAAGATTCTGTGAAACTCTGCTTTGCAAAATCATGTCTGTCATGAGGAACCAGACTTGGCTTCCACTTAGTTTTTGTACGACCATCTGTTCTTCACAACATGAACACGGTTAGGCCGGTACCTGGGTGACCCCGCTCACTCAGGTGTCAGCAGCTTTAGTTCACGCCAGCCAGTTTGCACTGTGCTGGTGGTACTAGCAGAATTAAAACAGTAAAACGGTTGTGTGTAGATGAGCTGCATGCCTCCTAACAGTACGCTTTTTCTTCCAAGTATCTGTTACCTGTACGTGAAATACAAGATCACCAGCTGACAGTTTTCCTTATGGTAGTGGTCCTACAGTTGAACATTAGGCATATATATTGATTTTTACCTCCCAGCTTCATTGCCGTGACTGAGAAAATTGTAGAAAAGGCTTAGCTGATTATCCAGTTTCTAGCTTTTATCACTAGGATAGAGATTAACTTTGGAGGGTCTTTCCCCTTTTGCACTACTTTTTAATAGCCAGCCCGGACATCATGGTCCCTGCAGTCCTTCGGCTCATCCTTTGCCACCCCTTCTGCACTAGCCAGGGAATGGGAACAAGCATGCACTACAAGTAGCATGCAGGTCAGATGTGGGGAGCAGGTCATGACCATTTAGGCTGGGGCAATGCTTTGGATCCCAGTACTGTTTGCTGGGAGGAACAGGTTTTTAACCTATTCAGGGCAAAGTGTGAAAAATAAACATGAAAATAAAAATCCTGGCTAGCCAAAGGGGATAAAATCTCTCTCCTTCTACCATAAGGGGACAGAAAGATCAGATTATTCTTCATTTTCGTAGTGTTTTACACACCCCAACCGACAAAAAGTAATACGCTTTAGTGTCTGGGGTTGGGAAAAAAAAAATCACTAACCTGCCAATGGTTCTTGGATGACATTTCAGATCCTTCACAATTCAGCACGTAAACAGAGGACAAACCAATACTAAACAAGTATTATATTCCTTTGAGACCATTCCAGTTTTCTTTGCAACCCTTGAGAACTTTCTTAATTTGGAAATGGAGGGATTTATGCTTTGGGCTGGAACAAGAGAAATACTTTGCACTTTTGATACCTTACCACCAGAGAAACTTTGCCTGTGTGGCATTGCCCTCTGGTGGCACCGGTCTGAGGAGCTTCCCCAGTCCCATAGTGGAGCATGCTGGTGAGGTTCCTCTCCTCTCCTTTCCCAGGTGTCTTTCGAAGGCAAGGACCTGAGCACTCATTCACAGTTGTCTTGACCCGCGTAGTGTGGTTTGGTTTATTTTGACAACAGAGAATCTTTTGTGGACAGGGTTTTGTTTTAATACAGCTTTAAAAGCATTAGAGGTCTTTGGTAATCATTCATTTGCCCATGAATATTATAAGAATCCATATTCAGTTTTGTATAGGACCTGCCCTTTGAAGACAGTTGCATTAAACATTGATCCAGTATCGTATGATACGCTCTGAAGTAATAGAAATCTCCTTTTTTCTCCTTTTTTTTCTTACTTAGTGTCACCTAATTCACTATCTGAGACTCAGCCATCACTTGATAGCTCTGAATTATGTGATTTGTACCTTTGACAAGCTGAAGTCTGTCTCCCCTGAAGACATTAACATCACAGATGCTGTTTTTGATGGCGTGGAAGTCAGAGTGTTTGAACCCCCTGCGAAGCAAGATGAAAGGCTCAAGCGCAGTGTTGTTTACATCCACGGAGGGGGCTGGGCCTTGGCAAGTGCAAGTATGTGTCTGCCAGTAATTAAAAAGGATTCTGGTCTGGTTTTCTTCTAGCCTGAGAAGCCAAAAGCTGGTTTTCCTGCCAGGGATGGCAATTTTGCAAAGACATACCTGAATTCAGTAAGAGCGGTCTTCACTCTGGTAGATCAGCTCAAAGGAGGGAGGGAGAAAAATGTTGTGAACACACAGCAAAAATGCATATCTTATCTGCACATGAGCTGTAAAAGGACCAAAAGGTTAATTTCATTACATCCTGAGAGGACAAAATAGCTTATTGTTTAAATTCCTGGGATGCCTGCATGGGCTGTTTGGGCCAGTCTCCTGTTTTCTATGATCACGTGCAAATGTCAGTCCTTGGTAATCAGGATCCAGTGTCTACATGTAAGGATTTTGCCCCATTTTCACACAGTGATTAGCAGAAGAGTGAGCTGAACAACCCTACATGTAACAGCAGCGCTATTGTTTGGCTCTTAAATAGCGCCTGCTTGGGAATACATGCTGCTGGTCACAGACAACGGGCAGCGTGATGAAGAAAATGTGTAGAGGTGGGTTCCCATCCCATGGTCTGGCCCCCTCCCTTAGGGGATCCCTGCCACCGCTAACAGAAATTACCTTGAAAATTAGTGCTATTTACTCCAGTTAACTTAGAAGCCACAAACGTGATCAGAGAAAGTAAGGTACAACTATGGGCAGCAATAAGCTAACCACTGATCCTACCACGTCTTAGAGGAGGAAAAAAGCCTTGGGAGGAGAAAGGGTGTGCAGTTCTCACGGCTGCTCCGAGATCCAGATCTGACAGGAGTCATCCCTCTTTTCCTTCCCCATTGCTCCCGTGACATCATGAAGTCCATACAGCCCTGGTGCATTCTGTGGCTTCATCTTTAGGAAAATAACATTAATGGGGTTTTCAGAAATGTTCCAAAACAAGGCTGTATTGATTGCACTTGACTATGCATGTATAAGTCACTTAGACCACGATTTAAGTGAAATTTAGGTTCCTAAATAATTTTAAAATTTGGCCTTCACGTGCCTTTGGAAATCCCAGTCTCTTTGTCCAGTAGTCCTATAGCAGTTAAATTTTTTTTCCTCTTCTTACAGAGGAGTTGTGCTCTGAGGTGGGCTTTCTTAGGCCTGCCTAAGGGGTGTTTGTTAGCAACCTGCCCACCTCATGTGTTCTGTAGCAGTTTGCATATGACTCGTGTTGTGCAAAAAGTTTATATTAAATTACCACGCTTTGTTTGGATGGCTGTAACTCAGCTATGTCAGATGCTATCCTCAAGTCCAAGATGCAGAAGTTAATGACACAAATGCTATGGCTAAATATTAAATTCTAAGACTAGATACGTTAGAAAACACTTTGTGTCTTAGTATATTTTATAGTACCGGGAACCAGCAATTAAGTAACTGGAAAAGAATAAAATTAAAGAAAATCAGTCCACAGATAAATAGGATAGCTGTGATTAATCCTCCCTTAAATGAGTAGTTCGGTTGATGCTAATAGGGCAACTCATTTGAATCAAAATAATGCATGCTATAATAAAATGACCAACGAGCAGTGACTCATACAGCAATAACTGTCTCTGCATGCTTATGCCCCCAAGCCTCTGGGTACCTTCAGTTTTGCCCGACCGAGAGCATTGTGATTGGTGGATGAAATGACATGCCCCAAGTCACCGAGAAACAGATGAGAAAGAAAGCATTAGACTGCAGGACTTCTCAAGGCGTGAATTATGTTCCTTCTGCTGCAATATATATTTGGCACTTTATCTATTTCAAGCTGATCTCATCTACTTTTCTTATATTTGTATCATGTCTCTGTTCTGAGAAGGCTTACGTACGGCTTTGTGAACATTGACATAAATGGACTCGTATGTCGCTAACACCATGTCCTCTCGTTCCAGGAACAAGCCTTTATAACAATCTCTGCAGAATCATGGCCGAATCTCTCAGTGCGGTTGTTGTCTCAGTTGAGTGAGTAACCTAGAACTGATCAAGTAACTTTAAGGTGTTAGAAATACGTAACCTAGTTCTTTTAGCTTTTCCCTTGTTACTGGCTTATGTGTAAGGCTTTAACTTGGACAATAATTCTCTTTACCGATTTGATATTTTAACCCTTTTAAAAATACAAGAAATTGGAATGGTATCAAAAATTCATTTGAGTTTCTAGTTATTTTAGAGGTCATTTTAGAAGGCAGAAATGTGAGAAAAGAGAGTAGCACTTAATTCAGTTGGGCAAATACTAAAATGCAAATTTTAGTGCATCTTGCAATTGTATCTAAATGTAAGGAGTGCAACTAAAACCTGAGATCACTAAAGTGCCAAGTTATGAGTCTGTAAATATTTGTGAACTTTAAACAATCAAACAAAAAACCAAACACATTTGGACATGATGTATACCTGAAGGAAGGCTGAACCATATCTCTGTGCCTCCTCGTGTAGCAAGAGGGACTCTTCCCATCCTCAGTGGCCACTCCCACTGCTGCAAGGTATCTTTTTATATATGTATTAAAAATTTTAAAATTACATAGATAATATATGTTTTAAACCTCCCCGAAGTCAGTCTGTAAACCATAGTTTCTAAGTCATATTGAGCAAGGATCTGCACCATAAAAATCAGCAAATCATTCAACCCCTGCTCGTGAACCAGAATGCACCGCGGAGGCTGGCAGGTTCCTGCTGCTCTCAACCTCCCGCTGCTCCAGTCAGCTCATTCATGCCTTGTGCTCCACTCGAGAGCAGAGGACTGCCAGGGAGCCAGGCAACAGAGAAGCAGGGCTGCGTTTTTAACTCGCTGAATGATTCTAAGGTAAACAAACCTCTCAACTAGCCAGCTGCCTTACGCAGATGACTCCGATTTGATTGGTGCTTTTCCCATCCTTATTGTCAACTTCAATATTTTCTGTTGCAAACCCAACCACTTCATATAACTACTCAAGTTTCGTACCTGTAATTGATCACGTACCAAGCTCTGTGATCTAATTGCAACTTAAGTACATGGAGTTGATGTTACTCATTCAATACTTATAGCGTGCATTAAAGGGTTGCTTTTTTTTTTACTTCTTTGTTGCTTATCAGTAGAAATAATGAGAAGTCAAAAAGCAGCTATTGGTTATTCCAGACGAGCAGCGATCACAGTATTGAGAAATTCCTTATTATTCCTTTTCTGATTTATGGTGGTATAATTTTGCTTGTTTCTCTGAGTTATTGTTTCCCTCTTCTCCTTAGCCTTCATATCTTTCAGTCAAGGTGTTTGTACTCAATTAGTGAAGTCTAATTAGATTTCTCATTGGTTTAAGTGCACGTCTCACTTTCATGATCTACGTGTACAGAATCACTGAATGTTCGGGGTTGGAAGGGACCTCTGTGGGTCATCTAGTCCAGCCCCCCTGCC